>FWWM01005073.1_pt1 | contig 29586 bp, 23 predicted proteins | sample 2228351 | NCBI WGS metagenome assembly FWWM01 (sample SAMEA103939774, study PRJEB20133) | metagenome | reverse complement strand
TTATCGGAGGCGGAGCAGGTGTCACTTTCGTTGCCGGTGGTGTATGACGGCAGGCAAGCGTGGGTGGATGCGCGAGGGCTGGCAACGGCTTTGGGCTTGCGCATAGAGCAGAGAGGGAATACTCTGGTTCTGGCAGCGCAGTAGCGCGCTACCGGCTTAGAACCACGCCTGAACGCGGATGGTGCCTGCCGTCGCCGGTATCCGCACACAGTCGCGCCCGAACTGCTGATGCGACTGACCGTTCACCTCCACGCGTCGGATCGGCTTGCCTTTCGGATGGCGCAGGTGCAGGTAGATGGTCGTCGGCGGTGGCGAAGCGGCACCCAGCGTGATCTGTGCCTCCATCCTGCCCTGCCCCACCTCCGAACGGATGTGGTAACTCACCGTACCGAATCGGGTGGGCAGATTGCTCGCGCCCACCGTGTTGCCGTCCTTCAGCCAGTAGCTGGGGATGAGCGGTGCGAGATGCAACTCACTGCCGAGCTCCATCGCCAGCATGAATCGCGTCTGCTGGAGGAAGTAGCCCGTTTCGTGCGTCTTGTTCCACGCGGCGGTGTTGTTGAAATGCTCCCACAACCACAGTGTCTCCTCGTTCAGCAGGGTCGCCAGCATGTTGAAGTAGGAGCGGATAAAAGGTTTTGCATCGAGGCGCATGGCGTATATCTCGGGGTTGCGCGTGTAGTAGGGTTGCACCTTCGAGAAGCCCCCCAGATTGAACCAGTCTCTGCGGTTCTGCTCAGCGGGGTAGTCGAACCAGCCGCTCTCCAGAAACGCCACGTCCTCCAGATAGTCCATCATCCAGTCCACCTCCGGCGAGCTCGGCGGGATGACGCCCTGCGGCACGAGCTGATGTGCGCCCAGTTCCACGTCATACGCCCAGCTGCGGTTGGCATCCTCGCCGGGGAAGAGGTGCGCGGTCGGTGCAGGGCAGTGCACCTGCGAGGGCGAGCCGGGCACCCACACACCGTTCTGCAGGGGAACCACCGACATCTGCGCTTGCGTGCGCTGGTAGGCTCGCAGGATGTCGCGACGGAGTCTCTCCGCCTCCCGAAGCAGGTCATCTGCGCCAGAGACCCCGATGTTCTGCAGGGCGCGCGCCGAGTGGAGAAGCCCCGCGTGATAGTAGCCGTTCAGCGCGAAGTAGTAGGCGAAGGCGTTCCAGTCCGCCATCACGCCCGGGGGCATCAAGCCATACTCCGGCACCGGCTGACCGCTGGCGTCGCGACGCATCGTCTTCTGGCGCTGGCGCACAATCCAGTCGCATACCCTCTGCACGGCAGGAGCCACCTCGCGGAGCCATTCGGTGTCGCCCGTCAGGGCAAAGTATTCGCCCAGAGTCCACAGGTGCCAGCCCGTGCCCATCAGCGTGTAGCCTGTGGTCAGGTAGCCGGCGGGGTGGTAACGTCGCACGAAGAAGTCCAGCGCACGCCGGGCAAACTCGCGGTGCCCCAGCATCAACATCCCGCGGATGACGGAGTGCGCCTCGCTTTCCAGCGGACCGTAGGACATCGCAGCGATCCACGCAGCGACGCGCCTGCCGTTCTCCTCGTTGCGCGCGGCGAGCAGGCAGTGCACCTGCGAAGCCCGGATGACGTTAAGCAGAGCCGGATGTGGTATCTCTATCTGCGCTGCGTCCTGCATCACCTCGCGCCAGTAGCGCTCGGTGCGGGCGAGCAACTGCCCGGCGTCCACCGGTGGAGCGGTCTCCGCTACCTCCCACGCAGGCAGAACGAGCGTGACAGCCTTCCTGCTGCGAGGTGACAGCGTCGTGGTAAAGGTGACCGTCCCTTCCTGCGCTTCCGCGGACCAGTCAGCGGGCTGAACCTGCACAGTAGCGGTCACTCTCCCGTCGTGCAATATCTGATACCCATCTGGGACCGCACGAATCGTCCCTGCGGGTTGCACAGCGAGGCGGATGCTGGCGCTGGCGGATTGCTCGCCGGTATTCTCTGCCCCCAGCAGGGCGATGCAGGCAGTGCGCTCATAAAGCCAGCCGTTGGAGCCGGCCAGGGGCTGATCATCCAGCGGTGCAACGAAAGTGGTCTGCCGGTACTGCACATCGCCGTCCTGCCACTGAATAACCGGAATGGGGAGCCATTCACTATGCAGGGTTCGCTGAGTCCACTGCGCGCGCCCGTCCGCGAACTGCGGCGCCATCAGCCTTTCACCGACGCGGATGACGCCGTTGCGCTCCACGATGAACTTGCGGTTATCGCACGCCAGCGAGAGCAGGATGGGACCGTTGTTTTGCACCTTGTGGTGCGTCTTCTCCATCGCCTGCTCGAAGGTCTGCTCAGGAAGCCTGCGCACCCGCTCCAGTACCGTCCGGCGTCTGGCGATGCGCTGTCGGTACCGCTCGATGGTCAGGTTCGGATCACGAGAGACGAGCAGGCCGGCATGGGCAACATACACCGCTTTGCTGGACAGCACGTCATCCACCGCCACGCCGAAGGCACACTCGGGTAGTTGCAGGCGCAAAACGGTGCGGTCGGACTTCAGCGTGGAAGGTCGGCAGGTGCGTACGCGCAGGCGAAGGGGCTGGCGCCCGTCCCACTCCATCCGATACCGTACGCCCTCACCCGTCACTATCTCGCCGTTATACACCTGCACCACTACCGGCGCAGGTGATGGCAGTCGCAGGGTGAGCTCCGTCTCATCCCAGCGCGAGGAGGTGAACGCCTGAATAGCCTGAATGCGAACAGGTTGGGAGGACGGCGCGAACACCCAGCGCACTTTGCGCACCCCATAGATGCCTCCACTGACCCCACGCCAGTCCGGGCGAAAAATCCATGCGTTATCTTGCACATCAATGGACGCCGGTAGGGGCGCCCACCTGCCCTGCCAGTGCGACTCCCCTATCCATGCCTGCAGCTGCACCGAGTCAGGCGATGGTGGCGTGGAGGCGAAACGCAGGCGCAGTTCGGTCAACCGGCGTCGCTCCAGCCAGTGCAAGCCGATGCTACCGACACCCGACGATGTGCTGGGGACGGTATACGCACCGTCCGCATCTGGCAGGAGAGGCTCTTCCAGAAATACGTCCTCTGCCGGGTACTCCTCCGTGCGTCCCGCCCAGCATCCCTCCGTCCTCTCAGGGTCGGAGGTGACCACTCGGGCGAAGGGCGCGATGTCCACCTTCATCGCCTTCTGCGTAGAGCGGGTGGGATTGGTGGAGCGAATCAGACGGGCGTTTGCCCAGTTGGCGCAGTCGCAGGTGATGCCGTCGCCCGCATCGCTCACAACCAGTCGCAGTTCATTGGCGCCCTTCACGGCAACGCGCACGGGCTTCGGTGGGTCGGTTTCGCGCAGGACGCCGCTGTCGAATCGTTTGCGCCCGTCGACAAACACCTGAAAGACCACGCTACCTGTCGTGCCCTGTTGCCACTGCACCCCGACCTCGGCTTCGAAGGTATCGTATTCCCCGTCTAAATCCACCACAATCTCGCCGGGCGCATGATGTCCTACCCCCTTCTGATAGACTCGTTCGCCAATACGGAGAGGCAGAGGCGTCTGACCGGGCGCGTGCGCGCAGGTATCGATACCCAGCTCGCCCCACCCCTGCTGTAGCACGATGAAGCGATGAAGCAGGTCGCCGAGGTATTCGGCGGGCGGCTCAGGCGACGAAGTGCCAGCCAGCGCGGAACCGAGCAGAGAAAACAGACAGACGAGCAACAGCGTCCACCTCCCACACGCAGTTGAAGAGGTATTTCGTGGCTTTGTCCACGTTTCCTGCGAGCCAGTGCGTCTGGTTGCCATATGTTCTACGGTGGGCTATAATGGTTCGTGGTGGAAACTCAGCGAGGCACTGGAAGCTTATGAGCGCGTTGTTTCCCGATACGCATCCCGAGATAGAGGCTCTGCAAATCGAACTGTGGCGGAAGGCAAGTCCCACCCGCAAGATGCAGATGCTGGCGCAGATGAATGCCTTCGCCCGCGAACTGGCGATGGCAGGGTTGCGCTCGCGTTACCCACACGCCACCGAAGCCGAACTGCGCTACAGACTGGCAGTCCTGTTGTACGGAGAGGAGCTGGCACGGAAGATTTTTCCGGAGTACCGCGATGCGGAATGAGATACAGATCACCCGGCACTATTTTGTGGACGAAGGTGGAGACGGCACGCTTTTTTCGAGCAAGGGTAGGGTTATCATTGGAACAGAGGGCTGTTCTCGCTTCTTTATGCTGGGGTTGCTGGACGTATCTGACCCCTTTGGGCTCAAACAGCGTCTGGATGCGCTACGACTAAAGCTCATAAGTGACCCATACTTTAAGAATGTGCCTTCCATGCTGCCTCAGGAAAGGAAAACGGCGGTAGCATTTCATGCTAAAGACGATCTTCCCGAAGTGCGTTGGGAAGTGTTCAAACTGCTTCGCGAGACTGAGGGATTGCGCTATTTTGCAGTGGTAGCAGACAAGTATATCGTTCTGGATTATGTTCGTCAGCGGAACGCCCGCGACTCCAGTTATCGATACCACCCCAACGAGTTGTATGACTATCTCGTCACGCGGCTATTCAAGAACCTCTTGCAAAAGGACAGCACTTACGAGATTGTGTTCGCCCAAAGAGGTGCATCCGACCGCACTGAGGCGCTAAGACGAGCAATTGAAACGGTACGCGACCGATTTGCTCAACAGAAAGGTATGATCTTTAACTCGCCCATTCGCATCATCTCGTCTACACCTGCCGTGCACGGAGGATTGCAGGCGGTAGACTACTTCACGTGGGCTCTTCAACGAGTTTACGAAAAAGGCGAGGATCGGTATTTGAATTATATCTGGCACTCTGTGCGACTTGTTCACGACATGGATGACAGAAGGCAAAGTCCCTATGGCGCCTATTATTCGCAGAAAAAGCCGCTGAACGCAGCGGCTTTGGAGTGGCGAAGACTGTTGCCAGGGATATAGGGTCGCAGCGACCGTAGCCCTGCAACCACACGGCATGAAGCCGAGTTTCGTCCTCTGGCGATATTATTATACCACATCAATTTGTGGCTTGCAACAGAAGCGGGTTCACGGTAAGCCCTCAATCAAAATCACTGCTTCCTGCCGTTCCGCACCAGCAGGCGTTTGCGCACCAGAGCCAGCTCGCGCCCATCGGCATCCACCGCCCGCGCCTCCACCACGTACTCGCCGTCCGGCACCTGCGTGCTGTCCCAGCGGAAGATGGTGGGCAACACGTTGGACGTGCCAAGCGGATAGCCATCCACCGTGAAGAAGACGAAGCGCACGCTCTGGGTGTACTTCGCGGTGACCTCCAGACTCAGCGTGCCGTTCACCACCGGCAGGTTCGCCTTCTCAGCCCGCTGGACGCTTCGCTCTACAGCCGAGCGCTCCTCGGAAGGCAGGCTGTCGTTCACGCTCTGCCGGAGTGCGGTCGCCTCCGCCTCCGTCTGTGCCAGTATCTGCAGAACCCACACATCGCCCAGTCGATAGCGATAGCCTGGCGGCAGGGAATACGCTACCCTGCCCTCCTGAATCAAGAGGCGGACACTGATGGGCACGGTAAACGGGCGGAACAGTATGGAATCCCCGGGAATATCGGTGCGCAGGGCAGTGGGAATATTCTGCTCCACCGCACACAGCCCGACCGACTGGCTCTCGCCAGGCTGGATGAGCCACTGCCCCGCCCCCTTCTGCATCGCCGTGCCCCGTGGCTGACTACCGGTAGCCAGTCGCTGGGGAAGCGCGACGATACGACCGATGATGGTGAAGCGCTGACCGTCGTCCGTGCTGATGCTCACCGTGCCACCCGGCAGAAGCACGATCCGCACGCGGAACGCCTCTACCTCCGCCCGTCCGTTCTGGCTCAGGGCGAGCACGCACAGCAAAACGAACGCCAGCCACCACCGAGACGCCATCCCCAGAAGCCTACCGTGCCCCAGCAGGCACCGCGCTCGCCGCACGCCGGGCAGATTCGGTAACCTCAATCATCCGGTCCAGAGCCACCCGCGCCCAGTGCGCGATGCCTTCCGGCACTTTCACCTGATTGACCACGTTGCCCTGCGCCAGATTCTCCATCGCCCAGCACAGGTACGACGGGTGAATCCGATACATCGTGGAACAGGGGCATACGATGGGGTCCAGGCACATGATGAACTTATCCGGATGCTCCGCCGCCAGGCGATGCACCAGATTGATCTCCGTACCCACCGCCCACTGACTGCCCGGAGGCGACTCGCGGATGACCTTCACGATATATTCTGTGGAACCGTCGCAATCCGCCGCTTCCACCACTTCGCGGCGGCACTCGGGGTGCACCACCACTTTGATGTCTGGGTACATCTTACGCGCTGCCTGAATCTGCGCCACTGTGAAGCGCATGTGCACCGAGCAGTGACCTTTCCAGAGGATGAGCTTCGCCCGACGCACGGCGTCTTCCGTATTGCCGCCCAGAGGCAGATCGGGGTCCCAGACGACCATCTCGCTATCGGGGTCGATGCCCATCTTGATGCCGGTATTGCGCCCCAGATGCTGGTCGGGGAAGAACAGCACGCGCTCCCCCTGCTGAAACGCCCATTCGAGGATGGTTCGGGCGTTGGAAGAGGTACACACAATGCCCCCGCGCTCGCCACAGAAGGCTTTGAGGTTGGCGGCGGAGTTCATGTAGGTCACAGGCACGATGCTCTCAGCCGGAAAGAGGCTGGTCAGCTCTTTCCAGCAGGCACGCACCTGATAGATGTTCGCCATATCCGCCATCGAACAGCCCGCCGACATGTTGGGCAGGATAACCTTCTGATGGTCGGGGGTGAGGATGTCGGCGGTCTCTGCCATGAAGTGCACGCCGCAGAAGACAATGAACTCTGCTTCGGGGTGGCGCGTGGCGTCGCGGGCAAGCTTGTAGCTATCCCCGCGGTAGTCGGCGTGCTGGATAATCTCGTCGCGCTGATAATGGTGCCCCAGAATCACCACACGCTCGCCCAGAGCCTGCTTCGCCCTGCGGATACGTTCGTGCGTCTCCTCGTCCGAAAGCCGGGAATACTCAGGTGGCAATGGAGCCTGCATCATCTTCTTTTGTCCTTTCTTTGCTGACCGCCAGTCCCGGTTCGACGGGACGGGGATGTTGGCGCTCAGCATAGATTGTGGTATTGGTGTCCTTAGTATACCGAATACACCCCCAACCGTGCAACGGGTAGATCCTCCCCACACCGCAGGCAGGGATGCGTATTCTGCGTGTCCAAGTTCTCTATGACATCACACGCTGGGAGAACACGGATGAAAGTCAGCTGCTGTTGGTTATACGCGATCAGCAAGTACGGTTACCCGCCTTCCCTGCAAGACACCTTCCGCGTGCTGTCGGAGATGCGCGAGATGGGCTTCGAGAGCATCGAACTGGAGGGCGTTCGCGAGCAGAACCTGATGGAGGTGTACCACCATCGCGCCGATCTGCGAGCGCACTGCGAGAGTCTGGGGCTGAAGGTCATCAACTTTTGCCCGGTTCTGCCCGACATCGTCTCGGTGGACGAAACGAAGCGTCAGAAGGCAAAAGACCTGTATCTCATCGGCATCGAGCTGGCAAACTACTTCGGCTGTGAGACCATCCAGACCGACAGCTTCACCCCGCCGCTGGAGTTCGTCGGCGATGCACCGTATAAGGAAGCCATCAAGTTCGGCAAGCAGTTCAAGGTGAAGATTGACCCGCAGTTCCGCTGGGACGAGCTGTGGTCGGCGATGGTGGACAGCTTCCGCTTCTGCGCTGAACGGGCGAAGGATGCCGGGCTGAAGTTCTGCTTGGAGCCTCGCGTGGGCGAGCTCATCAGCAATACCGACGCCTTCCTGCGCCTGTGGGAGCATGTCGGAAGCGACAACTTCGGCATGGTGCTTGACACCGGTCACCAGAACGCGCAGAAAGAGATACTGCCTCTGTCGGTGGAGAAGCTGGGCAAGCGCATCTTCTACGTGCACGTGTCCGACAACGACGGCAGGACGAACGAACACCTCGCGCTCGGCAAGGGCACCATCGACTGGGAAGGCGTGTTCACTGCGCTGAAAAAGCACGGCTACGACGGCTACGTGGCCATCGACATCGGCAACGTGCCCGAGATCGAGAAGGCATATATCGAGTCACGCCAATTCCTGGAAGAGCTCTCGGCGCGGATGGGCTGGTAGCCTTCCGTGAGCGCCGTTAGCCGAAGATGCCGGTGCGTCTGGGAGCGAATCCAGGGAAGACCCTGCTGACGTTGGGGTTTGCCAGTCGCGTGCGCACCAGATCGGCAAGCACTTCGCGATAGTCGGTGGTCACACGCAGGTCGCCCGGTGGCTCCAGCTGATGCGGTTCCAGCCCGGGCCATCGGGCGAACACATTGCCTCCCTGCACGCCCCCGCCCAGCACAAACATCACGCTGGCGCGCCCGTGGTCGGTGCCCAGTCCGCTGTTCTCGCGCACACGCCTGCCGAACTCGGTCATCGCGACAAGGGTGATATGGCGCATTTCGTCGCCCATATCGCGCACGAAGGCAGCGAGGCTCTGCGCCAGGTCGGTCAGCGTCCCTGCCATCCAGCCCGACGTACTGCCCTGCGCCACATGCGTATCCCAGCCGCCACGGTCCAGACAGGCAACCTCCAGTCCTACCTTTGCCTTAATCAGTGCCGCGACCTGCTTCAAACCGCGCCCCAGGTCGGTATCGGGGTAAACCGCCTGTCGCGACGGCTTGTAGGCAGACAGGTCAATTTTCTGAATGCTCTGCAGAACCCGCAGGGTATCCTGAGCCGCCTGGCGCGCACCATCTTTGCCGCTGGCAGCGTACAGCTCTCGCAGGGTATGCTGGAGTTCCTCTGCCCGGGTGATGCCCATCGTTTTGGGCATGGCGATGCGGAAATCGGAGAGGGTTTGCAATACGATGGCGTCGGTACTGCCGCGCAGGGATTCGGGAAGCACGTTGCTGAACGCCACCGCCCGCAAAGGCGACGATCCCCGACGCGGCGCGCTGAGCAAATGGCGTGCAATCCATCCGCTACCGATGCCCTCCCGCGCCTGCGCCACCCCCCGCTCCATCGCCGACATCGCCTCGAAGTGCGAACGCGATACCTCCGCCGAGCCGCAGGCGTGTACAATCGCCAGTTTGCCGTCTACGAAAAGCTCATGCAGAGGCTTAAGCGCAGGGTGCAGGGCAAACCGCCCATCCAGCGCGATAGCACGCTGGGCAACTGCGCGGCGGCGGTCATTGGGGGCAGGAATGGCGAGCGAGGGACGATTGCGATAGTAGGCATCCTCAGCGTACGGTATCACCATGTTCAAGCCATCCGCCCCGCCTCGCAGGAACAGGCAGACCAGCACGTCTCCCCGACGGTCTGTCCTGTCCGTCTGAAAAGCGACCTGCGCCAGCGCACTCGTTCTGCCCAGAAACCATCCCAATCCCGCAGAAAGCCCCGCCACCAGTAGCTGTCTGCGCATCGGGCAGTATTCGTGGTCGTGCTGGTCTGTGTGCATCTCTCCCTCCTCACTGCTACCGCCACTGGAATTGCGGTGACGCCAGGATCAGCGCCGCCTGCTGTTCAATTGTACCCCGCAACCTCTGCCTGAGCGAGTGCAGGGCTGGCTCTGATGCTGGCAGACAGAAAACGGTCTGCAGGAGCGTCTCGGTGGGGCTGGAGGTTCCCGCCAGCGCGCGAAGGTCGACGGATGTGCCCCGTATCTCGTTGGAACACAGGGCTATTGCGAAGTTCCAGCGTGCCAGCATACCCGTCTTCCAGGCGTCCTCGCCGTGCGGGTAGCCATCGGGCAAAGACCACTCGTACAGCGGTTGCCCCATCTTGCGCAAATGTTCCTGCAGAGGACGGTTGCCGTCGGTCAGGGCGTAGAGCGCACGCAAGGCGGAGACCATATAGTCGAAGGGACGTTTGAACGCCGGCGGAGATTGCACAAACTCTTCGGAAAGTAACAGCTCGCGCAGTACCTCGCTGATGTCTCCCCCGGTGTCCAGGTAGACTTTGCTCAGCCTCTGTACGGTCTGCTCGGGCGCCTCTCCCATGAAGTGAACGCAAAGCTTGGTGCAGAGATGCCTGGCGGTGGAAGGATGCATGGCGAGCATCTCCAGAACCCGCTCGCCGTCACGCTCGCCACCCTCCGCGATGATCTTGCCCAGCACCTGCTTGGGAGCGTCATCATGCTGGGCGGGGTCGAATCGGAAGGTTCCGCGCGGGCGCAGGAAGCGGTTTTCTACCGTCCACCCAGTGAAACATCGCGCCACCTCCTGCACGTCCTTCTGGCTGTATCCACCATGCACGCCAAGCGTGTGCAGTTCCATCAGTTCGCGTGCATAGTTCTCGTTGGGCACGCCGCGTCGGTTCATCGCGTTGTCCAGATAGAGGAGCATGGCGGGACTGCGGGCGGTGGCTTTCAGCAGGTCCACGAACCTGCCCAAAGCGTATCGGCGCAGAACGTCGCGCTCGTATTGCGGCAGGTAGTAAGCGCATAAACCCTTCAGGGCGTATACGTTGAAATGGTCGCGCCAGAAATCCACCATGCGCTCCAGCAGCTGGTAACGGCTGTAGACGGCGCGCAGGATGGCGTGCTGGTGCAGCTGGCGCAGGACTTCTCGCACCGGCAAGTCGCCCAGCTCGGCGGGATGCACCTGGAATATCTCGAAACCGCGCAATCGCCAGCGCACCAGCCACTCTTCGCCCGCCTCGTTCGGGTGCAGTTGCTGTTCCAGATAGGCGATTTTACCCAGCTCCGCCAGCTGGTCCAACTCGGTCAGCGTCACGCCAAAGGTAACGCGATTGAGCCATACGGTGTCTCCGGGCAAGCCTTTTCGCGTTGCCAGACCAGCCACCAGCGGAGGCGGAGCCATTGCCCTGCGCAGGGCAGGCATACATCCGGTCAGCGCACCGGCACCCACGAGCAGTGCCAGATGCAGACACTCCCTACGGGTGATAGTCACCCCTGTCACCCCCTTCGCTCGTCGTCAGGAGGCGGTGGTGTTCGCAGGCTGGGACGGTGCAAGAGCGGGCGCCCGGGCGAACAGTGCCTCTACTCCCGCGCCCACCGAAGCGAACGTTATGAGAGGCGCTATCAGGAACCAGCCCAGTATGGGTACCAGCGTCGCCAGCACACAGAACAGCGCGCCGCGCGACAGCGCCGCGTAGGGCGTCAGCGAAGGCTCCAACCGCACCAGGCGTTCCGCGACCAGCCGAGCCAGTCCGGTGAAGCCGATTGCGCCCATCACCAGCAACAGCAGATAGATAATCCACCCGATCAGCTTCAGCAACCCGTTGGGCTGGTTGAGTAACGCCGCTGTCAGTACGCCGATAACCAGCGCGATGACCGCACCCAGCAGGGTAACTTTCACCGGGGAATGCTCCAGTCGTGTGCGAGCGATCGAGGTGCGTTCCCCAAACAGGAGCGACATCGCCAGCACCAGCGCCCACAGAGACAGCACGCTCGCCGTCACGATACCGATCACTGCCAGCACGTCTCCAAGCGTTACCATGATGAATCACCTCACTGTATAGACGTTCTCGCGGGCAAAAGGTTTTCCCTTGCGCGAGCGTGCTTCTAATCATCCTCCTCCGGCACAAGCACCAGTCCCCGCTCCGCCAGCCCTCTGCCATGCGCGCCGGCATAATGGTCGGGATATGGAGCGTCCACCCCCCGCACCGCGTGCCAGATGATACGATTCAACAGGTCTTCGTTGCACAGGTCGGGTTTGTCCAGCGGAAGGTGCAGACTGCGAAGCGCCCAGTAACGCTCTTCCTGCCTGTTCAGCGAACTGAGCGGTGGGTTAAGCTCGTCCAGTGGAACACGGTTCGGCAATGCCGTGTAGGGAGTAAAATCCGGCGTGTCGGTGAAGCAGGTCGTCATGACCGGCGCCATTGCCACCATCTGGTTCATGGGCGGCACGCCCAGTATACGGCAGATGGTATGAAGCACCGAGGTCTGGTTGTAGAACTCGCTCACCACCGCCCCACGCTTCGTGTAGGGGCTGATGACCAGACACAACGAGCGGTGTCCGTCCACATGGTCAAATCCGTCCTGCGGGTCATCCTCTATCACGAAGATGCACATCTTGCTCCAGAACCGGCTCTTACTCAGTCCCTCCACGATGCGCCCCAGCGCCAGGTCGTTGTCGGCAACGTGGGCGCGCGGCGTGGGCATACCCGGTTGCGTGCCCGAAGTGTGGTCCTGCGGCAGGTAGATAATAACCAGATTGGGGAAGAAATCGCGCTGTTCGAACTCGCGCAGTTCCTTCAGGAAGACCTCCGCCCGCAGGACGTCCGGAATGCGCATGTTCCAGCCGGGGTACGCGCGGCAGGAGTACCGGCGCAGGTTCTCTACCCCAATGTTCTGTGTGAACCGGATTCGCCCTGTCTTCTGCACAAAGTCGCGGTAGATATCGAGAAAGGTCGCATCTTTCGGTTCCGGCTCTGCATAGTCCATCTCCCCGTAGTTGCGGAACGATAGCCCTGCCATCAGCACGTGGTCCCACAGGAAGCCCGATGAGGAATAGGACAGCGGGTCATCGCCAAAGGGATAGCTGCGCGTCCATCCCCCGAACGACCGCTCCAGATACCCCGAAGCATTGCCCTCCGTCGCCCAGGCGTGTCCGTCCGCCGAGTTCACCCCGTTACAGTAGAAGTTGTCCAGCAACACGAACTGCTCGGCGAGGGCGTGGTGGTTGGGCGTCACCTCCCTCCCGAACATGCACAGCGACGGCTCACTGGCGCCCTTGCCAATAGCGCCGAACACCTGGTCATAGGTACGGTTTTCCTTGATGATGTACACCACATGCTCGAACACGGACGGCTCGCCGAGCTTCTCAGGTACAGGGACCGGCTTCTTTCCGCTCTGTGCCTTCTCCCATGCACGCAGAATCTGTGGTACGCGAGCATCCCGCTTCACCTGCGCTGTGTACCGTTGCAGTTGTCTCCTGTCTGGCAGAGCGACGCGGTTTACCGTGCCCAGAAACCGATACACGTTCCATCCTTTCTGGTCGGCGTCTGGGTTCCGCGAGCCGAGTCCCTTGATGTTCGCCACAAACAGCGTCTTCTCGTGCACCAGTACCGCACCGGGATACCAGCCTGCAGGAATGAACCCTTCCACCCTGCTGCGGTTACGCCGATGGTCAAGCCGAACGACGGCGACGGCGTTGTTGCCTCCATTCGCCACATACAGCGTGCTCCCATCCGGACTGAGCGCCAGGGCGTTCGGCATACTGCCAAACGGCAAGGAAGCGTCTGGGCGAACGGAAATCGTCTCCAGTACGCGCAGGTTCTCGGTGTCGATGACACTGACGGTATCCGAGTTCGCATTCGCTACATACAGCCGATTGCGCGGCTCGTCCAGCGCCAGCCCGCACGGATGTAAGCCGACCTCTATCTCGGCAATCACCCGGCTGTTGCGAACGTCCACCACCGACACCGTGCCGCTCGCCGCCACGCCACGGGCATCCACCACCGTCTGCGTGCCCGAGCTGGGCGCGGTTTTGTCGCCATCGCGCGGTCTCCTGCCACCCCAGTTCGAGACATACGCTCGACTACCGTCCCGACTGACCTTCACCCCGAACGGCGCCACCCCAACCGGGATGCGTGACAGCACCCTGCCATCGCTCAGATGAACCACCACAAGACTGTTATCCCGCGAAAGCGCGACATATGCCACCGAACCATCCGCATTGAGGGCGATTCCGCAGGGATAGCCCTCGCCACCGACTTCTGCCTGCGGCAGGTCGATACTCCGCGCCCACTGCACCCGACCGTCAGCCTCCACCACAGCCTCCCGCATCTGGCTTGCCGCGTTGGTCAGGTATACCCGTCGCCCATTGGGGGCAACGGCGATACCGTGCATCGAACTGCCTCCACGCCCGAAGGGAAGTTCCTGGCGCACCTGCCATTTGTGCACATCCAGCACCACCAGACCGCGGTTATCCTTCACGTACAGGGTGTTTCCGTCCGGCGACAGCACCATATCCACCGGGCGCCCCGCGAACTGCACGCTTTCACCCGCAGGGCGAATGAGCTGGGCAGTGGCAACGAGATGTGAATCCGGAGATTGGGCACCGACGCGTGGCGCCTTGTGCTGAGCGGATGCCACAACCGTGCACAGCATCATCAAGACAACAGGAGAAATCCTCATCCGCTTTGCTCCTCCACCGAGATGAAAGGCGGGGGCACATACCCCCGCCCTCCAGTTTCCACGTCTCCAGTACCCCTACCTGCCCGCGGGTCCACCGGGCACCGCCGCAGGCGGACTGGCAGGGTTGAAACCTGGCGGATACGAAAGTTTCTTCGGTCGGTTCATCACATACCAGCCGATCGCCCCGATCAGTAACACCACCACAATGAGGATCACCGCCGTGGTTGGATTGACCTCTTTGTTCACCTCTTCATGCCTCCATTACTGCGGGCAGTCGATCCCATAGGCGGCTGGGTCCCAGGCACCCCAGCACGCCCACCACCAGGTCTGTCGGTAGGTGGCGTATGGTGTCCACTTCACGTGTCCATCAGCGAACACGGCGTTGATACCGTTGCTGTGCAGGGGGCGGGGCCACTCCTCGTAGCCACACGTATCGCACATCCAGGTGTAACCCCACTTCTCCCCAGCATCGACGAACAACGGGCACCGGGCTGGTTCGCGCAGAGCCGCTTCTGCCTGCGGATTGAGCCAGATTGCCCACCAGTTCGCGTAGTAGGCGAGGTTAGGATGACCGGAGATGTAGTACTCGCCTATCGGAGCGCTGGGGCAGTCCCAGATGCCGTTGTTCTTGATGTACGGTGTCATCTGCTGCCAGTAGTTCGGCCCCTGAGCAGGGTCGTCTACGGGACCGATCCACCGCCCCCACGCGAGACCGGGCAGAATACCGTCCCAGTCCTGCACGTACATCGAGCACGCCAGACCGAGTTGCTTCTGGTTTGAGATGCAGGTCGCGGCACGGGCTTTTTCACGTGCCTGCGAGAAAACGGGAAACAGAATCGCTGCCAGTATCGCGATAATCGCGATAACCACCAGCAACTCGATCAATGTGAAGCCGAACCCAGACCGTTTCATCTTTTGCCTCCTGCATATTCTTCGGCACTGTAGCCGCCTCAACATTTATGACGCAGGAGACAGACAAAAAGCTCACGCAGTGGCGGGTGCCGCTGGCGCGGCACCCGATCATACAGACCTGTGCTGTTAGAGCACCGGGAACCCGCCAGTGCTATCGGGATAGAAGGGATACATCCAGATACCCCTGGACGCCCAGATGTAAATGGTGCGTCGCCGACCACCTGAATCCGCCTCCTTCATCTCGAACCACTTGGCGTGCCCGTCCACGAAAGCGAGGTTGTCGCCGTCCTTGTGGCGCACGCGCGGGCGGATTTTGTTGTAGAAGTCGGGCAGTTCGATGGTTACATACATGCATCCCCAAGTTGCACCATACGGTGGTACCGACCCGGAGTGGAAATGCGAAATCACGTTTGGCGGCTGTACCACTGCGGATAGAGTCAACGGGCTTTTCAGGTCGACCGTGCCATCGGCAGAGCGGGCGTAATCGGGATACGAGTCGTCTGCGCCCAGCCAGAAATTGTACGCGTAGTGGTTGGTCATGCGTTGACCATTGAACGCGGCGCAGTCGCCACTGCCCTGGAAAATCTTGTCCATCGAGGGGCACTGGAACAGGTCACGGTTCTTGATGTACGGGAGCAGGTTCATCGACCAGCCATTGAAGGGCTTGATAGTGCCGTCAACGGTCAATCGTCCCTGTGGCGGCCATGGCTGTTCAATGGTGCCCCCCACGGGCACGAACGTCTCGTCGTAGTCCTGGCAGTACATGAGGTTTGCCAGTGCAATCTGCTTGAGATTGGACAGGCAGTTGCTCTGGCGAGCGCTCTCCCGAGCCTGAGAAAACACTGGGAACAGGATCGCCGCCAGAATCGCGATAATCGCGATCACGACGAGCAATTCGATGAGCGTGAATCCGCGCTTCATCCGGTAGCCTCCTTTGAAGAGTGGTGTAACCGAAGGACAGGATAGCCTAGTTAAGTTAAGGAGCAGTTAACACCCGATTATGTTACTGTTAAGGTTGCCATGTTGACAAACCAGACACATCCGTGGTACCGTGGGAGACGGTACAGGGTTTCCAGACGATGAACCGGTTCGCTTTCACGCTGATAGAACTGCTGGTTGTCATCGCAATTATTGCTGTGCTACCGGCGACAACCGCGGGCGCGCCACGCTGATTCTGGCGGACGGACACGCTAAGACCTGTTCTGCCAGCGACATCCTCGCTCAGGAGCGCGGGGCGAATCTGCTGTGGCGATTCCGCTGAATGCGCGAAACCTTGACCTTTCGCGTGCTGGTTTGATACAATCTGTGTGTGTCCTGAGCAGGTATCATTGCAAAAGCCGTGCAGGAACATCATGAGCAGTAGCGCCGTTGGAAAAGACGAATCTGCACCCGGGGGTTGTCTCCATACACCAATGTGTCTGATGTGGCTGGCTCTGGTCGTCTGTCTGCTCGCAGGAGCGACAACGGCGCAGGAATCACCGAACGTTCCCCTGCAAGCCACCATCGTGGTGTTCTCTACCAACACGGGCGAAGACAGGGTAACCTTTGCCTTCAACAGGGCAGTACCCGAGAAGGAAGCTGTAGAGCGGTTCCACCGACTGATGAAGTTTGGAGGCTGGCAGGGCAAACTGCTTCGCGTGCGCACCGAGAGCCCTCGCACGGAAGCGGGCAATACCTTACCTCCTCTCACCGATGTCATCGGGCGTGCTCAGCAAGTGATTGACCGTAACAGCGGCGGACTGCCTGTAGAGCCTTTCCTGCGTGCCTTCTCTGATCTGGATTACTTCGAGCTTTACTTCTTTGTGCAGGGAGATATGCCCTTTCAGGGATTGCGTGAGTGGTCTACGCCCGACCTTCAGATACGGCTCATCCAGACGCCCGGCGTGTACCGCTACCAGGTACGCATCCTGCGTCACGCCCCTGATGTCGACCTGCGTGTGCCTTTCCTCCAGCCTGTGCAACAGACGACTGCCGAGCCGGAGCGAAAGGAGAGCGCGTCGGGATGGCGAATCGCGGGATGGGCACTGATCAGCGCGGCGCTGGGAACGCTGGCATATCTTATCATGCGGTGGGCAATGCGCCACTCGTCTGTACCGGCATCCGTGAAACGTCATGAATCCACGAGAGAGGGGTAACGCCCATGTTGGAACTCAGCGAGTTACTGCGGTACGCCGCATCCGTGAAAGCGTCTGATCTGTTCATCAAGGAAAACACGCCACCGACGTTGCGCGTGCACGGCAAAATCCAGCCGATGGACCTGCCGCCGCTCTCTGCGGACGACACGCGCAACCTCGCTTACAGTGTGATGACCCACGAGCAGATCGGACGGTTCGAGCACCGACATGAGCTCGACCTCGCCTTCACCATTGAAGGTATCACCCGCGTGCGCGCCAACATCTATCAACAGCGCGGCAGTATCGCGATGGTGTGCCGTCTGATCCCGCTCAGCATCTACACGCTGGAGGAGCTGAAGATGCCTCCGGCGGTCGCTGAACTCGCCAAACAACGGCAGGGGCTGGTGCTGGTCACCGGTCCGACCGGTTGTGGAAAGTCCACCACGCTGGCAGCGATGATCGACCTGATCAACAGCACGCGCCGCTGTCACATCGTGACCATCGAGGATCCGATCGAGTTCGTCCACCCCGACCGCCTTGCCATCGTCAGCCAGCGCGAGGTAGGTATCGACACCGATAGCTTCAGCGACGCGCTGAAGTATGTGGTGCGCGAAAGCCCGGATGTCATCCTCATCGGCGAGATGCGCGACATCGAGACCATGCATGTCGCCCTGCAGGCGGCGGAAACCGGACACCTGGTCTTCTCCACCGTGCACACCCCCAGCGCGGCAGAGACCATGGACCGTATCATCAACATGTTCCCGCCGCACGACAAACCCCAGATATGTATGCGTCTGTCCAACTCCCTGCGGGGTATCATCTCGCAGAAACTGGTGCCCCTCAAAGACGGGAGCGGGCGTATCGCCGCGGTGGAGGTGATGATTTCCACGCCTACCATCGCCAAACTGATCGAGGAAGGACGAGTGGGACAGATCTACTCCGCGATCGAAGAGGGCGGGTTCTGGGGTATGCAGACCATGAACCAGTGCCTCTACAAATACTACAAACAGGGGCTGATCACCGAGGAGGATGCGCTGGCGTACGCGGGCAACCTGACGGAACTGCGCCAGATGCTGAGACGATGAGCCGAACCAATGAACCGTACAACCTGCTGATTCTGGGAGGAATACCGGCACAATGCACATAGATGACCTGTTGCGCATGGTGGTTCAGCGCGATGCTTCCGACCTGCACCTGCGTGCGGGCGAGCCGCCCATCCTGCGCATTCACGGCGACCTGAAGCGCACCGACCTGCCGCGCCTCACGGCAGAGGATGTCAAGAACCTGCTCTACGCCATCCTCAACGAAGAGCGCAGGCAGCGCTTTGAGCAAAACAAAGAGCTCGACCTCTCCTACGAGGTGCCGGGGCTGGCGCGCTTCCGCGTCAACATGTTCTGGCAACAGCGCTGTGTGGGCGCGGCTCTGCGATTGATCCCCTTCCGCATCCGCACCATCGACGAACTGCTGATGCCGCCCGCTGTCAAAGAGCTCTGCATGAGACCGCGTGGGCTTCTGCTCGTCACCGGGCCCACCGGCTCAGGCAAGTCTACCTCGCTGGCAGCGATGATCGACTACATCAATACCCACAAGCGCTGTCACATCATGACCATCGAAGACCCCATCGAATATATGCATCACGATAAGCTGTCCGTCATCAACCAGCGCGAGCTCGGCGTAGACACCCACTCCTTCGCCGATGCCCTGCGCCACGTGATGCGACAGAACCCCGACGTGATCCTGGTGGGCGAGATGCGCGACCTGGAAACCATCCACCTCGCCATCACCGCGGCGGAAACCGGTCACTTGGTGATGTCCACCGTGCACACACAGGATGCCCCACAGACCATCGACCGTATCGTGGACGTGTTCCCCCCCGAACAGCAACAGCAGATTCGGATGCAGTTGTCGGTGGTGCTGATTGGCGTGATCTCGCAGACGCTTCTGCCCAACGCGCAGGGCACGGGGCGCGTTGCCGCATTCGAACTGATGGTGGCGACGCCTTCGGTGCGCAACCTCATCCGCGAGGGCAAAACGCACCAGCTGTACATGGACATCCAGACCGGCGCCGAATACGGGATGCAGACTCTGGACAGCTGCCTGCTCAATCTGGTACGCAAGGGGCTGGTGGACTTCGAAGACGCCATTGCTAAAGCATCCAACCCGCGCGATTTCGAACAGCGTGCCCAGCGCATGATGGCGGGTGCCCCTGTGTAGTTATGAGCATCGCCGTGCCAGAACACATACGCCGCGAATGGGAAGCCAGCGGACGCCCGGAAACCGACCCGGGACTGCGCGAGCGTCTGCCACATCTGCCGCGTCTGCCGGTGGTGATTGTGTGCAGTTATCTGGACAAGGAAATTAACCACGGCAACATCCTGCGTATCGCCGAGGCGTTTCGGGTGCAGGAGGTGGTGTTCAGCCGGTGCGACGGGCGCGAGAAGAACTACTCGGGCGCGGTGGGAGCAGACAAGTGGCAACCCCACCGGTGGGGCTATCCGGTGGAAGAGATCCGTTCGCTTCGGGAGAAAGGTTACAGCATCGTCGCCCTGCATCTGGACGCAGAGGCGGTTCCGCTGGAGCGAATGCAGTGGCGGTTTCCGGTGGCGCTGGTGATAGGTGAAGAACTGCACGGCGTTCCTCCTGAAGTGCTGGCGGAGTGCGAACACCGCGTCGCCATTCCGCTGTACGGCGCCACCACCTCGCTGAATGTGGCGGTCGCTACGGGTATTTGCGTCAACGCCATCGCCACTTTCTATCGCCAGCATGTGGACCCGGGCTTTATCCCGGCGCGAGCGGTTTCGCAAAGACTTCTCGGTATCGCAAACATTGAGCAACCTGAGGGAGATGAACCATGACGGTTACCGTAGACGAGCTACTCACCAAAGTGGTACAAAAAGACGGTTCCGACCTGCATCTGAAGGCGAATCAATATCCGATGGTGCGTATTTATGGCGACCTGTACCCGATGGAGGAGTACGGCAGGCTCAGCCCGGAGCAGGTGCGCGACCTGTGCTTCAGTGTCATCTCGCCGGAACAGCGCGCCCGCTTCGAGAGGGAGCTGGAGCTGGACTTCGCCTACGAGGTGCAGGGAGTGTCGCGCTTCCGCGGCAACATCTATCAACAGCGAGGCAATGTGCAGGCGGCCTTCCGTGTCATCCCCTACCGCATCCAGACCATGGAGGAACTGCACCTGCCGCCCGTCTGCCGATACTTCGCGGAGCGACCGCGTGGACTGGTGCTGGTAACCGGACCGGCAGGTTCAGGCAAGTCCACCACTCAGGCGGCGATGCTCCACTACATCAACCAGAACTTCCCGGTGCATATCGTCACCGTCGAAGACCCGATCGAGTTCGTGCATGAGCCGAAGGTGGCGCTGGTCAACCAGCGCGAGCTGGACACCGACACCCACTCGTTTGCCAACGCGCTCAAGTTCGTCCTGCGCCAGGACCCGGACGTGATCCTGGTGGGCGAGATGCGCGACCTGGAGACCATCCACCTCGCCATCACCGCGGCAGAAACCGGTCACCTGGTCTTCGGCACCCTGCACACTCCCGACGCGGTGCAAACGGTAGACCGCGTGATTGACGTGTTCCCGCTCTACCAGCAACAGCAAATCCGGATGCAGCTATCGGTGAACCTGGTGGGCGTCATCTCGCAAACGCTGTGTAAGCGCGCCGATGGCAAGGGACGAGTAGCCGCCTTCGAAGTGCTGGTGGGCACTTCCGCCGTGCGCAATCTGATCCGCGAGGCGAAAACCTTCCAGCTCACCTCGCTGATACAGACCGGCACCAAGCAGGGCATGATGACGCTGGACCAGTCGCTGGCTTCGCTGGTGAAAAGCGGCATCGTCACCTATGAAGAGGCGCTGGCGAAGGCGAAGGACATCAAGGAGTTCAACGCCCTGCTCGGTATGGATCAGCCGCAGAGACCGCAACCAGCCAGCGCGCCCAGCATGGCGGGTTCACGAGCGATGGGAACCTGAGGTCACATCATGCGCAGTCAACCTCTGGCAAACCCGCCCGGTCGTCGAGTGGCTGTTATCGCCAACCGTGCCCAGCCGGAATCGGAGAAACTGGCAAGGCAGTACTGCCGCGATCGGGCGGTTCCTGAACAACACCTCATCCTGCTGAACTGCACCAGCTCGGAAACGATTCCCGAAGGCGACTACCTCACCGATATTCAGGCGCCGGTGCGCAAAGCCTTACGCGAACGCGAGATTGCGGATAAGGTGGACTTCCTGCTGATAATCAAAGGAGTGCCCATCAAGACCGCCCAGCGTGGCTACTCGGTGGATAGCCTGCTCATGTGCATGAACCTCACCGTCTCGCCGCGCAGTCGCAACCCCTATTTCGGCAGGAAAGAGGCTTTCTCGTCCGCGCGCTTTGGGGGATTGTATCTCGTTAGCCGTCTGGAGGGCTACACCTTCTCGGACGCGAACGCCCTGCTGGATCGTGCGCTGAAGGCACGACGCACCGATGGTCTCTTCCTGCTGGACATCAGCCCCTCGCATCAGCGCAGTGCGTACGGCGAGGTGAACGAATCGATGCGCCGCGCCGCGCAACTGCTTCAGCGCAAGAAACTGCGGGTTCTGCTGGACGACACGAAAGAGTTCATCGGCAACCAGAAGAACCTGATGGGCTATTACTCATGGGGCAGTAACGACCCGCAGTATAAGAAGGAGCTGTACCTCAGCAACACCTTCCTGCCCGGCGCCATCGCCGAGACCGCCGTCTCCACCAGCGCACGCACCTTTAGCCCCACCGATAAGGGGCAATCGCTTATCGCCGACCTCATCAAAATCGGTGCGACGGGCGTGAAAGGGTATGTCTCCGAACCTTATGCCGACGCCCTCTGCCGGGCGGACATCCTGTTTGACCGCTACACCGACGGCTACACCCTCGCCGAGAGCTTCTGGATGGCGACGCCCTACCTGTTCTGGAAAGATATGGTGGTGGGTGACCCGCTTTGCGCGCCCTACAGTTGACCATCTGCCATACCCCATTCTATCCCCGAAGCACCCCAAATAGGCTATAATAAGGCTGATAGAACATCAGGAGGAGGGTGCTGACCATGTCTGCAAAGCGTATCCTTATGCTCGTTGGTGACTTCGTGGAGGACTACGAGGTGATGGTGCCGTTTCAGGCACTGCTGATGGTGGGGCATCAGGTGCACGCCGTCTGCCCGGGTAAGAAGGCGGGCGACAAGGTGCGCACAGCAGTGCACGACTTCGAGGGCGACCAGACCTACAGCGAGAAGCCGGGACACAACTTCACGCTGAATTACACCTTCGACGACGTGAAGGCAGAGGAGTACGACGCGCTGGTCATCCCTGGCGGGCGTGCGCCGGAGTACATCCGCCTGAATCCTCGTGTCATCAGTATCGTCCAGCACTTTGCAGAGGCGGGCAAGCCCATCGCTGCCATCTGCCACGGGGCGCAATTACTGGCTGCGGCGGGCGCACTGAAGGGAAGGAAAGCCTCCGCCTACCCGGCGGTGGGACCGGAGGTGCGCTCAGCTGGCGGCGAGTATGTGGAGGTGCCTGTAGACAAAGCCGTGGTGGACGGCAATCTGGTCACTGCGCCTGCATGGCCCGCGCATCCCGAGTGGCTGGCGAAGTTCCTGCAGGTGCTGGGCACGCGGATCGAGCCATAACGTGGTATAATGGGGGCGGGGTGATGCGAGATGGCAATACAGCAGGTAGCACCGAAGATTGTCTATCCGGAGTCGGACGGTCAGCCTGTGGCGGATAACACCAAGCAGCTGGAGTATATCGTCTATCTCTACGACAACCTCTGCGCGCTGTTCGCAGACCGTGAGGATGTGTTCGTTGCGGCCGACCTGCTGTGGTATCCGGTGGAGGGTCATCCGGAGATTCGCTCCGCCCCCGACGTGTTTGTGGTCTTTGGCAGACCGAAGGGGCATCGGGGCAGTTACCGGCAGTGGGAAGAGGACAACATCGCCCCGCAGGTGGTGTTCGAGATTCTCTCGCCCGGCAACCGCTATCGTCCTCTGCTGGAGAAGTTCCGCTTCTACGAGCGCTACGGGGTGGAGGAGTATTACCAGTACGACCCTGACTTCGGCATTCTGGAAGGCTGGTTGAGGCGCAACGGCACGCTGGAGCCGATTGAGAACATGGACGGGTGGGTTAGCCCGCGGCTGGGTGTGCGGTTTCAGGTAGAGGACGGTGCGCTGGTCGTCTACCGCCCCGACGGAGAGGCTTTTATGCCCTACGTCACACTGAGACAGCGTATGGAAGAAGCCGAGCAACGCGCCGCGGAAGCTGAGCAGAAAGCCCTGCGCCTTGCCGAACGGTTGCGAGCGCTGGGCGTGAATCCGGACGAGGTCTAATTGCCCTGCGCGCGGTCCCACTCCTCCTGCTGGCGGATGGCTTCCTCCAGAGTATCCAGCGGAGGTGACGGTTGCAGACGCGCCTTGCGGTAGTCAGGGTCGTTCGGGTCCTTCGCTTTCTCCGGGTCAAAGATACGCGGGTCAACAGGCAGTGCCCTGTACGGTGTGAAGTCCGGCTCGGTGCTGAACATGTCCGCCAGATCGCTGGCGGCGGCGTCGTTCAGGTTCAGATAGGGGATGCCCAGTATCAGGTACATCGTCTTCATGATGCTGGCGATACTGCTCTGCCGGTGCGACACGTATCCCCGCTTTGCCCAAGGGCTGACCACAATGAGCAGACTGCGGTGCGCGTCCACATGGTCAATCCCGCTCTGGGCATCGTCCTCCGTGATAAAGATCGCCATCTCCTTCCACCAGGGGCTGTGCGACAGCGCTTCGATGACCCTGCCCAGTGCAAGGTCGTTGTCCGCCATGTAGGACTCCAGATAGGGATAGCCTTTTTCCGGACGGACCCTCGCGCCGTGGTCGTTCGGCAGGTAGATGTACAGGAAGCGCGGGAAAGGTTCCTTGCCGGACAAATACTTCTCCTGAAACTCCTTCAGGAACTGGTCGGCGCGGTACTGGTCGGGGATGTTGGTATTGTATTCGGGATACTCCCGACAGGTGTTATCAAACAGCACCTTTGGCATCGGGATATTGACGATTTCGCGGATGCCGGTCGGCTTGGTATCCTCGTCGGCAGAGCTTCCCGCGAACTCGAAGCCCTCGCCGTAGTTACGGAAGGTGACCCCGTTGCGATGCAGATGCTCCCACATGGAACCGTGCTCCAGATACTCTTCGGGTGTCAGAGCGGAGTTGGACTGGAACAGCACCAGGCGTCCGGGCGCTTTACTGGCGCGAAAATCCGCCCCGCCACCGTAGCCCGCCGAGGTGATGGTCTCTACCCAGTGCGTGGGATACACGCCTACCAGCCACCGGTGCCCATCGGCAGAGTGGTCGCTGTCCACGTAGAAGTTATCGCTGATGGCGAACCGTTGCGCCAGCGCGCGATGGTTGGGCATGACGTTGACTCCTTCGTGCTCGCCCACTTTGCGGTTCACCCCGAATCGCGCCAGCGTCGGGTCGCCATTCACGCCAGGCAGATCGCCAAAGACCTCGTCGAAGGTGCGATTCTCCTTCGCGATGAAGACCACATAACGGATCTTCGGGGAGGGCATCCCTGCTACAACCGGTATCGGGTGTTCCTTTGGGCGGTTGACCTTCACCGGCACAAACCCGTTGTTCTCGATAACCTGAGGGGTGAGAAGGCGCAATTCGCCGTCCGAGGGGGTGTCCATCAGCGACACAGTGCCTTTCATCAGCCTGCCGATACTGCGTCCTTCCGGTCCCGGCGTGAAATTCGCCCCGCCGTTGGGTCCCGCGCCAAAGCCCTTGGCGTTCGCCACATACAGCCGTTTGCCGTCGGGCGACACGCACACGCGCGAGGGATACCAGCCGACCGGAATATGCCCCAGCACTCTGCCCGTGCGTGCGTCCAGCACTCCCACCGCGTTGATGCCGGATTCCGCCACATACAGCCTCCTGCCGTCCGGCGACAGGGCAAGTCCGAACGGCGCCACGCCACGCAGGTGTCGCAGGAAGGAGACAGGCGTCAACAGCGTGCGCCATTTCCGACGGTGGGTGCGAATGTCGTACGCTTCGACGGTGTCGTTGGTGGAGTTGCTGACGTACACGGTATCTTCCGACACCGCCAGCGCGGCAGGGGCACTGCCGCCTATCGCCTCGCCTACCAGCGATCCTGTTTTGATTTTCACTACCACCTTCGGGGTGGCAGGGTCGGCGAGGTCGATGCCCCACACGGAACAGGACTCGGGCACGTTGGGGTCGCCCAACCCGGGCACGCGCCTGCCATCTACGACGGTACCCTCGCGCGCCTCTCGCGACGGATAACCGAACGGAGGGAACGGAATGCCGCGTGGGTCGTCGCCGGGGCGGGTCTCGATGAGGGAATACTGGAACGTGCCGATATTTGCCACATACGCTCGCGAACCGTCCGCCGTCAGCGCCAGCGCGAACGGATTGCGTCCCACTCCCACAGACGCCACCACCTGCCGCGTGAAGGTGTTGATGACAGCAAGCCGGTAGTTCGCCAGGTCCAGCACGTACAGCCATCGCCCGTTGGGCGACAGAGCGATGTCGGTGGTGAAGGCGTCCGGATACTGCTCGGTGCTGAGGTTAATCCGACGGAGCAGTTCTCCCGTGCTGAGGCGGAAAATAACCACCGTGCCCTCGTTGCCGCCCGATGCGTATAGCAGGTCGCGTGCGCCGTCCACCGCCGCGCCGATGAAGGTAGCGGGCAGAATATCCCGCTGAGTGTCCACCGAAGGCGGTATCTGCTTCACCTCGGGATTCGCGCTATCTGGGTTGCGGATAATCGTGAGGGAAAAGGGCGCTACTCCGCCGTTCACCGTCACCAGCACCTTCCCGTCCCTGCTGATGGTCATACCGTAGGGGTGAGGCGCAACCCGTATCTGCTTGCCCCGCGGCGTGAGCAACCGACCGTTCGGCAAGACGCTTATCCCTTCCGGATGGATTTGCGCCGTACGCTCGCCCGCTGGCGCCTGCAGTATGAAGCGGTCTACCCGCCTCGGCGCGCCAGACACCGTCAGCGCCACGAGACACACGAACAGCATACTCAGCAGCACAGTTCGCATCGATGACACCTCCACACGGACTGGGATATACCGTTCGTCGTCTGCAAAACGATTCCTGTGCTTCTCTCCGGCGGATGCGTTAAGGAAGAGCTAAGGAATGAGGATACTCCTTTCGAACAAGCTCATCACAACATCTGGAGGGCGAACCTCTGGGTGAGCCAGTTGAGACCCCTCTCCCGACCTCTCCTCGACACGGGGAGAGGCGCCTGCTCCCCTTCCCTCGCAGGGAAGGGGCTGGGGGTTAGGTCGATAACTCATCTTACATCTTCGTGGCGTGCACGAGCCTGCCATCGCGCAGGGTGTACACACGGTCGGCGTCGGCGAGCATCTCCGGGTCGTGCGTGACCACCACCACCGCGCCCTGCTCGCGATAGTCCGCCAGCAGGCGGATGACGGCGTGACCGTTGATATGGTCTAACGAGGCGGTCGGTTCATCCGCGAAGATGATGCGCGGCTGGTGCACCATCGCTCGAACCACACACACGCGCTGTCTCTCTCCACCCGAAAGCTTATGCGGATACCGATGGGCAAGGTGCGACAGCCCCAGCTGTTCGAACAGTTCCAGCGCCCGCCGGTACGCCTCGCGGTCGCCCGGCACCGCCACCAGCACGTTCTCCAGCGCAGTGAGATATGGCAACAGATACGGCTGCTGGAAGACGAAACCAAACTCGCGCCGGCGCAGGTGCATCCGCTCCCGCTCGCTCATCAGGTGGATGACGCGGTTCTGGTAGCGCACCTCGCCGCTCGTGGGCAGTTTCAGCCCGCTCATCAGGTACAGCAGACTGCTCTTGCCGGAGCCGGAGGGTCCCATAATGCCCACGAACTCGCCGTGCCGCACCTCTACCGAGATGCGATCTACCGCCGTCACCACGCGCTCCGCCTCCGGATAGACCAGCGTCACCTCGTCCGTGACCAGCATCTCTAACCCACCTTCCGCTCGATTACCAGCACGGGGTCCATCGTCAGCAGGCGCGGACCCACCGACATCGCCGCGAACAGCAGAACCGCAATCGGAACCGGTATCGTGTACCGATACGCCATCCAGTCCATCGGCTGCAGAAGCATCCCGCGCGGCTCGAACACCCACCAGTACAGCCCCCACAGGATGCCCATGCTCAGCAACACACCCACCGTCCAGCCGACGGTGACCAACAGCAGGGTCTCGCGCACCACCCGCCACAACAGCATCGTGCGGGTATAGCCCATCGCCGCCAGCAGGGCAAACTCCGGCAAGCGTTGCATGAAGAAGATGTTGGACAACATGCCCATCATGATGGCAATCACCAGCACCACGATGGCAATGACGATGTTCATAATCAAATACAGGTTGCTCAGCGAGGAACGCAGTTCGCGCACCAGCTGACCGTAGGTGAACAGGCGAACCTGTCGCTTGTCCAGCGCTTTGTCCAGACGCCGATCCAGCTCAGGTTGCTGTGCTGGTGTGGGCGCGGCAACCACCACCTCCTCCAGCGGCGGGAAGTAGTTCTTCTGCACAAACTCCTTCGAGATGACGGCAAACCAGTTCTCGCCGTCCAGCAGTCCCACCAGCTTCACGGGAACGGGCGCGAAACTGTCCTCGATCTCGGGAGCCAGCACCACATCACCGATTTTGAGGTTGCGGTTGCGCGCGATGCCCACCGACAGCGCACACTCCGGCTCGCCCTCGCGCGGAAGCCTGCCCTCCACCAGCCTCATGCGCGTCAGGTTCAGCATCTTCGGCATCTCCTCGTCAGTCAAGCCGAACAGCACAAACGGAAACTTGCCGAAGATGGTGCGGATGTTCGTGAAGCAGACGCTGATGCGATATACCTCTTTCGCCAGAGGTTCCGAGCGGATGGCGAACTCCGCTTCGGGCGCCAGTTGATTGCCGTTGCGGGGCACCGCCACCAGAAAATAGCGGTTGTAGCCGTACACGGTGAGCACGGTGAGGTCGATACTGCGGATGATGGTCACCACTGTGCCGATCAGCACCACCGACAGCACAATAACCAGAGCCACAGGCGCCGTGCGCGACAGGTTGCGCCGAAAAAAGAGCCATGCCGATAGCGGATGCCCTACTGCCGCATGCACAGCGGCTTCCGACTTCTCTACCGTTTGCATATTTTCAAGTATACTTGAGCACCAGCAGGCAAAATCAAGAGGGCTTCTAACCCGTCCGCCCCGCAAAGGGACTAGGCATGGCGCGCCCGAAAGCCACAATGAAGATAGGTGTGGTTTCTGCATCTGGCTCCTGCAGGCCGACCACTATCACAGCCGCAAGGCCCCTGTGTCACAGAGATACTGTACACTGGTCTCGGAGCGATACCACGCCACCACAACAGATTCCTGCCAGTCAAGAAACTATACGCAGAGGAGGCAAAGTGATGACCTGGTTCTATAACTTCAGAACCGGCACAAAACTGGCTATCGGATCTGGGGTGTGCATCGTCCTTTCAGCCGTGATCGGGATTACCAGTGTCAGCGTCATGCGACAGGCAGAACACGGATTTCGTAGCCTATCCGAAGAAGTTCTGCCCGAAATGATTACGGCGGCGGATATCAGTGAAGCCATCCAGATATTCCGCGCTTACGAGTACCGCCACCTGCTGTTGAGAGATCGTGCCGAGAAGCAGAGGATTGCACAGGTGCTCGACGAACAGAAGGCAAAAGTGAACTCGCTTCTCGAGCAGTATGGAAAGAACATCCACAACAGCGAGGAGCGAAAACTGCATGAGGAGCTGACAAGCACCTGGAAGGGATACCTTCCTTACCATTCGCGGATTATCGCGCTGAGCAACGAGGGCAACTACGATGCTGCGCTCGCCATCGTCAGCGGCGAAAGTGCCCAGTACCTGCTGGACAAGCTCTACCCTGGGGTAGCGAAGCTGCGCGAGTGGAACAGGGAGCACGGCAGCAATCTTGCTTCTGGGCTCCATTCGCGGCTCCGTCAATATGCCAACCTCACCGCGTTCATGCTGATAGCCATAGTCACTGCCAGCATACTGGTTGGCTGGTTCATCTCACGCTATATCAGCGGAGTGCTGGCGCAGATTGTTCAAAGGCTGGAGGCACTGCGTGAGCAGGACATCACAAGCTTGCAGAAGATGGCTCAAGCGATGCAGGAGGGCGACCTCACGGCCACCGCTTCCAGCACAGTCCAGCCAATTTCCATCGATTTCCGCGACGAGTTTGGCACGCTGGCACGCATCTTCAACGGCGTTCTCCAACAGCTGGCGGAAGCCATCCGGTCGCTTGATAAAGGACAACAGTCGGTGCGGCTTCTGATCTCGCGGGTTGCTGAAAACGCCAACCACGTGACGGCGACGAGCCAGCAGCTTGCCGCTTCTACCGAGCAGTCGGGGCAGGCATCCAGTGAAATCGCACGAGGCAGCGAACAACTCGCCCAGCAAGCCACCCAAGCCGCGCAGGCGATGGACAACCTCGACCGCGCCAT
>FWWM01005072.1_pt1 | contig 29586 bp, 31 predicted proteins | sample 2228351 | NCBI WGS metagenome assembly FWWM01 (sample SAMEA103939774, study PRJEB20133) | metagenome | reverse complement strand
CTGAAAAACCTCCACAGGATCTAGCCTCCCCACATATCTCTCCAGATCCTCTTTGCCCGTTACCACAGCAACCACCCTCGATCTAGAGAGCATCTTGCTGGCCTCAAAGATCACCTCGGCCTTAACGGCTCTACCAGAGCTCCCCAGGATCATACCCACATACCTCGCCCCGGCTTCCTCAGCAACAAAGGCGTCTTCCAGCGAAGTAACCCCACAGATCTTAACCGCTGCCAATCTTCGCAAGCCTCCTAGCAGTATCTATTATCCTGTTAAGCTTTCTCCACGCGGAGCCGCTCTCTATCTCTCTATATGCCCTCTCATAACCCTCTCTAATAGAGCCAGCCTCTCCAGCTATATAGAGGGCCATTGCAGCGTTGATCGCTATGAAGGACGCCGCCGCCCTGTCCTCGCCCCTCAGGCCTCGAACCCCCTTCTCTATGATCTCATCCCTGTTCTGCCCAGATATATCTCGGATCTCTATCCCCTTCAGGCCAAGCGCCTCTGGCAATATCGCGACCTTATCTAAAGATCCCCTCTTGATGATCGCCACGCTGGGCCCTATAGGTGAGAGCTCATCCATCCCGGGATAGCCTGTGACCACCGCGAACCCTTCAAGACCCGTTCCCTCCATAGCTATGGAGATAAGCTTCAACATCCCATGGCTAGGCACACCTATAACCTGGAACCTCGGGTTCGCTGGGTTGGCGAGGGGTGCTGCTAGATTGAATATAGTTCTTATTCCGAGCTTCTTTCTAACAGGAGCCACTATTTTCAACGCGCCATGGTACTTCGGGGCATAGAGGTACGCGAACCCCTCGAGCTTTAGAAGCTCCTCAGCAACATCTGCCCCATGTTCTATGGGGTATCCCAGTGCTTCCATAAGATCCGCGGATCCAACTAGGCTTGAGAACCCCCTGTTTCCATGTTTAGCAACAGGAATCCCTATGGAAGCTACAACGATAGATGCAAGGGTAGATGCATTTACAGTGTTAAGCCCATCCCCGCCAGTGCCCACTATATCTACTACGCTGTCTGCATTCACCCTCACAGCATTATCTCTCAAGGCCTTAACAAACCCCCTAACCTCCCGCGGCTTCTCACCCTTGACCCTCAGCCCTATCAGTATCGCCGAGATCTCTACAGGATCCATGGAGCCCTTCAGCATATCCACACACAGGCTATAGGCCTCCCCCTCACCCAGGCTCTTCTTCTCAGCTATTTTTGAAATATAGCTAGCCATACTCACACCCCATAGAAATCCTGGTCATAAAGCCCATGCCCACTGAGGTTGATCAGAATAGATATCTCTCTAGCACCAGCCCTCCTAGCCTCCTCAATAGCGGCTGCAACGGCGTGGGCGCTCTCAGGGGCCGGGAGAAACCCCTCGGATCTGTGGAAAAGAAGCCCAGCCTCCCTAGCCTGCTCAGGTGTGTAGGCCCTGGGCTCTACAAACCCTTCCCTCACCAATATCGAGAGGCTCGGTGCAACGCCGTGATATCTAAGACCAGCCGCCCTTATCGAGGGGGGTATGAATTCTCTGCCCAGGGTGAGCATCTTTATCATGGGAAGCACTCCACCTGTGTCTGGGTGCTCGTATCTATAGACGCCTCTCATCATCTTGGGAACCAGGCTGCTCTCAACACCTATGATCCTGGGCGGCTTCTCCCCCCTCCTAACCGCTTCACCGTAGAATGGATAAGAGATCCCTGCAAGGTTTGATCCACCGCCTACACAGGCCACTATTATGTCTGGAACCACGCCCTCCCGATCTATCTGCTCCAGGGCCTCAAGGCCTATCACCGTCTGGTGGATCAACACGTACTCCATAACACTTCCAGGGATATACCTCTTAGACCAGGGATCCTTGAGCACTGTCTCAACAGCCTCGCTTATAGCTATCCCCAAGCTGCCGGGATGATCAGGATCGCGGCTCAGGAACCTCTTCCCAGCCTCTGTAAGATCCGAGGGGCTTGGATACACCTCAGCCCCGTTTTCGAGCATGAGCTCCACCCTCCTTCTCTTAGAGAGATAGCTGGATCTCGTCATAAAGATCTGTGACTTTAGCCCCAACATCCTCGACGCTATCGACACAGCCAATCCCCACTGGCCAGCTCCTGTCTCTGTGACAAGGGTTCCATAGCCCTCTCTATATGCGTAATAAGCCTGGGCGATCGCTGTGTTGAGCTTATGGCTACCGCTTGGTAGAGAGCCCTCATACTTGTAATAGATCTTTGCTCTCGTGCCCAGCATCTCCTCAAGCCTTCTAGCCCTTAGAAGGGGTGTTGGCCTCCCCATCTCTCTATATATTTTCCTAACCTCTTCAGGGATCTCTATGTATCTTTCGAACGAGAATTCCTGGTCTATTAGGTGGTGTGGTAAGATCTCCTTGAGCCTGTCTACGAGGGATAACCCGGAGTCAAGAGGATCTATCGGCGGTGGGACAGGCCTCGGCATGTCTGGCGCTATGTTATACCAATACCTCGGGATCAGATCATCGTTCACCCAGAATCACCTCTAACAGCTGCAGATAGATTTTTAACAAAGCCCACAGCCTCTCCAAACCCCCTATCGATCCTCCTGATCACCTCTGTCCCAACTATAGCTATATCGGCGCCTCCTCTCAGCATGGCTAAAAGCCTGTCAGCGCTGTTTATGCCAAACCCAACTGCTAGGGGTGCTCTGCCTCTTATCAGCTCTTTCGCTATAGATATGTTTCTAAGAATCTGTATTGGGAGGCTCGTGCCCGTGGATGCCTGAAGCCCTAGATAGATCATGTAGGGCTCCAGCTCAGAGAGCTTCTCAACTAGTCTGTATGGGAATTTAGATGATATGAAGAAGCAGGGCTCCAAGCCTTGATCCCTTGAGGATCTTGTATAGAGATCCAGATCTTCTGGATATTCTATCAACAGATCCGGTGTTAATAGGCATTTAAAGCCGAGCTCAGCAATAGATCCCAGGATCTTATAGAGATCTTTTCCAACCTCTGAGTAGTAGGCAAGGGCCACAAGATCGCATCTAAGCTTCGAGAGCTCCGAATACTCCTTAATATGATCCGGAAGAACCCCTCTTTTAAGTATCTCTCTATGCGCCCTTCTTATCAGAGGCCCATCATATATCGGGCTGCTCGTGGGCACACCGATTTCGAGAAGATCTATGAGGCCGCTTATAGATCCAACGTATTTGAGGAATGTTTTTGGCTCGGGGTATCCTAGGGGTATGTATATCCCCAGCCTCTTACTCTTTAGATCCATTGGCGCATCTAATAACCCTCACGGTATCTATGTAAGGATACTTATAAGCATTTCCTCAGCATATATTCCTCGAACCGGAATAGCTGTTGTGGGAGCATGAGGGCGATAGTTCAAACAGGCTATGGCGGCTACGATGTTCTCGTAGAGAGAGAGGTAGATGTACCGAGGATCTCTGGTGATGAGGTTCTGATAAGGGTTAGGGGGTGTGGTGTGTGCTATAGAGACACCATTGTTAGGAGGGGCATGATGAGGGCAAAGATCCCGGTGGTGCCTGGGCACGAGATCTCGGGGGAGATTGTTGAGATAGGCGATGGGGTTGAGGGCTTCTCCAAAGGGGATCTCGTGGCCTCTCTAATATACTCTTACAACCCCCGCGATGAGAGCTGCACTGGTGGGAGGGAAAATATATGCAGATCAAGGATCTCTATTGGAGAGGATAGAGACGGCTGCTACGCTGAGTACGTAGCGCTGCCCCACTGGATACTCGAGAAGATAGGCAACCCTGGAGAGGCGAGGCCAGAGAGCTATAGCATAGCAGCATGCGTCGTTGGAACAGCTATAAGGGCCCTGAAAACCATAGGAAGAGTTTCCCAGGGGAACACCGTGCTGGTAACAGGTGCTGGCGGTGGTGTGGGGATACACGTGATCCAGGTTGCCAGGGCCCTCGGAGCCCGGGTGATCGCCGCTACAAGGAGCCCCGAGAAAGCAGAATCTATCAAGAAGGCTGGGGCCCACGATATCATAATCTATCGCGAGGGCTTCTCGGAAGAGGTTAGAAAGGTTACAGACGGCGAAGGTGTAGATCTTGTGGTAGAAACCGTGGGCGGCCCCACCCTAGAACACTCTCTAAGATCTGTTAAGAGAGGAGGCAGGATCGCATTGATCGGAAACGTAGATCCAAAGCCCCAGACAGTCATGCTCGGCCTCATAATATTGAGGGAGATAGATATCCACGGGGTGATGAACTCAACCCATGCAGAGTTGAGAGAGGCTATAGAGATGCTTAGAAAAGGCCTCGTAAGACCAATAATGAGAACAATAGATCTGGACGGGGAGAGTGTTAGAAAAGCCCACCAGGATCTAGAGAAAGGAGGCTCCACAGGGAGATATGTGATCATGCCTAGATAACGCGGGCCATGCTAACCAAATAGCAAATGTCAAAACACATGGATAGCAAATTAACCATGATAAAGCATATAGGGCGAAACCCTATATTATTTCTGGAGCCGCCGTAGCTCAGCTGGCAGAGCGCCGGCCTCGTACGGGTTGCAAGGCCGAGGTTGCTGGGACAGCCGGTGGTCGCGGGTTCAAATCCCGCCGGCGGCTCTCTAGACCTCTGGCTTGAAGATCTTTTCCCTCTCCTCCAGAACACCCATCCATCGCCATATAGCCCTCACTATGAGGGGGGAGTTTGGGGAGAGTTTCTCACCGGCCAGTATTTTAGTGTTGAGCGGGATCCTGGCTACGCCTTTTCTACCCACCCTCTCGATAGATCTTCCTATGACTGTGCCTTTCCAGAGAACCACTATGTTTAGCTCTCTAGCGTCGAAATCCCCCCTGTTCTCGAGCTCTACTAGGAGCTCCTGCTTCTCGGGGGATAGCTTTATATCCCCTATAACATACTCTGGCGATCTTTTGCTGCTTGTTCCAACAAATATCCATGGGATCTTTACCGAGCATTCCCTATCGGGGCAGGAGCCCTCTAGCTCCACCTCCTCATCGCCATCGGCAGTGGTGCCGCACAGCCTTAGGAGCAGCTCTATCGATGATCCGAGGGAGAGTCTTCTCACAGCCCTGTTTAGAGATAGGCTGAGCTTTATATCGGCCTTCTTGCTCGGGATGGCTATGCCTCTCACCACGAGATCGCCCCCACTGTAGCTCCTAGTCTTTAGATAGAGCTTCTCACCGCCTCGAAGGATATAGGGGCCTATGTGTATCTTGTTATTGCTCTCCACATGATCAGAGCCGATTCTGGGCGAGCAGACAGTGACCAGGGATATGCCATCGACAACCACATCTAGATCCCTGGATTCTATGTTCACCCCAACCCTATCGCGGAGCCTATCTCTTATCGGCAAGAGATCATAGGCGAATATTGAGTGAAAAATGTTCTGGAACTTAAGCTCGCTCGCGGGCCTAGCGATCCTAGATATATTGAGATCGTTTATAGAGATCCTCAGCCTTGAGTTATATATGCTCCTACCAGTCCTCATAGATATTAGAAGAACCGCCCCCACAACTTCTTCCCAAGCCTCCTCTATATCGAGAGTTGTTGAGAAAGGCCTAGAGCTCGTTACCCTCTCCTCTATATCGTGGCTAGATACAAAGCCAAAGCCAGGCCCCAGATCTATCTTGGCCAATATGAGACCCTTCCAATACTAGTTAGCGTGATTTTTATTTATAGCTGGTGCGAAGCATTTGGAATATCTATGGGATGTGTTGGAGAATAGTAGCCGGTTCACATGACCTCTGCATTGCTTATTCAGTCACATCGGCTATTCCTGTCTCTGTTATCATGAAGAGAGCCTCTCCCTCTGGCAGGTGGGGAGCATCTATAACCCTGGCTATCCTCTTACTACCCCTGCTCTTCCTCAGCTGAACCCTCACACCGGGTGCGTGGCCAACAATATGGCCTCCAACAGCTACGGTGGGGTCTCCGTAGAAGACATCGGGCCTCGCCATAACCTGGTTTGTCACTATCACCGCTATGTTGAACACCTCGGCCAGGTTTTGGAGCTGGTGTAGATGTTTGTTGAGCTTCTGCTGCCTTGCAGCTAGGTTCTCCCTCCCCGGGTACTCTGCTCTGAAGTGCCCTGTTACAGAATCCACCACAACGAGCTTTATGTTCTTCTCTGGTACGAGCTCCCTCAGCTCCTCGACTATGGCCATCTGGTGATCGCTGCTTACAGCCCTTATGAAGTAGATCTTATCCATAGCTTCGTCAGGATCTATACCCCTCCCCCTCGCCATAGCCTCGATCCTCTCCCACCTGAAAGTCCCCTCAGCATCTATGTAGACAGCCATGCCCCCAAGACCGCCCTTCTCAGGCGGGAGCTGGACATTAACAGCTAGCTGGTGGCACAGCTGGGTCTTCCCAGTGCCGAACTCTCCGAAGAACTCTGTGATCGTCTTTGTCTCAACACCTCCCCCGAGCAGCTGGTCTAGAGCCTTGCTCCCAGTTGTTATCCTACCTATATTCATTCTCTCCAGCTTAACCTCCCTAGCTGTTTTGAACCTGATATCGAGGGCCTCTCTGGCAGCGTTTATGATCTTCATGGCTGTTGGCAGGGGTATCCCTAGAGTTACGCTAAGATCCTGGGCGCTGGCCGTTACAAGGGATTCTAGGGAGGTGTAGCCAGAATCCCTAAGCTTAGCTATAATACTGGGCGATACGTCGAGCTCATCGATGCTCCTTATCCTCCTACTTTCTTTTACCTCGCCCTGCACCCTCAATCCCCAAGATATTATGGCAGTATATTAAATATTAACATTAGCCATCATCTCCAACCGGTTCATTAGACGCGGGATTAGTGCCTTTAAACAGCTAAATAGCCCTGGGTATATGATGTTTTGGAGAGCCTATGGAGATAGAATTACTAGCCATTCTTCTAGGCCTGGTGGGCGTTGCTTTGATAGGACTTGGGCTGCTTATGCTCATAGCAACTAGATCTAAGGGGATGGGTATGGAGGGTGAAAGCAGAGCCTATGGTGTCGTGATAATAGGGCCTCTACCAATACTAGTTAGGGGGAGAGGGTCTCTCGCTGTTGTTGCGTTAATATCTCTCCTCATCATAGTGGTTGTGATATTGATAGCGCTTCTGATCACAGCCCAGGGTCTCACATAGCTCTTACCTTTAGATTTAAACCTTATTAGTCCCCCTGCAGCTAGAGCTGTGAGGAGGCTATGGAGATAGGTTTTGCATACAGTGTTAACGATATAGCTGGAAATGGTATGGGCGAGAAGCTAGCCAGAACCCTGGGGCTGATCTGTTCGGAAGATCCTCGTGGGAGGGCTAGGAGGATCTGTGAAGGGTCTGCCAGGATGATCGGGTTTGTGGATGATGTTATCTATCTAGAGTATTTGGACAACTATTTCCAGGGATACGATGGTGTTGTGGTTCTCTCAAGACACAGAGCAGCTTCAGGGATACCGAGCCTCACTGTCCACTACACAGGAAACCCGGGTAGCAGCGCTCTATATGGTGGGAGGCCTGGGAAGCTTGCTGTTAGCTTCCCCAGCCTCGGATCCTCTCTGCTCTATATGGTAAGCTTGGAGGCTGGCTCGAAGGGGCTAGGGATCTTCAGCGTATCTTATGAGGCAACACACCACGGGCCTACTGAGAACAGAATCCCTGTGGTTTTTGCAGAGATAGGGTCTTCTGAGAGGGAGTGGGTTTTGAGCGATGCTCACGAGGCCTGGGCTAGAGCTATTGTTAGAGCTCTTTCAGAGGGGATCAGGTGCTCTTCGATAGCTATTGGTCTTGGGGGTAACCACTATCCGGGCAGATTTACAGAGCTGACCCTGGCTAGGCGGGTGTGTTTTGGCCATATAATACCTAGATATATTTTGAAGGATCTGGACGAAAGCGCTGTGGCCAGTGTTGTTGAGCAGGCAGTGGCCGCAAGCTCTGAGAAGATTGAGAAGATATATATGGAGGAGAAGGCGGCTCAGGCAAACAAGGTAAGGATCATAGAGGATCTTGCCCAGAGGCTGGATCTCGATCTAGAGATCCTCTGAGAGGGCTGGGATCGATTGATAAAGCTATACTTCCTAGGAACAGGGGCTGGCTCCCCAACGCCCAGGAGATGGGCATCATCGATAGCCCTTTCTGTAGCATCATCTTATTATATGTTTGACTGTGGAGAGGGATGCCAGCTAAGAATGCTCTCCATGGGCATCTCTCCCTTAAAGGTAGCTGCCATACTGATTACCCATATGCATGGCGATCACGTGCTGGGCCTCTGCCCCTTAATAGAGAGCATGTCTCACCATGGAAGAAAAGATCCTCTCTACATAGTGGGGCCGAGCGGGATAGATAGATTGTTGAGGGAAACGCTAGAGATCACGAGTGGAGGCGTGGATTTTGATCTGATCGTTAGAGGCCCTGGCGAGGGCTATGAGGATAGCAATATTGTTGTAAAGGGTTATAGAACATGCCATGGGGCCGAGAGCTGGGGATACAGGGTGTCGATTAAGAGGAGAGGCCTGGATATATGCTACACAGGGGATACAATGGCGTGTGAAGAGGTGGTGAGGGCCTGCAGAAACACAGATATATTGATACACGAGGCAACGTTTACCCAGGAGAACGAGGGGGAAGCTAGATCTTATATGCACTCTACAGCGAGAGAGGCTGCAAAAATAGCGCTTGATGCTGGTGCGAAGTATCTCTACCTAACCCATGTAAGTTCACGCATAAAGGATCCAGAGGTGTTGTTGAGAGAGGCTAGGGAGATCTTCAGAAACGCGAGGATCGTTAGTGATATGATGGTAACCTATGTATTATCATAGCGACGCCCCTCCCCCTAGAGGGCAAGGCTTTCGGTTGTAAAATACGATGAAACAACGGAGCAGGAGCCCAAAGAAAAACCATATATACATGCCTATATTGGTTTATTCTAATTATCTGTTAATCATCAATGTATAAATATATATGTTTATATACCCCTTAATAGGTAGATATGGGGGTGACTATTTGGAGGCTCTAGATAGAGTTAGAATCACTGTGAAGGTTAATGGAAAGATCTACACGCACGAGGTAGATCCAAGGCTCCTCCTAGTCCACTATATAAGGGACTATCTAGGTCTCACGGGAACACATATAGGGTGCGACACCTCTAATTGCGGCGCCTGTACTGTTATACTCAACGGCAGGGCTGTCAAGTCATGCACCCTCTATGTATTCATGGCAGATGGTGGAGAGATACTCACTATAGAGGGTCTTGAGAAGGATGGCAAGCTCCACCCAATCCAGGAGGCTTTCTGGGAGAACCATGCTCTGCAGTGCGGCTACTGCACACCGGGGATGATAATGACTCTCTATGATTTCCTGAACAGGAATCCAAAGCCAACTGAGGAGGAGGTTAGAAGAGCCATAGAGGGCAATCTGTGCAGATGCACAGGCTATCAGAACATAGTTAAGGCAGCCCTCTGGGCAGCTGAGAGAATGGCTAAGGGGGGTGGCGGTGATTGAGCTTCATACACAGGGCTAGAGAGTTCCAATATGTTGGAAAGCCTGTTAAGAGGAAAGAGGATCCCAGGCTTATAACGGGTAGGGGCTTATATGTTGATGATATAAAGCTCCCTGGGATGCTCTACGCTGCTTTCGTAAGATCGCCGTATGCTCATGCCAGGATAAAGAGTGTTGATGTCTCCAAGGCTCTCAGAATGCCCGGGGTTGTTAATGTCTTCACAGGCAATGATCTTAGGGGCAAGATTGGCCCCATACCAACGGGGTGGATGCTCACAGGAGCAGATCTCAGGGTGCCTGAGTGGCCTGCAGTGGCCTATGATAGGGTGAGGTTTGTTGGGGAGATTGTTGCTGTGGCTGTTGCCCAGGATCCGTATAGGGCTAGGGATGCTGCAGATGCTGTCGAGGTTGACTACGAACCCCTGCCAGCCGTTGTTAGGGCTGACGAGGCTATAAAGCCAGGGGCTCCACAGCTCCACGAGGGTGTTCCAAACAATATAGCTTTTAGGTGGAGGCTCAAGAGTGGGGAGGATTTTGACGAAGTTGCTAGAAAGGCTGGGAGGGTTATTAGGCAGAGAATGATAAACCAGAGGCTAGTACCATCGGCAATAGAGCCCAGAGGGGCTGTTGCAGAGTATAATAGATATACTGGCGAGCTCACAATGCGGATCACAACCCAGAATCCCCATGTACACAGGCTCTTCCTCTCAGGGATCTTGGGGATGCCTGAGAACAAGGTTAGGGTTATAGCACCGGATGTCGGTGGGGGCTTTGGAAGCAAGATCCCTGTGTATCCTCTTGAGGCGATAGTGGGGAGACTAGCGATAGATCTTGGGAGGCCTGTTAAGTATGTAGAGACTAGGAGAGAGAACTTTGTGGAAACGATACATGGGAGAGACCATATAGAGGATGTAGAGATCGCTTTTGACAGCGAGGGCCTTGTCCACGGCCTCAGGGTGAGGACGCTGGCGAATATGGGGGCCTATCTAAGCACAGCCGCTCCAGGGGTTCCAACAATACTGTTTGGGACAGTGCTTTCCGGGCCTTATAAGATAAGGTCTGTTGATGTGGATGTAATAGGGGTTTTCACCAACACAACGCCTGTCGACGCTTACAGAGGTGCTGGGAGGCCTGAGGCCACATATATTCTCGAGAGGGCTATGGATCTTGTTGCTAGGGAGCTCAAAATGGATCCTGCAGAGGTTAGGAGAAGAAACCTAGTACCAGAGGCCCCATATACAGCTGTAACAGGGCTTACCTATGATAGCGGCAAGTACCTCGAGGTTTTTGAGAAAGCTTTAAAGATCGCTGACTATGAGGGTTGGAGGAAGAGGCAAGAAGAGGCTAGAGGGGAGGGGAGGTTAATTGGAATAGGGATCTCTTCATATATAGAGGTATGTGGGCTCGCACCCTCAAGAATAGCAAGGGCAACCGGGTTTGGGCTGGGGCTTTGGGAGAGCGCCATAGTGAGGATACATCCAAGCGGCAAGGTCTCTGTGTTCACAGGCACCAGCCCCCATGGGCAGGGCGAGGATGTGGCCTTCTCACAGATAGTTGCTGAGGAGCTGGGGATCTCCCCAGAGGATGTTGAGGTCGTGCATGGCGATACAGCCTTGGTTCAGTTTGGTATGGGCACCTATGGGAGCAGAACAACCCCCGTGGGGGGCGGGGCCATAGCTCTTGCAGCTAGGAGGGTTAAGGAGAAGGCTAGAAAGATAGCTGCAGCCCTCCTCGAGGCTAGGGAGGAGGATGTTGTTACCGAGGGATCTAAGTTCTATGTAAAGGGAGCCCCGGAGAAGTTTGTAACCCTGCAGCAGGTTGCGCTGGCAGCCTATGCTGCCGATAAGCTCCCGCCAGGGGTTGAGCCTGGCCTGGAGGCAACTGTTTTCTACGATCCTGAGAACTTCACCTTCCCCTATGGAACCCATATAGCTGTCGTAGAGATCGATAGGGAGACTGGGGTTGTCAAGGTATTGAGATATGTTGCGGTAGACGATGCCGGGATCATTGTTAACCCGATGCTTGCAGAGGGACAGGTGATCGGGGGAGCTCTTCAGGGGATCGCGCAGGCGCTCTACGAGGAGGCTATCTACGATTCCAGCGGAAACCTACTGACAGCCGGCTTCAATGATTACATGATACCGACTGCTAGGGAGGCTCCCAAGATCGAGTCGTATTTCTACGAGACACCATCGCCCCACAACCCAATCGGTGTAAAGGGGATTGGAGAGACAAGCACCATAGCCTCTACACCTGCCGTGGTTAACGCCGTCCTTGATGCTCTTGCACACCTGGATGTTAGGCATCTAGATATGCCTCTGCTTCCTAGCAAAATATATTCTGTGTTGAGGGAGAAGGGGGTGGTGTAAATATGTATACACCCAGATTCTCACTAATAGTCCCCTCAACCCTTGACGAGGCCCTCGAGGCCCTGAGCAGATATGGAGAGGATGCAAAGATCCTTGCGGGCGGGCACAGCCTAATACCTCTGATGAGGCTTAGGCTCGCATCTCCCAGGTATCTAATATATATTGGGAGGCTGCAAGGGCTATCCTATATTAGGGAAGAAGCTGGTAAGATACGTATAGGCGCTCTCACCACACACGCAGCCGTAGAGGCATCAGATCTTCTTGCGAGGAGAAACCCGCTCCTCTCAGAGACAGCCTCTAAGATAGGGGATCTGCAGGTTAGGAACATGGGAACCATTGGGGGAAGCCTGGCCCACGCCGACCCAGCTGCCGACTACCCCGCAGCTATGCTTGCACTAGATGCAGAGATAGTTGCTAGGAGTGTGAGGGGCGAGAGGGTTATAAAGGCCGCGGAGTTCTTCAAGGGCATCTTCACAACTGATCTAAAAAGCGATGAGCTTCTAGTAGAGGTCAGGGTCCCTGCCCTCGAAGGGTTCTTCGGAACAGCTTATGAGAAGCTAGTATTCAGGGCAACCGACTTCGCAATAGTTGGTGTTGCAGCATTGCTTGAGATAGATAAGGCTGGAGCTATAGCGAGGGCTGGTGTTGGTCTCACAGGTGTTGGGAGCACCGCTGTTAGGGCGAGGGGTGTTGAGGAGGAGCTTATAGGAAGGCCTGCTAATAGAGATGTTATTACTAAGGCCTCTGCCAGGGCCTCTGAGAATCTCGATCCGCCGAGCGATATTAGGGCCTCTTCGGGGTATAGAAAGGCCATGGCCGTTGTGATGACAAAGAGAGCTTTGTTAAGGGCTCTTGAAGCTGCTCAGGCTAGGATGAAGGGATAAAGGTAGTTCTGTTTTTTAGACAGACAGTGGATTTTTATCTTGGCGGCGCTGGGTTGGGGATAGACCTTAGCAGGTTAACTATAGAAGATGTGATCAAGATCCTCTCGAGAGCTGGTTATGTTGCGGACAAGAAGATAGCCACAGCCGTTTTCCTGGCAATAAGGCTTGAGAAACCCCTACTCGTGGAGGGGGAGCCTGGCTGTGGCAAGACAGAGCTTGCCAAGGCCCTGGCTGAGGGGCTGGGGGCAGAGCTTATAAGGCTTCAGTGCTACGAGGGTCTCGACGCCTCTAAGGCTCTCTATGAGTGGGACTATCCGAGGCAGCTTATAGCTATAAGGCTTCTAGAGGGCTCTGCAAAGCCTCAGGAGATAGAGAAGGAGATCTATAGTGAGAAGTATCTATTAAAAAGACCCCTGCTGAAAGCGGCTACGAGCATGGGTGATAAGCCACCTGTTCTTCTGATAGATGAGGTTGATAGGGCTGATGAGGAGTTCGAGGCCCTGTTGCTGGAGTTTCTCCCAGAGTTCCAGATAACGATCCCAGAGCTCGGGACTATAAGGGCTTCTAGAAAGCCCATAGTGATACTGACATCTAATAGGACGAGGGAGGTTGGCGACGGGCTTAGGAGGAGGTGCCTCTACCTCTACCTCTCATACCCAGAGAGGGAGAGGGAGCTTGAAATTGTTAGGAGGAAGGTTCCAGGGATCTCTGAGAAGCTGGCCCGAGAGGTTGTTGATGCCGTGAGGATCATAAGATCTGTTGATGGTATTGTTAAGAAGCCAGGGATCTCTGAGACCATAGAGTGGGCAAGGGCTCTCAAGGAGATGGGTTTCGAGGGGCTCTCCGAGGAGGCTGTGAGGAACACGATCTCGGTGGTTCTAAAGCTGCCGGAAGATATTGAGAAGATAGATGTCACGGATCTTGTCTCGAGGGTGAAGGGATAGGTTTTGAGGAGAGCTACTCTAGAGAATCTCGTTGACTTCATAAGGATCCTGAGGGGAAGCGGGCTCAGGCTCGGTGTGTCGGAGGATATAGATGCTATTAGAGGCTCGATCGAGGCCGGTGTTTTTGGAGATATTCCCCGGGATTTCGAGCTTTTTAGAGAGGTTCTGAGGATATCTCTGGTTAAAGATCCTGAGCAGTACGATCTATTCGACAGGATCTTCGATGCTTACTGGCTATATGGGGAGGAGAGGCAGAGGATCGCAACCAGGGTCGAGGTCAAGATCTATGGGGAGGAGAATATGCCAGATCCTGTGGGGAGGTTTCTATCAATATACAGCCCGCTAGATGTTAGGGGTAGGGTTCCTAGAGATGTTAGGCTTGATCCTAGAGAGAGGATCGCTGTGAGAAGGGTTTTCAAAACGCTTAGGAGAAAGATCCCCACAGAGCCTGGGGTGAGGAAAAAAGCCTCGACTAAGGGAGAGATAGATTTTCCGAGAAGCTATAGAGAAGCCCTCTCAACGATAGGGGATCTTGTGAAGCTTAGGAAGAGCTTGAGAAAGAAGGTGAGAACCCACATGATCATAGCTATAGATGTTAGCGGTTCTATGGAGGATAGCTGGGAATCGATCCTAAGGCTCTTGAGATCCCTGAGAGGTTTTCCGAAAAGCGAGTACGAGGTATTTCTCTTCAGCACAGATATTGAGAGGATCACAGATTCTGTGACCTATAGCGATGAGAAGCTAATAGAGGTGATCAGCAAAAGCGGTGTGTGGGGCAGCGGTACCAAGATAGGTGTGTCGCTCTACAAGCTTATAACAAGCTATAAAGGGTATGTGAGGGAGACAAGCATAGTGATCATAATAAGCGATGGCTGGGATCTAGGGGATCTAGGGTTGCTGGAAAAAAGCCTAGCTATGTTGAGGAGAAGTGTAAAGAAGATCCTGTGGCTCTCACCCCATGCAGGCAAAAAGGGCTTCTCACCGGAAACAGCATGTCTAAAGATAGCTGTTAGATATGTCGATGCTATATTACCGATAGAGATACTATATGACATGGCAATGTTGAGGAAATATATTAGGACAGTGGGCAACATATCCCCCAACCGATCCCCCTAGATCGGGGGTGTGTTCTCGGGTGAAGGCTGTGGGTCCACCTTGATTCCTAAAAGTGTTGCTGTGAGAAAGCTATAGATAATACTTATACCCGCCCCACACTTATTAACCCTATACTATTAAGTATTATTGGGTATTATTGGTGGAGGCATCGATTAGAAAGATAATAAAGATCGGTGAGAAGAGCTATGGGATAACTATACCTAAGGAGTGGTTAGACAAGCTTGGGATAAAGATCGGCTCCTCTGTGGAGACAGTAATAGTGGGTGATCATATAACGATAAGGCCAGTGGTTCCCGGGGCTCTCGAGAAAACAATAGTTCTTGAGGAGGGCGATGAGAGCATGCTTGCAAAGCTCATCATAGCTTCCTATATAGAGGGTAAGGATCTCATAGCGCTTAAGGGCGATAAGAACGCGATTAGAAGGGCTTTTAACAATGTTAAGAACAAGCTTCCCGGCATGATCTTTGTTGAGAGGGGCGAGATCCCAGAGATCAAGATAACAGCGGATGAGAGGATAATAAACATTATAGAGATTACTAAAACCATGAGGGGCGCTGTTCAGGCAATGCTTGATCAGATGATCAGATATTTAGAGGACAGGGATCCGGAGCACCTGAAAGAGATCCTCGTGATAGATGATGATCTCGACTCTCTCTACTTCATAGGGCTTAGAAGTGTTAAGAGGATTTCAGCGAGGATCCCGGAGGAGGCTATAGATCTCACGATCGTTATAAAGGCCCTCGAGCATATGGGAGACGCGCTTGATAGATCCTCTAACTATCTAATGAGAGCCCAGATCTCCGAGAGGTGCGCCAAAGCCTACAGAGAGATGCTTAGCTTAGCAGCGAGCTATTTCTCAGAGGCGTTCGAGGCGTTTCTATCGGGCAACTATAGAGCTTCTCTAGAGACGCTTAACCAGCGCCCTGTCAAGGTAGACGCTGTGTTTGAGATCTCTAGGAGGAGTGCTTGCTTCGAAGAGCTCTCGGCGCTTCTTCACGAGACACTAATCCTCGTTGCATCTTCTGCAGAGATCTCTGAGGCCTCTGTTAGCAGGCATATAAGGAGCATTCAGCAGTGATAAGCCGTCTCTCAAAAGACCCTGTTTTTATCAAATATGCTTGAGAGCGATGATCTCGAGCTTATCATCTCCACAGCCTCTCTCCTAAGCTCTGGATCTTTCTCAAAAACACCCTTCATAGCCCTCGTTATCATCTTCAACGGCTCCTTCACCCCTCTGTGGAGGGCGCAGAGATGTATAGCCTCTATAACAACCATAACGCCCCTGGCCTCTAGATATTCCGCTATGAACTCTGCTATCTGGTTTGTCAGCCTCTCCTGAACCTGTAATCTTCTTGAGAAGGCATCAACTATTCTCGCGAATTTTGAGAAGCCTAGAACCTTGTTGCCAGGTATATATGCTATCGCTGCAGTCCCTATTATCGGTAATAGGTGATGCTCACACATACTCCTAACAGGTATGTCGTATACTATTACTATGTTGTTCCACATCTCAAAAGTCTCCTCACCGTTATCTTCCTCGTAGTTGAATGTCTTAACATAATCGTGAGGGTTTATCAAATACCCTCTGGCAAGCTCCTCAAGCCACATCCTGGCAACCCTCTCGGGGGTCTCTCTAAGACCCTCCCTCCCGGGATCCTCGCCTATTATTTTGAGAAACCTCTTAATAATCTCTATGAGATCTTCATAAACCCTCTCCCTGGATCTCGGGTTTATGCTATCCTCACCCTCTAGGGATCCCATTAGAATCGCCTTTAATGCGGGGTTCCATATATTCACACCCCTCAATGCTTAAAAGATTTATTGCATAGCCTTTAGTGGTCTGGAGCATGCCTGTATATCAGGGGAGCGATCTTAAGAAGATAACCGGGGGCAAGAAGAGACCATATAGGAAGCCTAGGAAGAGAGAGGTTGGCAGCTTTCCAACAGAGACTGTGGTTTCTGAAAACGAGGAGAGGGTAGTGTCAAGAGCCTATGGGGGTAACTCTAAGGTTAGGGTGAGGAGGGCTCTATACGCTAATGTCCAGGTCCCTGGTGAGGGGAATAAGAAGGCAAGGATATTGAGGGTTGTTGAGGCCCCCATGAATCCAGACTATGTTAGGAGAGGAATCATTGTTAAGGGCGTGGTTATCGAGACAGAGCTTGGGAGGGCTATAGTTACCTCGAGGCCGGGTCAGGATGGAGTGATCAACGCTGTTCTTGTTAAGTGAAGTTAGAATGACTAAGAGAATCATTATATGGCTATCATACCTAGACCCAAGCCTCCCCAGAAGGCTTGGCAGAAGGATTGCTAAGAACCAGCTACCTGGGAAGATAAGCATGGGCGATATCTTAAGAGCCTGTGAATCCCTTGGCTTGAAGTGCGAGGTTCTAGAAGATAAGAGGTACCCCAGGACATGGTATATGGCCCGCGGGGCTGTTGCTATTGAGTATGATGGGGGGAAAACACAGTTGCTGAGAGAGCTTGTTAGAGCAATATCTAGCAGATCTTCATAGTCTAGATCCAAAGCCCATATAAGCTTATATATAGATTAACCCATATTTACTGTTAGGAGGAGTTGTAAATATGGGGTCTGAAGGGCTTGTTGTGAAGGGCGTTAAAGCCGCTATAGAGGGTAAGATTGTTCTGAGAGGAGTGGATCTAGAGATAGAGCCCGGAGAGATCCACGCCCTCATGGGGCCCAACGGCAGCGGTAAGAGCAGCCTCGCCTATATTATTATGGGCCACCCGAAGTACGAGGTTCTAGAGGGAAGCATACTTGTTGATGGAGAAGACATATCTGGATTACCCCCCGAGGAGAGGGCTAGGAAAGGGATATTCCTAGCATTCCAAACACCTCCCGAGACTATGGTGAAGGCCAGAAACCTATTGATCCATCTATCTAAGGTTAGAGGCACCCAGTTTGTGAGAGCGCTGGAGGCTATGAAGAGGGTTGGATTGCCACAGGATCTTCTCGATAGGTATCTCAACAAAGGGTTCTCCGGTGGCGAGATGAAGAGATCTGAGATCGTTCAGCTCTATCTATCAAACCCAAAGTACCCGATACTAGATGAGCCTGACAGTGGGATGGATATCGAGGGTCTGGTGGCTATTGGGGGCATCGTTAGGGAGCTGAAGCAGAAAGGATCTGGGGTGCTTGTGATAACCCATGTTGCCAGGCTTTTCAGGGACTTCAGCCCTGACTATGTGCACGTCATGATCGATGGTAGGATTGTTCTCACAGGCGGGCATGAGATCGTTAAGATTATAGATGAGAAGGGCTACGAGTATATAAGATCTAGATATGCTCCAAAGGAGCCTAGCTGAGTAAGGTTTATAAGCATTCTAGTCCTTATGTACAGGTAAGAGGGGCTGTAAATATGAGTTTAAAGGATTCTCTTTTGAAATACTTCTACAAAGATCCTGCAGAAGAGGCTCTAGGCCACATAGAGGTTGGAGGAGCCGAGCTTGTTCTCAGGGGCAGGATCTCTAGGGAGCTTGTGGAAGAGATCTCGAGGATCAAGAAGGAGCCTGAGTGGATGAGGCTGTGGAGGCTCAGAAACCTAGAGCTCTTCGAGAAGCTACCCCCACCCAAATGGCTTCCAGGGGTCAAGGAGCTGGATCTCGATGAGCTTAGCCACTATATAAAGCCAGACGTTCCCAAAGCATCCTCTTGGGAAGAGCTTCCAAAAGAGATCGTTGAGGCCTATGAGAGGCTCGGAATAAAGCAGGCTGAGATAAAGTTCCTAGCTGGGCTCAACGCACAGCTAGACTCCGAGACAGTGTTTCTCAGGGTTAAGGAGTACGTTGCTAAGAAGGGGGCTATTGTAACAGATATGGACACCGCTGTTCAGAAGTACCAGGATCTTGTTAAAAAGTACTTCATGAGGATTTTCCCGCCGGAGCATAAGTTCGCCGCGCTCCACGGAGCTCTATGGAGCGGCGGCCTCTTTGTCTACATACCGCCTGGGGTGAAGATAGAGTATCCCATAGAGGCGTTCTTCCTCATCGGAAAGGCTGGTGAGGGTAACTTCGAGCACAGCTTGATAATAGCAGATAGGGATAGCTATGCCCACGTTATAGAGGGGTGTGCAGCTCCGAGGCTTGCTAGGACGAGCTTCCACGACGGTATGGTAGAGATCTATGTTCATGAGGGTGCTAGGCTTCACTTCACGACTCTGCAGAACTGGTCTTCACAGGTGATAAACTTTAACAACAAGAGGGCCATTGTTGAGAGGGACGGCTATGTTGAGTGGATAGAGGGCTCTATAGGTGCTAGGATGAGCGCCGTATACCCATCGGCCTTCCTCAAAGGCGAGGGAGCATCTATGGAGAGCTACGTTATAACCTTTGCTAGGGATGGACATATAAAGGACGGGGGCTCTAAGGCATATCACCTGGCCCCCAACACCAGGAGCAGGATCGTGTCTAAAAGCATATCGATGAGGGGAGGGATCAATATATACAGAGGGCTTGTGAGGATAATGAAGGGGGCTAAGAACTCTAAGAGCTATACCTCGTGCGACTCACTGCTTCTAGATGAGAAGAGCAAGACATATACATATCCACACATACAGAACGACGAGCCTACAGCTATAATTGGTCACGAGGCCAGCGTGGGCAAGCTGAGCGACCAGCTCATGTTCTATCTGAGGAGCAGGGGCTTTAAGGAGAACGAGGCCCTGAGCCTAATAATAGGGGGCTTTCTAAGCGATGTCCTAGCAAGGCTGCCCTTCGAGCAGGCTGCATTGGTAAAGGCTGCACTTGATCTCGAGTTCTCTAAGATAGGCTCTGTTGGCTAGGAAGGGGTTGGTGTTGGCTAAGAAGTATTTGGAGATCCTAGATAGGGCTCTGAAGCTCTATAGCGAGATACCCTATCAATATATAGCTGACTCGCCTACAATTAGGTTCTACACCGACTGGAGCGTTTTTGATAGATATAAGGTAGCTGATTCTCGATACCCTTGCGAGGATCTTGCCGAGGGCGATTACGATCTAGCTATATTGGGGGGCTGCGTGAGATCTAGGGAGAGGAGCGGCGTGAGGATCAAGCCTGTGGCTAGGGAAGATCTAGAGTCCCTGGAACCAGATCTGCCTCTCTTTAAGCTGGTGAGAATAGAGGATTCAAAGATCTACGCGATGCATATAGCAGGCTACTCAGCCGGGGCCGTGGTTTATATAGATAAGGATCTCGACAACCCCCTTCGAATAAAGATAGCCGGGGGATCTGTTCAGAGGCATCTATCACAACACCTATCCATAGTTGTTGGTGAGGGTGTCTACGCAAAGATCCAGGTCTCTGTGGAGCCTGCCGAGAGCGCCCTGAGAACAGCGGTCGAAGAGATAACCCTGATGCCGGGGGCAAAGCTCGAGATAGCAAGTATGCTCAGAAACTCTCCAAAGGCGCCGAGCTTCCACGCATCCCACTACCTATTGCTAGACGGCTCCGAGGTGATCTCTGGCCTCTCGGGAATAGCTGGCAGTATGTCGAGGATAATGCAGAGAGCGATTGTCGAGGGAAGGGGTGCTAGGCACATGGCTTTCGGCGCCGTTGTGGGGGGCGGTGAGAATAAGATCCACTATATAGAGAACGCTGTGGTGAGGGGAAGAGATTCAAGGGCTGTGCTAAATGTTAAGGGGATTGCTGCCGACTCAGCTAGAACTGTTGTTCAGGCCTTTGCTATCCAGGAGGAGGGGTCCTTCGGATCTGGAACCAATGTGGAGGCGGCAACCCTAACCATAGGTAGAGGGGCTCTTGCAGTGACCCTCCCAATGCTCGAGGTTAGGTGTGGTGATGTTGTTGAGGCTAGGCATGCTGCTTCTCAGGCTATTCTTGATGTTGATGTTATGACCTACCTAAGATCTAGGGGTCTTACTGTTTATGATGCCGTTAAGCTGATGACCTATGACTATATAGTTGAGCCTTTTCAGGATCTGCCGGAATGGATGATCCAGGATCTTGTTGATAACATCTATAGAGAGCTTGATAAGATAGACTTTGAGTCGCTAAAAATACCCTAGATCTTTCTCAGATATTTTATCCCGCTCCGCGCTACCCATATGTTATTAGGCTCCCCACATCCTCCCCCCTAGCTGCTCTCAAAATAGCGCTAGGATCTCTTCCGTCGAGCACCACTGTCTTTATCCTGCTCCTCTCCAGGATCGAGAGGGCCAGCGGGTCTATAAGCTCGTACCTCCCCGCGGCGACAATCTGGCTCGATAGTATTTTTCTCAGCTCGCCCACCGATACCCTCTTTAGAAGCCTAGCACCGGGATCTTTAAGAGGATCTCTATCATAGATCCCACCAACCACTGTAGCGTATATCAGTAGATCTGCCGATATAGCCTCAGCAATAATAGCCGAGACAGCAACGGTGGACTGGCCCGGCTGAAAACCACCTGCAGCGATCACAAGGCCAGAGCCCCAGGCTTCTAGAAGCTCGTCAAGATTCCTAACAACCCTCCTATAGGCCTTATCGCCTAGAGATGTTAGGATAAGCATTGCGTTTAGCCTTGAAGCCTCTATCCCTATGAGATCACATATACCCTCATTACCCCCAAGGGCCCTGCAGGCATCTATATATTTCCTAGCAATACCGCCCCCACCGGTTACCACAACGATCCTGCGGCCCTCGCTGACCAGCGACTCTATAGTGCTCGATACCCTCGAAATATACCCAGGATCTTCTGGCGAAACCAGCTTACCACTGATCTTCAAAACGATCTTCATCAGCTCCACATCCAATAATCTCAACAGACACCGAAAATATATTTAACATAGAGGCGGGGAAAGAGCTGGTGGGCCCGCGGGGATTTGAACCCCGGACCACGGGAGTTCTCGCCCATGGCCCCGAGTCGGGCTTTCCATGTCCCGCATCCTGCCAAGCTAGACCACGGGCCCCAATATCTATTATAATATGGGAGGTTAATGAGGGTTTGCACCCTCTATAGATTCGCCGTGCTGGGCTTTATCCTCAGGGTGAATGGCTTGTTCATGCTGCCCTCATACTCTATAGAGGCCTCGCTGAACATTTTTTTCGAAACCTCTATAATTGTGTAGGCATGCAGTGTTAGGGAGGCACAGGTAACCTCGCTAGATCCTCTTGCGAGGAGCAGGTAGGGCACGATCATATCGGACATATGGGTATCGAGAGAAGCTCCTGTCAATAGATCGTTAGCTAGCCTCGAAGCAGCCTCGATCCCCACCTCCTCTGCTCTCTTATCCCTAGCACCTATGCTGTCTGCACCGAGCCTTGTGTTCTGTGAATCAGCCCATATAGCTATCCCTGATCCCTGACCTATGTGTGGATCCCTATCGGGAGGGTAGCTCTCGATCTCGATCTCTATGGGGATGTTAATACCCATGGCTACAAGCTTCTCTCTAGCAGCTCTAGCCTGTCTCTCCGCAACATGCCGCGGAAGCCTTACAGCATGGCTAACACCCCTTATAGATACTATGCCCCCCCTCCCGCTAAGGGATATGGGTTTAAAGCCCCTTGGAGGATCTATTATTCTGGCAACAACCTCGCCACCGCCCCTGGGATAGTGGCCTCTCCTAACAAGCTCTAGATCCACCTCATATCCCATCCTAGATAGGTGGTATAGAAAAACATTCTTGAAATAATCATAGGTAGGGCTCCAGGGAACATCGGTTCCTCCCCTGATCCTGAGCTCAACCATCTTATCAGAGAAAGCGGCAACTGGTAGGAGGCTTTGGAGCACAAGAGTAATGGAGCCAGCTGTTCCTATATCTAAGAAATAAGATCCCCCGAAGATGCCCTGGGGTTCGAACTCAACCTCCGTGGATCCGAGAAAAGCCTTCCTAACCCTCGCCCTAGTGATCTCTGCCAATGCCTTCACAACCGTTAGATGCTGCCTCTGAAGGCCCGGGTTCTCCCTCCTAGCCCTAATATTAACAATCCTGACAGGCTTTCTGAGAACCGCGGCTAGTGCTAGTGTGTATCTAAGTATCTGGCCCCCACCCTCTCCAAAGCTTCCATCTATAACGATCACTTCTAGTCACCCCCTAGCAGGCTTCTTATCCTTGCAACACCATCTATAGAATCTATTATCTCAGCAACAACAGGAGGGACAAGGCTCCTCCAGATCTCATCACCGCTCATAATCATCTTTCTGATCTTTGTGGAGCTGTAGATCTCTCTTTTATATGCAGGCGGCACTAGAACCTCGTACCCAGCTTCTCTGAAGAGCCTTATAACGAGCGGATTTCTAGAGACCCCTGCCTCGAAAGAGGGGGTGAAGAGCTTTAGATAGTGGGGCCAGACGGAGTTCATGAGGATATCGGGGACTGGTATGATATATATTCTTCCAAGATCTACTCCTCCCCACTTCAGAGCCTCCTTAATCATCAAAACCCTCTCCCCAGCTGTGAAGGGGTTAACTATGGTGTGGCTCTCCTGAGCAGTTCCTATAACTATTATTAGCTCCTCAGCCCGCTCTAAAGCCCATTTCACGACCTCGAGGTGCCCTGTGTGGAACGGCTGGAATCTTCCTGGAAACACTGCTCTTTTATAGCTCTTGCTCATCACGCTATCGCCTCTATGGTTAGCTCGTCACCCCTCTTAAGCCCTGTAGATCTAGAGAGAGATCCCATATATATCCCCGCCTCGAGAAAGCCGAGGCTACCCCTATAGACCACGATCTCGCCTGGCCTCACGAGGCTGAACGTCTCCCTATACGTGGCTCTATAGCTCTCTCCAGATCTAGCTCTTATCACAACCCTAGATCCTATGGCTATCCCAGCGTCTCTCTCAAACTCTGCATATGTGCAGCTCGTAATTATATTACCAAACCTATCGACATGGATAACCCTTGTCCTAACTCTTCCCTTGTCCTTGATGCATATAAACTCTAGAGGGGATCTTGCTAGCTCCTCCACCCTAACAGGTGTCCCCAGTTTCTCGAGCTCAACGCCTCTAACTATATAGGCTGCTATTGGTGCGAAGATATCTCTACCGTGGAATGTGTGGGAGACAGGCTTTCTATAGTACTCATCCCTATCGAGGTTGATAACAAGCTCTATGCCGTCCCTCTCGGCAGCGGGGATCAAGACGCCGTTGTCAGGCCCCACGAAATAATAGTTCCTCGTAGCTATCGCTATAGGCCTTCTCGAAGAGCCGACACCAGGATCCACTATTGCGACGTGAACAGCGCCCTCGGGGAACTCTCTATAAGATGCTGCTAAGATGTATGAGGCTCCAGCTATATCGAAGGGCTCGATCTCGTGGACTAGATCGATAACAATGGCTGTGGGAGCTATGCTGCTTATCACCCCCCTCAAAATCCCAACATAGGGGTCTCTAACGCCATAGTCCGTGGTTAGGGTTATATATCCGCTAGGCCTCCTCACCGCCCCTCCCCTCGAGCCATAGTTCTAGATAGGACTTAACAATATGATCGCCAGTGATCCCTACAAGGCTTTTAAGCCTCTTGATACTTTCTAGAAACTCTCCTGGAGAGCTGACACCCTCCACCTCGATCTCGACGAACCTCCCCACGGCCTCAACATCGTCGAGGAAGATCTTGTATATGCCTAGCCTATAGATCTTTCTCTTCTTTCTAATAACATGGCTTCTAAACCCGAGCCTCCTAAAGATCTCAACGAGATCTCTGGGGCTGCTCACCTCCACAGTGATCTCGTTCCTGGCCTTCAGATCCCTCCTTATCTTCGGACCCTTATAGGTTATCTCCCCCCTCCTGCTTCTACTGCCCTCCAAGATCCTCACCCTCAAAGCCTCATCCCTCTCTCTGAGCCTCACACAGGGGTATAGATCTATATAGTGATCCTCCTCAAAAACCTCCTCCTCATACACAGCCCCAAGAGCTCTGAGGGTTCTCTCTATATCGCCATGATCCTGCACCTTGAACTTCGCCTCATACTCCATCACCATCTCCAGCCCCAAGATTTAGTAGCATTGTGAAATAATATTCCGCTGGAAAAGAGCCGAGATATAGAGGGATCGATAGCCAGTATCTATATAGATCAGAGCCATAATTCCCCCGCATATCTCATATTAATCGAGTCTTTAACGAAAATGGTGAAATAAGCCCTCTAGGGTTTATTAATATCGATGTTGGGATAGGGATGAACCTAGAGGCTGTTGACGAGGATAGGGGTTATCTCAGGGTTAGGGTTGAGAGTGAGGATGATCTCTGGCTCCTATCCCTCTTGATAGAGGAGGGAGACGTGGTTGCCTCGAAAACAACTAGGGATGTTAGGATAGAGGGTTCTGAGAAGAAGAGGATCCCGATGGTGCTTGCTATAAGGGTTCAGGGTATGGAGTTCCAGCCCTTCTCGGGAAGGCTGAGGATCAAGGGCGTTGTTGTTGAGGGGCCCGATGAGTATGGGCTAAAGGGATCTCACCATACCCTCTCGATAGATGTTGGTATGAGCGTGGATATTGTTAAGAAGGAGGAGAGAATAGATCTCAAGCTCGTTGAGAAGATCCTGAGGATCTCTAGAAGGGGCAAGGGCCTCATGGTCGCGCTAGATCAAGATGAATACGCTATAGCCCTGGTACAGAGCCAGGGGCTGAGATATATAAGAGAGGGCTATATATCTTCGCCGAGCAAGAGGGATCCCAGCTCCTATGAGGCGTATGAGAAAAGCTTATCAGAGCTTCTCGAATCGATAAAAAAAGCTGTGAACGAGCACAGAGTATCTATAATAGCCATAGGATCTCCTGGAGCGATGGCTGAGAAGATAGCCATGGCTCTGAAAAACATATTGCCAGGGGCTAGGGTTATAACTGACAGCATATCGATAGGGGGTAGAGCTGGTGTTGAAGAAATGCTTAGAAGAGGCACAGTGTCGAAGATCCTGAGTGAGCAGGCTGCAATAGAGGCTGAGGAGATGATCAAAGAATATATAGAGACCCTGAGCAGAGAGCCCGAGAAGACTGCTGCAGGGTTAGAGAAAATACTGATCGCAGCTAGAATGAACGCTGTGAAGAAAACAGCTATTCTAGAAACAATGATGAGGGGAGATAGGGCTACTAGAGAGGCTGTCAACGAGATCTTGTCGCTCTCTATCGAGAAGGGATACGAGGTTCTAATAGTCCCTATAGAGAGCCCCGCTGGTGAGAGGCTCAGAATGATGGGCGGAGCCATAGCTATACTGAGATACAACCTACCTTCCGAGGCATATAGCGAATAATATCATAGGAGATCAAATATAAAAGAATAATATATCTATCACTGTGTTTATTAAAATAAGCTAGATCTAGAGTGGGTGGTGATAAATAGATCACGTCATGATAAAGGTATAAGTTTCCATAGGATATTCTATTGGTTGGATGAATTGGCTGAAGTCGCTGTGGTTGGGATGGGCTATACCGGGTTCACAAGATCTAGTGAGCATATGTCGTTTAGAGAGATGGTGTACCAGGCTGCTGTTAAGGCTTACGAGGATGCCGGGGGGATCGATCCTAGGAGGGATGTTGACACGTTCATATCGTGTCAAGAGGACTTCTGGGAAGGGGTCTCTATAACAGATGAGTTCGCCCCAGACCAGCTGGGAGGAGTTTTGAAGCCAGTATATACTGTGACGGGCGATGGCCTTCACTGTGTTGCTAACGCCTATATGATGATAAAATCAGGTGTAGCGGATCTCGTTGTGGTTGAGTCTCACGGAAAGCCTAGCGAGATAGCTAGCATGAGGGATATAATATTGTTCTCAACAGATCCTATCTATGTTAGGCCTCTCAAGCTGCCCAATCCCCACGCTCTCCAGGCTCTCGAGGCGAGGGCCTATATGGAGCCCAGGAGGCTGGGCAGAGAGGATCTGGGTGCATATGTTGTGCAAACTCTTAGCAATGCTCTTCTAAGCGATCGTGCGCCCTATGCATTCAAACTAGATCTCGATGGATATCTAGAGGCCCCATATGTTGCAGACCCCCTCACGGAATACGATATAGCTAGATATAGTGATGCTGCTATCGTTGCCGTTATAGCGAGCAGAGATCTCGCTAGGAGGCTTACAGACCAGCCTGTGTGGATACAGGGGGTTGGTTGGGCGACAGAGATCTCGACCATATCTATGAGATCTATGGAGGATGTAGCAACAAAGCTAGCAGCTAGGATGGCCTATGAACAGGCTGGGATTGAGAACCCCTCGGGAGGGTTCAGCTTTGCCGAGGTTGATGAGAGGTATAGCTACAAGGCGATCCAGTCTATCGAGGCGCTGGGGCTTGTGGGGAGAGATGAGGTTGCACGCGAGATCAGAGGAGGCTCTTTCTCCAGATCAGGAAGAATCCCTGTTAACCCATCGGGAGGAGCCCTCGGCGAGGGGCTGCCCCTAGAGGCCCACGGACTGGCGAGGCTGCTATCTGCTTATGAGCAGCTCAGGGGCAGGGCTGGAAGGGCACAGCTTAGCGGGGTGGAGAGGGCCGTGGTTCATGGCTGGAGGGGTCTTGGTACTTCAAGCTCTATTGTTATGGTTCTCTCGAGGTGATGGGTGTGAGGACAAACATATATGTTAAGAAAAGAGTAGCGGTAGTTGGTGCGGGGTTAACGCTGTTTAGGAGGAGAATGCTTGAAACATCTCAAGAGCTGGCTTGGATAGCTGCTAGAAGGGCTCTCGACCAGGCGGGCCTTGATCTCAGGGATATAGATTGTGTTGTTAGCGGGAGCGCTCCAGATGCCTTCGACGGTATTCACCTTAAGGGAGAGTACTACTCGGAAGGAGCCGGGGCTATTGGAAAGCCCCATGTTAGGGTCTTTGTTGGGGGCGGCACAGGGGTTTTCGCGTCTATAGCGGCTTGGTGGCATGTAGCCTCGGGGCTCTGTAGGAGGGTTCTCGTGGTTGCTGAGGAGAAGATGAGCAACGCCGCGGATCCCCATCCACAGGCTGTTTTCAGACATATATGGGATCCTATTACTGAGAAGCCTCTCAACCCAAACCTGATCTGGATCTTCGCTCTTGAGATGCATAGGTATATGCATAAATGCAGAGTATCCAAAGAGGATATAGCCCTCGTCTCTGTTAAGAACAAGAGAAACGCTCTGGATAATCCCTACGCACAGGCAGGTGCTAACATAACCGTAGAGGATGTGCTTAAAAGCGAGCTCCTAGTATATCCTGTAAATAGGCTTGACATATCCCCTGTTAGCGATGGAGCCGCCGCCCTTGTAATGGTTTCTGAGGAGTGGGCCAGAAGGATCACGGACACACCAATCTGGGTCGACGGGATAGGATATACTCTCGACACCTCGTACTGGACCAACAGGGAGCTCTCATACCCTGTTTATCTGAAGAACGCAGCTGAGATGGCCTATAGAATGGCTGGGATCGAGAGGCCTATGAGGGAGATAGATGTTGCAGAGCCATATGATCCTTTTGATTATAAGGAGCTACACCACCTAGAGGGGCTGGGCCTCGCACCTAGATGCGGTGCTGCCGAAATGACCAAAGAGGGTGTCACACAGAGGGATGGGGATCTGCCTGTATGCCCAAGCGGTGGCCTACTCGGTGTTGGGAACCCAATAGCTGCTGCTGGCCTCATGAAGGCGGTCGAGATCTTCTGGCAGCTTAGGGGCGAGGCTGGCAAGAGGCAGGTTAGGAGAGATGCTGTCACCGGTCTTGCACAGGCTTGGGGCGATCTTATGCAGGTGGGCACTGTTATTATAATGAGGAGGTGATCGTGTTGAGCGTTAGCATGAGGGGCGGGACTCCTCTTAGGGATGAGGAGTTCAAGAGCATATTAAAAGAGATAGATTCGCCGAGGGCTAGGTATAACATTGCAGCAGGTATAGCTTATAGCAGGTTCCTCGAGGGCCTCAAGAGGGGAGAGATCCTTGGGACCTACTGCCCGAGCTGCAGGCTAGTACACATACCCCCGAAGATCTATTGCCCCTATTGCTTCAAACACCTTACTAGATGGGTTAGGGCTAGCGATGAGGGTAGGGTTGTCACAGCCGTGATCAGCTATCTATCAGCTACTCTTGAGAGGCTTGAGAAGCCGGAGATCATCGGGATCATAAGGCTCGATGTTCCAGGCCATAGGTTCACCAGCTACAGATTCCCCGGGATCCTCCACAGGATCTGTGGTGCGGGTGAGGATGATGTAAAGTCACAGAGGATCTTCGATGCTAGGGTTAAGGCGAGATGGCTTCCAGAGGATAAGAGAACAGGGTCTGTGAACGATATAGAGTGCTTCGAGGTGATCTGGGGTTGAGGGGAGAGAAACCACAGGTTAGAGAGATAGAGATGGAGATAAGGGCATACCACTACACCCCAGGCCCCCTGGGGCTGAGATGGCTTGAAGAGCTGAGGAGAGGCTCTATAAAGGCTGCAAAGTGCGATAGGTGTGGAAACATATTTATGCCGCCTAAGATCTATTGCCCCAAATGCTTCTCAGAGGTAGACCAGCTGGTAGAGATCAGAGAAAAACCATATCTAGCAAGCTATACAGTAATATATAGAGACTTCGATGGAAAAGAGCTGGAGAAACCAGTTATAGTTGGGCTGATAAGGTTCAGAGGAGTGGGCGGGGGGCTTATACACTATATAGAGGGGCCCGTGGAGAAGCTGGCAATAGGGGCAACGCTAGAGCCCGTGTTCAGAGCCAACAGGAGGGGCTCTATAACGGATATAGAGTACTTCAAACTATCATAGATCCCGCGTGGGTATAGGGATATGTGATTTTTTATAGATAGAAAGGGTTTTGCGGAAATCTCTTCTCAACCAGGGTAATATAAGAAAAACCATAGATCTCAGCTTTTTCCTTAGAATCTTTTCCCCTATTTACTCTAAATCCAGCCTCACCGAGCATATCGAGGGCTTCTATGTATGCTTTGAAGCATCTTGACATGC
>FWWM01005014.1_pt1 | contig 29586 bp, 23 predicted proteins | sample 2228351 | NCBI WGS metagenome assembly FWWM01 (sample SAMEA103939774, study PRJEB20133) | metagenome | reverse complement strand
ACGCCCTTCTTGTGAACCTTGCCGTCCTTGTCCACGTACCCCCGCGGGAGTGTGAACTCAAACTCTGTCCGAAAAGCCATGGGTTACCTCATTTGAACGCACCCTCGTTGGGAAGGAACCGGCGGGAACCCCGCCCCGGGGGCTACCCGGGGCGGGGGGTTGCGCGATCACATCCGCTCGATCTTCTCGACAGCCAGCTCGATCTCCTCGACGTTCACGTCGTTGCCCTTGCCGTCCAGGGTGAAGCCCTTCCACTTGCACGGCCAGGCCTCGAAAAAGTTGTAGCGCATGATCTCGCTGCCGTCGTCGTCGCAAAGGATGATCGACCCGCTCTTGCGCTCCACCTTCCCCTCGATGACCTTCTTGCGCCACTGCCACAGCTCGTCGGTGTTGACGTAGCCGCGCTTGAGCACGATGTTCGAGTACTTCGTGCGGCCCGGGCGCTTGCGCAGAATGATGTCGTCCCCGTCCTGGTACTCCACCACCTCGGTCTCGGAGTCGAGGCCCTCGACGTTGCGGAACGCACCTTGCGTCACCCCCTCGATCTCGACCTTGAAGTTGAAGTTCCCGATGTGATCGTGCGGTCTCCTGCTGGGCATGGTACACCTCCAAAAAAGAGAATCTCCCCGGCCCGGACCCCCATGGCCCGGGCCAAAAACCCCACCAGTCAGCGGTGCCCCTCAAAGGCACCGACGCCTCATTCGTCGTCCGTGCCCTTCCCGGTGGGCACGGCCTCCCCAGGCTCGCCCCTTCGGGGCTTCGCCTGGCCTACTCGGACACCTCGCCGCCCGCTGGCATCTGGCCGATCCGGAAGATCACGAACTCGGCCGGCTTCACCGGGCACATCCCGATCTCGACGATCATCTGGCCGGCGTCAATGACCTCGGGCGGGTTCGTCTCCTCGTCGCACTTCACGTAAAAGGCCTCCTCCGGCGTCTTGCCGAAGAGGGCGCCCTGTCGCCACAGGCGCATCAGGAACGCGCTGATGTCGCGCGTCACGCGCTTCCACAGGCGCTGGTCGTTGGGTTCGAACACGACCCACTGGGTCCCTAGTTCGATCGACTGCTCGACCATGTTGAACAGGCGCCGCACGTTGACGTAGCGCCAGGACGCGTCGCTCGAGAGGGTCCGCGCGCCCCACACGCGAATGCCCCGGTTGGGGAAAGACCGGATGCAGTTGATGCCGCGCGGGTTCAAGATATCCTGCTCCCCCTTGGTGATGTGGTAGCGCAGACCGAGGGCCCCGCGGACGATCTCGTTGGCCGGGGCCTTGTGCACACCGCGCTCGGTGTCAGACCGCGCGTAGATCCCCGCGATGAAGCCCGACGGGGGCTGGTAGATGTTGCCCTTGACCGGGTCGTACACCTCAACCCACGGGAAGTAGTAGGCGCCATACTTCGAATCGCGAGGCTTCGGAATCTTGTCCACACCGCCCTTCTCGATCACCTCTGGCGAGTCCAGGATCGCAAAGCGGTAGCGCATGTTCTCGCAGTGCGAGAGAACCGCATCCTGGATCACAGGATCAGTTTGGCCCGGGGCGCAGACGATGTTGATCTCGTCAATGTCCTCGAAGGCTTTGAGCCCAGTCCGAGTCCCGGGGCCGTTGTCAGTCCCGATGTAGAGGGCGGCCTTGCTCGCAACCTCCTCCCCGCGCTCCCTCGCCTGCTCTACGGTCCCCACATTCAGGACGTAGCACCGACTGCCGCCGTTGTTGAAGAAGGCGTACACCGCGTGCGCGAGGTACTCGCTGTTCTGGAAGTCTCCGAAATGTTTGGTGAACTGGCTCCAGTTGGTGCAGAGAATGGGCTGGTTCACCGGGCCGGCCTTGCACTCGCCGATGAAGGCGACCGTGTTGGTACCGACCATCTCGAGGGGCTTCGTGCCTCGATCCACTTCCTCCACATAGACGCCAGGGGACAAGTACGATGTGGCCATGCAAACCTCCTTTCGTCACGCTGCCGAAACCATGGGTCGCACCCCCGAGGTTTACTGGCCGGGGTCCCCGCGCCCGAGCACCCCTCACTCGGCACGGCGCACTGCAAGATCCCTGCCAGTAACCCTCTGCAACTCCTCGGACCGCCGCTCGGACTCGATGCGCAGTTTGGCGTAGTAAAAGAGCGACGGTCGAACTTCCTCGTTCAGACTCCTCCAGAAGGCCAACGAATCGTTGAAATCGGCCTGGAGGTTCGGGTAGACGTTGATCTTCTCGTCCGGAAAGAAGGAATCGCCCTTCAGCATGTCCCCGTGGAGAATCGGGTTCTCGAGAAAGGTCTTCACCACGAGCCCCAGGAGCAGGTTCTCCTCGTTCGACGTGTTCCCGAAGACGGACACGATGAACTGGGCGTGCATGTACGCCGGGGCGTCCTGGTAGTACTCGATGAGGCGCCCATCCTTCGAGTAGGTCGTCACCAAATGGTCCGTGCGCTCCTTGTAGCCCGGAGCGAATCCCAGGTGGTAGAGGTAGCACGAAACCAGCGGAAGGCTCTTGACGTTGTCCTTCTTGGGCCGGTCGTTGGAGACAGTGACGGTGGTGAAGCCCGCCGCGCGGAAAGATGCCTTCAAGAGCTCCTTGATGCTCTCACCAACATCGCGGATCACCTCGAACTGACTCATCCGCCGGTGCGTCCTGACAACCAGGAGTCTATCTTTTACACGGCCTCGGAGGGTTTGTCAATACCCAATCTCGCGACGCCGTCCGGACTTCAAGGCTTTTTGGGGACAGACAACCCCTCGAACGACCCTGGGGACTCGAGCCCCCCCCTGGGGTTACGAGTCCCCAGGTTGTCACCCCCCCAACGCCGCGACTGCAGCGACCCTCTCGGGCCTCGTGTCTTTCACTCAGGCCAAGGAATGGCCTCGCTCCCCATGGTCTCCGGGTCCCCGAGAAACAACTCGACTGTGTACACCGAGGCCCCGGACTTCGCCTCGATCTCGAGAAAAAAGGTGCCATCCTTGAGTACGACCGGACCGATCGTGTCCTTTCCGGCCCCCTTCGCGTGCGTCACTTCCGCGATGGCGCCCCCGAACATGTCTCTGAGGACCAAACGCCCCCCAATCGAGGGATTGTCCCAGTACACGGCGATGGTGCATGGGGTGGGCGGCCCGACCTGGAAGCGCTTGAAGTCCACCGGGTCGCCGCGCGCCGCAACCTTGTCGTCGTGCAGCGCGCCGGGCCGAATCTCGACAGCCCCAGAGCGGGCCTCGTCCCCTGTGGATTCCCCCTCCGGGGGGCGGCACGAAAGCGACGCCAAGCCGACGAGAGCCAATAGCGCTACCCGAACCTTCATCGGCGACCCCTCTCACGTGGGCGGACCTTCGACCCGGTCGCGCTCCTGGCGAGTACGGGCGCAAGGACCCTCCCGGTGTGGGAGTGCTCGCACGCGGCGACCTCCTCCGGAGTGCCCGACGCGACCACATACCCGCCCTCGTCCCCTCCCTCGGGGCCCAAGTCAATCACGAAATCCGCGACCTTCAAGATGTCGAGGTTGTGCTCGATCATGACGACAGTATTGCCCATCGAGACCAAGCGGTCAACGACAGCCAAGAGGTGCCGCACGTCGTCCGCATGGAGGCCGGTCGAGGGCTCGTCCATCACGTAGAGGGTTCGACCCGTCGAGACCTTGGCGAGCTCCCGCGACAGTTTGATACGCTGGGCCTCGCCGCCAGACAGGGTGGGGGAGGGCTGTCCGAGTGCAATGTAGCCGAGCCCCACGTCCCTTAAGGTCTCAAGGATGCGGCGGATAGACCGGTGATGGGCGAAGACGTCCAAGGCCTCGGTCACGGTCAGGTCCAGGACATCGCTGACGGTCAGGTCCTTGAAGCGCACACGGAGGGTCGCCTCGTTGAACCTCCGGCCCCCGCATTCCTCGCAGGTGACGAAGACGTCCGGCAAGAAGTGCATCTCGACCCGCAGGACGCCGGCCCCCTGGCAGCGCTCGCAGCGGCCCCCGCGCACATTGAACGAGAAACGGCCCGGCTTGAAACCGAAGGCCCTGGCCTCGCGTGTGGCTGCGAACAGGGCCCGGATATGGTCGAAGACCTTGGTGTAGGTGGCCGGATTGGAACGCGGGGTGCGTCCGATGGGCTCCTGGTCCACCACAATGACCTTGTCGAGTCGGTCCACCCCGTCCAGTCCGTCATGGGGCAGGGGCCGGGCCTGGGACGACTGGCCGAGGGCCCGGGCCACGGCCGGGCAAAGGGTCTCGGTGACAAGAGAGGACTTGCCTGCGCCTGACACGCCGGTGACCACCGTGAAGGTCCCGAGCGGAAATGCGACATCAATCCCCTTGAGGTTGTGGCCGCGGGCCCCACGAAGGACCAGGTGGCCTTTGCCCCGGCGGCGGACGCTCGGGACCTCGATGCGTCGGCGCCCGGACAGGTAGGCCCCGGTCAGGGAGTTTTCGCACTGCATCATCTCGGCTGGGGTCCCTGCGAACACGACCTCGCCGCCGTGACGACCCGCGCCCGGACCGAACTCGATCACGTGGTCTGCGGCCAGGATCGCGTCCCGGTCATGCTCCACCACGACCACCGTGTTGCCCAGGTCGCGCAGGCGCTTGAGCGTTTTGATCAGGCGCCCGGTGTCGCGCGGGTGCAGGCCGATGGAGGGCTCGTCGAGGACGTAGGTGACCCCGGTGAGCTCGCTGCCGATCTGGCTCGCGAGGCGGATGCGCTGGGCCTCGCCGCCCGAGAGGCTCGCCCCGGAGCGCGCAAGGGTCAGGTAGCCGAGCCCGAGGTCCTGGAGGAGGCGAAGCCGGGACAAAATCTCCTTGAGAAGCTCCGTGACAACCGGGGTGCGAGCGCCGACGACCCGCAGGTCTTCCAGCGCGCCGAGGAGGCGGGTGACGGTCATCTCGGACATCTCGGCGATGTTGAGGCCACCGACGCGGACGGCCAGAGCCTCCGGCCGCAGGCGGCGACCCCCGCAGGCGTCGCAGGGACGGTCGGTCAGATAGCGCTGATAGAAGGCGCGCATCTGGGGCGAGCGGGTCTCGCGCAGGCGGCGAAGCAAGGTGTTCGCGACTCCCTCGTAGCGCAGGCGGGCAGAGCCCTGGAAGGTGCGGGAATTCCATGGGACGGTCACCCGGCGGGCCTCCCCGTAAAGAATCAAGCGCCGGTGCTCCTCGGGAAGGTCGCGGAAGGGGCGGTGGAGGTCAATCCCGTACACGCGGGCCACGGCGCGCAAGAGGTCTTTGGTCATGCCGAGCCCGTCCATCGTGTGCGCCCACGGCTCGATGGCCCCCTCGGCGAGCGTCAGCCCTGGGTCGGGCACGACCTTGTCCAAGGCGATGTCGAGCGCGGTCCCGAGTCCGTTGCAGGCCGGGCAGGCGCCGGTGGGGTTGTTGAACGAGAAGAGTTGAGGGCTCGGCTCCGGGAACGAGAGGCCGCAAACCTCACACGCGAGGTGCTCCGAGAAGACGCGGTCCGGTTCGCCCTCGACGGCTACCACGACGCGGCCGTGGCCGACCTTGAGCGCGGTCTCGACGGAGTCGGTCAGGCGTGGGACCACGCCATCCTTCAGGACGAGGCGGTCCACCACGACGTCCACATCGTGCCAGCGGTTCTTGTCCAGGGAGGGGGGCTCCGAGAGGTCGTACACGTGGCCGTCCACCCGGACCCGGACGAAGCCCTGGGCTTGGAGGGAGGCGAAGAGGTCACGGAACTCCCCCTTGCGCCTTCGGGCCAGGGGGGCGAGGAGCGTCACGCGCATGGGCGCATCGCGGCCCAGGTTCAGGACTTCGCGGACGATCTGGGCGGCGTCCTGACGGGCCACAGGGCGTCCGCACTGGTGGCAGAACTGCTCCCCGGCGCGAGCAAAGAGGACCCGCAGGTAGTCGTGGACCTCGGTGACCGTACCCACGGTGGAGCGCGGGTTGGACGAGGCGCTCTTCTGCTCGATGGCGATGGTCGGCGTGAGGCCGTGAATGGCGTCGTAGCGGGGCTTCTCGAGCTGCCCCAAGAACTGGCGGGCGTAGGCCGAGAGGGACTCGACGTAGCGGCGCTGCCCCTCGGCGAAGAGCGTGTCGAAGGCGAGGGAGGACTTCCCGGACCCGCTGACGCCGGACAGGACGACCAGGCGTCGCTTGGGAATCGCGACGCGAATGCCCTTGAGGTTGTGCTCGCGGGCGCCCAGGATCTCGATGACCTCGTCGGACAATGCCTTGCCCTCCGGACGCGGGATTATAGGGGACTTCCTCGCACAGGGTGGGTCGCGTGGCTGAATGACAAGGCCACGAGCCAAATGCGAGGGCAAGGGGCACGGGTCTTGCAGACCTTGGCGCTGGTTGCCCGTCGGCTACGAGCGGTGGTACCATGGGGCGCCCGGTGCGAAGACCGAGGTGAGGGACATGCAGCTTCGCCATGCCGGCCGAACGGACGTGGGTCGCAAGCGGACCCACAACGAGGACTCTTTTCTCATCCAGCCCGAGGACCGGCTCTTTGTCGTGTGCGACGGCATGGGGGGACACGCGAGCGGGGAGGTAGCCTCGAGACTCGCGGTGGAACAGATCTCCGGATTTTTCGAGATGAGCCGAAACAACCCCGACATCACGTGGCCGTACAAGGGCGACCGGCGGCTGTCCGAGGCGGAGAACCGCCTAGTGGTCGGGATCAAGTGGGCAAACTACATGGTGTTCGAGAAGGCGAGCAGCGCGCTGCAGTTCAAGGGGATGGGGACCACGTGCGTCTCTGCCCAGTTCGACGACTGGGGGTGCGTCATCGCCCACGTCGGGGACTCGCGGTGCTACCGGATCCGGGACGGACACATCGAGCAGTTGACCGAGGACCACTCGCTGCTGAACGACTACAAGCGTCTGGCGCAGTTGACTCCGGACGAGATCAAGAACTTTCCGCACAAGAACATCATCACCCGGGCGCTTGGCATGAAGCCCACGGTCGCGGTGGACGTGAAGAGGGAGGCGGTGAACCCGGGGGACATCTATCTGCTGTGTTGCGATGGCCTCTCCGGGGAGGTGGACGCCCCGGACATGCTGCGGATTGTGAGCGAGGCAGACGGAGACCTCGACGCGGCCTGCGCGGCCCTGATTGACCAGGCGAACCGCAACGGCGGGCGGGACAACATCACTGTGATCCTGGTGCAAGTGGTGTGACTGGGGGCCCTGGAGCCGACCGGACCGGCGAAGGGAGCCGCGCTCCTATCGCGTGGAAGGACCGTGGCCATTTTCAGATAATGTGTTCGGGCTCGGGCACGTGGAGGACACGATGAGCCAGAGGCGCAAAACGGTGTGGGCGGCTGTGGCGGTCGGGGTGGCCGTCGGGTGCGGAGGCGGGGGGGCGACCTCGGGGGGCCTGGACCGGGACGGAGGGGTCATCGCGGACGACGCGACCACGACGGACCGGAGGGACACGAGGGACCCTGGCGGGAGGGACCTGTGGGGCGGCGAGCCCGACCGGGCGCAGGGCGGCGAGGACGTGGCCGGCGGAGAGGACGCAGGGGAGACCACGGAGCCGTGCCTGGGGTGGTTCGGCTGCCCTTGCAAGAAGAACGAGAACTGCCAGTCGGGTTTCTGCGTGGACTCCCCCGAGGGGAAGGTTTGCACACAGTTCTGCGGCACCGCGGAGGAATGCCCAGAGGGATGGGGTTGCCGCCAGGTGCTCAATGCGCAGGGCGACCCAGCGTGGGTCTGCATCCCGTTCGGGCTGTATTTGTGCCGGCCGTGCCGCGAGAACTCGGAGTGTGCCTCGTCCATCGAGGTCAGTGAGAACCGGTGTGTGACGTACGCGGCGAGCGGGGCCTTCTGCGGGGTCAAGTGCGGGGGCGAGGACGACCGCCCGTGCCCGGAGGGGTACTCCTGCCAGGAAGTCCCCATCGTGGGGGGCGGGACGTCCAACCAGTGCGTGCCCGACGACGGGACGTGCGAGTGCAACGCCCTCGCCATCGAGGTGAACGCCTCGACGGACTGCTACATCCACAACGAGTGGGGGACCTGCACGGGGTCCCGCCAGTGCCTGCCCACGGGGCTCACGGCCTGCGACGCGAAGATTCCAGCGCGGGAGGAGTGCAACGGACGCGACGACGATTGCGACGGGGAGACAGACCCGGCAGGGGCCGCAGGGTGCACGACGTATTACCAGGACGTGGACCTGGACGGGTTCGGGATGGGCGTGGGGAAGTGTTTGTGCGAGGACCCGGGGCCCGGCTACACGACCACGTCCGGGGACTGCAACGATGTAAACGACGGCGTGTATCCGGGGGTCCAGGAGATCTGCAACGGGATGGATGACAACTGCGACGGGACCACGGACGACGAGGGGGCACCCGGGTGCATCGAGTACTGGCTGGACAACGACGGGGACGGGTACGGGGTCGTGGGGCAGAGCAAGTGTCTGTGCAAGCCGACCCCGCCTTACACCGGGACCCAGAAGCAGTACGACTGCGACGACACCAACAAGGACATCTACCCGGGCGCCACGGAAAAGTGTGACGCGCTCGACAACGACTGCGACGGGATCACGGACCCCGAAAACTCGATTGGGTGCCAGCCTTGGTACTACGACGGGGACTCGGACGGGTTCGGGTCGTCGTCCAAGTTCAAGTGCCTGTGTGGGGCGGTCGGGTTGTACAACACGCAGAAGTCGGGGGACTGCGACGATTTGGACCCGATGGTCCACCCGCTCGCGAACGAGGTCTGCAACGGTCGGGACGACAACTGCAATGGTCAGGTGGACGAGGGGGACCCGGCGGTCCTGTGTCCCCCCAAGCCGGGGGTGGATTTGCACGGGAGCGTGGGGTGCGACGGGCAGTGCAGGATCCTCGCGTGCGACGGCGCGGTGATGGACCCCGGCGGGAACTACACCCCGGCCTGGTACGATGTGAACGAGGACTTCCACGACGGGTGCGAGTGCCAGGCCGGGATGGAGGAGAAGGACGAAAATGATGCATGCAACCACGCGGTGTCCGTGGGGACCATGGGCGACAACGGGTCGAAGGTCTTGCTCGGGGGGAACATCGTCCCCAAGGACGACGAGGACTGGTACGTCGTGGACGCAAGGGACCTGTACTGGAACGCGGAACCCAATGCCTGTGACCTGTTCAACGTGAAGGTCTTGTTCACGAAGAACCCGGGCAACACCTTCGTGCTGGACGTGTATCGGGGATCTTGCGCCGACGCGAACAACATCTGCTCGGGGGTTCTGGTCGCGGAGTGGGCCACGAACTTCTACGCGGGGAAGAAAGGGGGGGAGTGTGGGTGCTCCACATCGGAGCACCCACAGGCGTGCCCCCAGCCGATTTCCTACCAGGAATGCCTCCAGCACCAGAACAACAATCCTTACAGGTGTCAGTGCAGCGGGATTGCCGCGGAAAACAAGAACTTCTGCTCCGACAATTCCGCGAAGTTCTACTTCCGCGTACGCCGCGACAAGACCAAGCCGCCCTCGTGCGAGTCGTACGAGATCGAGGTCTCAAACGGGCTGTACCCGTGGAGCGGGCAGTGAGGCGGTGGGGGCCGAGTGGCCCGCCCTACCAGGTCTTCGGGCCGTGGCAGGCGGGGTCGCAGGTCTTCGTCGTCGGGTTCCACGTCCCGCCGCTCTTGAGGGCCACGTCCTTCTGGCCGTTCACGTGGAGCGCCGGGTTCAGGACCTGGGTCGCGCCGTTGTTCGCGATGCCATTGTGGCAGTTCGTGCAGTCCTGGCCCATGAAGGCGTGCTTGGCGTAGACGGATGGGTGGCGCCCCGTGCTCGGGGGGAGGTTGTGACACGACCCGCACGGGGCCTGGTCCGACTTTGTCCAGACCGGGCGGTTGCTCGCGTTGCCGCCAGCGAAGTTCCCGTGGCAGTAGCCGGTCGAGCAGGTCGCCGCGCCCCGGTCCCACCCCAGGGCGGCCAGGACCTCGGCGGGCGAGCCGTCCACATGCCCGGGGTCGAGTGCGCTCGAGGGCTTGACGTGGCACTGCACACAATCGAGAGGGGATGCGATCCCGGACTTCGCCATCACGTGTGCGGTGTGCGCGCCCACCGTGACCTCGGTGGTCGCGGTCTGGTCGTGGATGTCCACCGGGGGCGAGCCCTTGTCCGTGTCCACCCCCCCGTGGCAGAAGGTGCATCGGGTCTTGAAGCCGCCGTGGCATGCCTCGCAAGAGACCTGGACAGAGCCGCCGGCCAAGTCCGCCCCGTGACACGCGGTGCAGGCCGCCAATGCCTGCTTGGCTTCATCGCCGTGGAAGTCGCCACTTTCGGGCGTGGCCCAGCCCTGCGGGTGATAAGTCCCGCTTCCCTGGTCCGAAGGCACGCCGGGGTCCGTGGCCTCGGCCAGGTCGGCCGTCGGACCGGGGTCCTCGAGCAAGCCGGGGTCCTGCGTGGGCCCGGGGTCCACGGTCTGCCCAGGATCGAGGGGCGGTCCTGGGTCATGCAACTCGCCAGGGTCCAGGGATGTGCCGTTGTCCTGGACGCCGCCCGTGTCCGGAGAGCCAGCCAGGTCCTGGGACGGTCCTCCACCCCCACCTCCCCCGCACGCGATCAGCATCGCCACTGCCCAAGCGACCAGAAACCGGCCCATGGTCTTCCTCCGTATGAGAAACCAAACACAAGCCAGAGGGTAGGGTTTCGCGGAGGTCAGGTCAAGTGGGGTCAAATCCAACGTCACGGTTTCGAAAGCGCGGCGGAATTCGTCGTTCTGGTGCGGTCTTCGGCAGGCCATGGGCAGGGGCTTGTGGCTTGCGGGTGGTCAAATGGGACGAAGCAGAATTCCTGTAGGATTCAACGATTTGCGAAAGTTGACGGAGGGTCTGGAGCCCTTCGGCCGGCTTGACGGGGCGGCACGCCTCCCGTATAAGCCGGTGCCAGGGCGCCGTTTGCGGAGGCGAGGCACGCGATGTTCGAGGTCTTGACGAGGGGTTTCCGGTCCGCAAGGGCCCGGCTCCAGGGCAAGGAGGTCATCACCAGCGAGGCCATTGACGAGGCACTGCGCGATGTGCGCGTCTCGCTGCTCGAGGCGGACGTGGCCCTCCCGGTGGTCAACGCCTTCCTCGAACGGGTCAAGAAAAAGGCGCTCGGCGAGGAGGTGCGGCTGCAGGTCAAGGTCAAGGGGCGGGAGTTTCGGATCAGCGCTGCCGACCACTTTGTCAAGTTATGTCATGACGAGCTAATCGGACTGATGGGGGATGGGAGCGAGGGGCTCGTGTTCGAAGCCCCAGGGCAGCCCACAGGCGTGATGCTGGTCGGCCTGCACGGGACCGGCAAGACCACCACCGCTGCAAAACTGGCGAAACAACTGCTGAAGGAAAAGCGCAAGCCGCTCCTGGTCGCCGCGGACATCTATCGGCCGGCGGCGGTGGAACAACTGAAGGTCCTCGGAGGACGGATCGGTGTCCCGGTCTTCTTCAAGGAAGGCGCCGCACCGCCGGACCTGTGCGCCGCGGCCATGCACCAGGCCCGCATGGACCGTCGCGATGTGGTGATCTTCGACACCGCGGGCCGGCTCACCATTGACCAGCCTCTGATGGAGGAACTCGCAGCAATTCGAGAGCGGACGCGCTGCCGAAACGTGCTTTTGGTCGTGGACGCCATGATCGGGCAGGACGCGGTCCGCATGGCCGCGGAGTTCGACCGCGCCATTGGCCTGACCGGTGTGATTCTGACCAAGATGGATGGGGATGCCCGCGGGGGGGCCGCGCTGTCCGTGCGGGCTGTCACCGGCAAGCCCATCTTGTACGTCGGGATGGGCGAGGACTTGGGACGCCTGGAGCCCTTCCGACCGGACGGGGTCGCGACCCGTATTTTGGGCTTCGGGGACGTGCTCGGGCTCGTCAGGGACTTCGAGGCCGTTGTCGAGAAAGAGAAGGCCGAGGAGGACGCGGCCAAGATCCTCAAGGGCGAGTTCAACCTCTACCAGTTCCTAGACCAGATCCGGGCCATCCAAAAGATGGGCTCGCTGCGCGAGACACTCGAGAAACTCCCGTTTTTCCACGAGATGGTCCCGGAGGGCGCCACGGTGGACGAGGGGGTGCTCGCCCGCATCGAGGCCATGATCCAGTCCATGACGCCCCAGGAGCGTCAACACCCGGAGATCATTGACGAGAGCAGGGCAAGGCGCATCGCGCGCGGCTCGGGGCGTAAGGTGGCCGAGGTCAAGGACCTTCTCGCGCGCTTCCACACGATGCGCGAGGTGATGCGGCGCGTGGGGAAGCAGCCATCGCTCCTCGCTCGGCTGCCGGGATTCCGCGAGGCGATCGCGCTCGCGAAGTCGCGGGGTGAGGACGTGTCAGACCTCCTGCCGGATGAGGGGGTGCCTGGCGGCGGTGGCTGGGGTCCGGGCGGGATGCGGCGCCTGTCCGCAGCCGAGAAGGAGCGCCGTCGTCGCAAGGAGAAACTCGCCCGTCTCCAGAGGAAGAAGGCTCGGAAGAAGCGGTGAGGTCCGATGTGGCTCGTCTTGTGATTCCCATGCTGGTGGCGGCGGGGCTCCTAGCCGCGGGGCCGGGACAGGCAGAGGCCCCGACACCCACCAAGGTCGAGGACGTGCTCCGGGTCCTTCGAGCCCACGCGCGGGCCACGCCGGAGGACCTCGCGGTGGCGGGCTCCGGGGTGGATGTGGTCCTGACGGACCTCTTGGTGAGTCGGTCCGTGGACCGCGAGATCCGGGTCCGGGCCGCCTGGGCCCTCGGAGGGTATCCTGGTTCGCGGGCGCGCGCGGTCCTCGTGGCCACGATGAACGACCGCGAAGAGGAGGCCCAGGTCAGGGCCTCCTGCATGGTCGGGTATGCGCGAGTCCTAGGGCCTCGCGCAGTGGGGGACCTCAAGCCCTACTTGAGGGACAGCGATCCGGTCCTCCGGGCCGGCGCGGCGAGGGCCCTGGGCGTGGCCGGGGGCCAGGAGGCGCGGGACGTGCTGACCGAGGCGATGGCGCACGAGGAGGACCTCGACGTGCGCCTGGCCATGGACGAGGCCCTCGAGGGGCTCAAGGAGGGGAAGTGACGATGGACCTGCGTGGGGTGATCACGGCCCTCATCACACCGTTCGACGGGGACCGCGTGGACGAAGAAGCGCTTCGGCGCCTCGTCCAGCATCAGGTGGAAGCGGGGGTTCACGGCCTCGTGGCGTGCGGTACCACGGGCGAGACCCCGACCCTGACCCAGGACGAGTACGCCACGGTCATCCGGGTGGTGGTCGAGGCGGTGGGGGGGCGCGTCCCAGTGGTTGCGGGCACGGGCACGAACTGCACGCGGACCAGCATCGAGCGGACGAGGATCGCGAAGGACCTCGGTGCGGACGTGGCCCTAGTGGTCGCGCCCTATTACAACAAGCCCCAGCAGGCGGGCCTCGTCGCGCATTTCGAGGCGGTGGCCCGGGAAGGGGGGCTTCCGGTCCTCGTGTACAACGTCCCGGGGCGGACGGGGGTCAACATCTTGCCCGAAACCTTGGTCACTCTGTCGCGTGTTCCGGGCATCGTCGGGGTCAAGGAGGCCTCGGGCTCCACGGAGCCTGTACGCGAGGTGGTCCGGCAGGCCCCACCGTCCTTCGCGGTCCTGTCGGGGGACGACGGATTGGCCCTGGCCTCGTTTGCGCTCGGGGCGCGCGGCGTGGTCTCGGTGGCAAGCAACATCGCCCCCCGCCAGATGGTCGCGCTGTGGGAGGCGTGGTCTGCCGGACGGACCGGCGAGGCCGCGGAGATGGACCGGGCCTTGGCCCCGCTGTACCGTGCCTTGTTCGTGGAGCCCAACCCCGTGCCCTGTAAGGCCGCGGCCGAGATCCTGGGCCTCTGCCGGGACACGGTTCGCCTGCCCCTCCTCCCCGCCTCGGAGGCGACGCGCAAGGCCCTGCGCGACGCCCTGGCCGCTGCAGGGCTCCTTCTCTCCGCTGCGTCCTAGAGGTCCAGGTCTTTCTTTCTCGGCCACCCTGATTGCGTGGACTCGGCCCAGCCGCCTGGGCCGGGGAGGGCCGGGTCTTTCTGAAGGACTGTCTCGCCTAAAGTTCGAGAAGCCCGCGCAGCATCCTTCCAACCATCTCGACCGCGGGGCGGTTGTAGTCGCGCCAGGGGAGGATGATGTCCGCGTGGCGGCGGCTCTTCTCCACAAACTCGAGGTGCATGGGTCGCACGGTCGCGAGGTACTGCTCGATCACGGAGTCCACGGTCCGGCCGCGCTCAGTGATGTCGCGGCGCAGACGGCGAATGAAACGCAGGTCGTCGTCCGTGTCCACGTAGAGTTTCAGGTCCATCAGCGCGCGGACCTCGTCGAGTTCCAGGACCAGGATCCCCTCGACGATCAGGACCTCGCGGGGTTCCACACGCCGAGTCTCGCCGGTCCGCGTGTGGGTCCGGAAGTCGTAGATGGGCATCTCGACCGGCTCCCCGGCCTTCAGGGCGCGCACGTGCCGCGCCATCAGGGCCGCGTCAACCGCATCGGGGTGGTCGAAGTTCTGCCGGGTCCGCTCGCAGAGGGGGAGGTGGTCCAGGCTCCGGTAGTAGTGGTCCTGGGCCAAGATCTGCACCCGGTTTTCACCGAGTTCCCGCGCGATCATCCTGGCCACGGTGGTCTTTCCGGAGCCCGTGCCTCCGGCGATGCCGATGCACAGCCGTCGGGTCATGACCTCCCTTCCGTCCGCGGTCCATCTTCATTGTAGGCGATCCTGCCGAAGCGGGCATTGACCTCGATCCAGGGGAAGACCAGGAGGTCCTTCGGCCCCGAGTACACAGCCCGCTCGCGGTCCGAACGGGTCGTCACCGGCTCGACTTCAGCGGTGACCGGGGCCCAATGGTGCAAGGTGAGGGGCATGCTCCCCATGTCGCAGCGGGCAAGTGCCTCGGTCCAGTCGTTGTGCACGCGGACCGCGTGGCCCACCGCCTCGTCCACCGGCACCTGGCTGTCGTGGTCGGCTCCGTCCGTGAGTCGGTCCAGACAATGGTGGAGGTAGGTGAGGGCCTCGGGCAGATGGTCCAGGGTCGCGACGCCGCGCGTGGAAGAGGTCGGGACGTCGGGGCGGAACTGGCCGTCCCGGTGCAGGGCCACGGCGCGCTCCAGGGTCAGCGAGTGCGCCCCCGCCACAGTCTTCAAGAACTTTGGCGAGTCCAGGACCGCCTGGAACAGCCGAAATACCAACTCCATCGCCTCGCGCGAATGGGTGGCCTGATAGGGCTTCAGAAGCCGCTCCCCCTCGATGAGGGCTTGTACGAACTTGCGCTCGCCGCTGGTCCCGTGCTGGGAACCGTTCGCCGCTGAGAAGAGGAGATTGCGGCAGACGAGCCCGTCGAGGAGGCGTTGCTCGTCCGGGGTGCCCGAGCGCAGGATGTGCTCGGCCATGAGGGCATTGGCACACCCCTGGCTGTACCCGAGGAGGCCGTAAGGGGTCGTGGCCCTCTCGATGGCCCGGATCACCGCTTGAGCATTGTGCTCGAGTGGCCAGAAAAGCCCCGTGTGCGCGCGGATGACCCGCACGCCCCGGCGCTCTTCCAGCCGGCGAAACGCGCCCTCGAGCTCTCGTCCGCGCTCGCCGTCCGTGATGACGCCCATGCACCCCACGACCGTGAACCGCAGCCAGCCGTCCGGCACGGGGATCAAGAGTCGGACGAGCGGGTCCGAGCGCAGGGCCTCGCGGTCCGACGCCCTCGCCCACAGGACAGCGATGACCGTGTCGAGCAGGTCCTGGGGACCACAAAAATCGTCTCGCCCAGAGCGCACGCGCATCCATTGCCGCACTTCATCCTGGTCCTCCTCCCAGGCACGGACCGCGGACAGGACCTTGAGAGCCTCCTCGTTGCGGGTCCAGAAGGCCTTGAACCAGGGGAGCGTAAACCCGTCCGGGACCTCGCGGAGGAACTCGGCGCAGGCCTGGAAGGCGGTCTCGTATGCGCGCCGCGCGAGGACCTGGGTTTGCCCGTCGGACACGAAGTCGCACGCGCGGCCCAGGCGGTCCGCGGCGGCGATGGCTCGCCGAGCCTCGCGCTCGAGACGGGCCGCCTGGCCCGTGGGCCTGGGTGGCCGGGCTGCCGGGTGGCGGACCTCCTGGATGTGGGCGCGTCGGGCCAATAGGGGCAATGCGTCCTCAATGATGCGGGTCGCAAGCCTCACCAGTTCCTCGTAGTAACTGTCTCGGGCCCGGCGTCCGCCGGCAAGGAAATCCGCCTGCCGGGGGACCGGGAGGCCGAGACGCTCCTCGAGAAATGCCGCGAGGTCCAGCGGCTGGGCCATCCGGTCCTGGTCCTGGCGGAGAAAGGCGAAGAGGACCCCAGCCAGGGCGCTCGGGACCCCGTGGCCCATCTCGACGAGGACCTCGCGGGTGAAGTCCGGCGGCTGTGCCTGGAGGCACTCGAGCAAGAGGCGGTTGTTGACCTGGACCTGGGTCCCTTGGCGAGCCTGCGAGAGACCGGCCTGGAGCAGGACCGCAACCTCCCGCGGCCCCAAGGCGCACGGTGGCCGGCTGTTTTGTGGCTCTCCAAGTCCGGGCAGGGGCCCGACCGCGTCCCCGATCAGCGATGCGATCATTGCAGCCTGGCCCGCGTGGGCGAGCCCGCCGTATCCCTCGCGCTCGATCTCCGAGACCCGGTGCTTGACCGCGAGGATGCGCTCGAGATGGCGGACCACGTCCCGTTCCCATTTCCCCCGCACGTGCCCGAGGAGGTGCTCGACCTGGGCCAGGGTCATCCGCGGGGCTGCGCGAGCGATGCGGGCCTGCTCGTCGCGGGGCATGGAGGGGGCCTTTGCGGCGCGGAGGGTCTCTGCCGCAGAGGGGAAGCCGCGGCGCGCCTCCTCGTAGGCCGGGTCGATCGCAAGCGGTGAAGCCTCCTCGGCACGGGGAGGCGGCAACGGCTCTCCGGCCTTCAGGACGAGGTCAAGCCAACGGACCAGGGCGGCCCGCTCGTAGTCGCGACCCTCGAGCCCACGGACCTCGCGCAGGATTTCCTCGGTCTCGCGCCTTGGGAGGCCGCGTCCTTCCACCACCGAGCGCACGAGGGGCTCGATGCGGGCGGCGAGCCTGTCATCCCCGGTCAGGACTACCGAGAGGGTGCGGGCCATGGCAGGCGCGGGGATCACGTCGCCAGGGGTCTTCACGTCCCGCAGGCGCTCGCGTCGGTCCCTCACGAAGTCCCGCAGGCGTGCGACGGCCCGCGCGAGTTCTGGATGAAAGGCCTCGAGGCCCTCCACGACGTGCGACATGGCGGAATCGGAGAAGAGAAGGTCCAGAAGGTGGCGCGGGTCCGAGGATGGGGCCAAAAGCGCTTTGAAGAACTGGACCCCGTTCAGGCCGGAGCGCTCGCCGCGGATGAACAGACGGCCCCCTGGCGAGACATGGACCTCGAGTTCGCCCTCGAGCAAATCGTGGGCCAGGAGAAACGCTGCTCGCCCGCGGCCGTGGAGGACCGGAACCCGGCCGCGCAGGTCCCACGCGATCCTCGCTACGCGCTTTGCGGTGTCCTGACGCACGTCTCCAGGGCTCCATTGCGCAGAGAAGACCGCCCCCGACGGGACCTCGATGCGGCGTCCGTCCAGGTCTGCCCACAGGTGCCTGAGGACGGCACTTGCGCTCGCGGAGAGAGTCGGGATGGGGCCTTTTGGCCCGGTCGAGACGCGAAACACGACCTCGCCGCGGACCTTCAGGGCCGCCTCGGCACGCAGGGTCGGGTCCAGGATGCGGGCCTCCGGAAGCGGGGCAAGCCGAGTCGTCGCGGACAGCCCCACAAGCCCGCGCCATCGCAGGGGCGCCCACCACCCCGAGCGCGCGGGAAGCCAACGCAACGAAACAACTCCCTCCTCGAGAACGACGCGAATCGTCGTTCCTGGACGCACCAGGACCTCGGGGTCGGTGACCTCGATTCGGGTCTCCACGTTCATCCCCGTACCCGCAGGGGCCACAGAGAACCCGGATCGGTCCCGATCGATGCGCAGGCGACCGCGGAGGGCCGCGGCGCGGAGGCGACCGGCCAGGCGGACATGTCCGATGGTCAGGGGGTGGGTCTTCTCGACAACCGCCTCCACAGGAGGGCCGGAAGAGCCGGGCAGGACGCGCAGGGTCACCTGGCCGGTTAGGTCATCGCGAAACCGCCCGCGGATTTCCGCACGGATGCGCCAGCCTGGGTCTTCCGTGTCCGAAACCTCCACAAAGGAGGGCCCAAGCGTCGCCACAAACCTCGACAGGTCCGCGCGAAGGCGACCCCGGAGCACCAGGGGCCGCCGCGGGGCAAAGACGTGTGCGCTCATGCGCGTGCGGTCCGGGGCCTCAGCCTCCCAGGCGAAGGCGGGCAGCCGAACGCGGGCCTCGATGTCCGTGTCCAGCGAGGCGATGAGCCTCCACAGCGAGCGGAAGACCTCCCGTGCGTACCGCGAATCCCAGCGCGCAGGGCCAGAAGCCTGGGGTTCTTTGGGGAACAGGGGGTCCAAGGAGGCGGAGACTGCTGGCAGAACCGACAAGGGCAGGACCACACCCGAGAAGGGCCACGAGACCCCGCTGGGCAGCTGCACTCGTCCACTGAAGGCGGGCCGCATCTCGACCCTCCCGCCTTGCCCGCCGGGACCTGCCCGAAGCGCCACCCCGGAGAGGGTGACGGTGACGGGGGCGTGGGCCACATCCGGAATCCGGCCCGCAAACCTCCCCGTGCGCGCACGGACCCATTCGTTCCATGGCTCTGGTAGGGCGTCGAGCCAGTCGGAAAGCGTGCGGTCTCCGAAGTGTTCGTGCAGGCGGACCAGGGCCTCGATGGGGTTGTCCACCGCGACCGGGGGGTCGAACTCGATGCGGACCTCCCGGACCACCGGGTCGGGGCCAATGTCCGGGACTGTCTCGACATCGAGAGCCCCGCACGCCTCGCAGCCACACGGGACGACGACGATTAGGTGCCCCTTCCCCGGGATCGGGAGGCGATAACGCCCCGCCTTGAGCCGCGCGGAGAAACGCACCGAGGCGCCCGAGACCAGGGAGGGGTCGAGGTCCTCGAGCCGCACTAGCAGGGGGCTTGGGGGGCCGAGCCCGCCGCCCAAGCCACCGACCAGGACCACGCGCGCGCCCTGACCAGTCCTCGCACGCAGGACCCGCGTCGCCTGCTTCGGCATGGTCTTCCCTCGCAGACGCTGCAACGATAGCACAGGGGACCATCACCGCGGTGTGGCCCAACGGTTCCTGTGGACCCGCCCGGGGTCGTAGCGGTTCGCGGGTGGCTTCTTCTCCGCTGGCCATCCGAGCGCGACCGCGGCCACAGGTCGGATCGCGTCTGGGAGGCCCAACAGCCGACGAAGACCCTGCTCGCGCTCCGGCCGGGGCTGCACCCCGACCCAGCAGGCACCAAGCCCAAGAGCATGGGCCGCGAGCAGGATGTTCTCGGTCGCGGCGGAGCAATCCTGCAACCAGTACCCATCGAGAGGTTGTCGGGTCGTGTCCGCGCAGACCACGATGGCGAGCGGGGCCTCCCGGAGCATGGCCGCGTGGGGGTGAAAGTCGGGGATGGCCTCCAAGATGGTCCGGTCGTCCACGACGACGAAGGCCCATGGCTTTTTGTTGCGAGCCGAGGGCGCGGCCATGGCGGCTTGAAGGAGCCGGTGAATCAGGTCCTCCGGGACAGGCTCGCTCGTATATCGCCGGATGCTGCGCCGGGTCAGGATCGCCTCGAGTGCCTCCACGGTCTCCCCCACCCGCAAAGACCAGCCGCTGTGTGCTATTCTCGCAGGAGGGCCGAGAAAAGGGAATCTCCCATAACGGCGTTGGAAATGAACCCGACCCTTTGTTTTGAAACGACATTTCGGACGCCGTTCGGGAGGTGCGCGATTGCGTGGAACCAGCAGGCCCTTGTGGCCCTGCGTCTGCCTGCGGAGTGGGCGGACAAGGCCCCTCCGTTCGAGCCGAAACTCGGACCTCACTACTCGCCGGACGAGGACGAGGCCCCTGGATTCGTGTGCGAGGCGGCGCAAAGGGTCCTGGCCCACCTGGAGGGCCGTGTCCCGAACTACGATGACCTCCCCGTGGACCTCTCAGGCCTCCCCCGGTTCACCCAGGAGGTCTTGTGGGTGGTGCGGCGCATTTCGCCCGGCGAGACGCGGACCTACCAGGAGGTCGCTCGGGACGCCGGACGACCCGAAGCGGCCCGGGCCGTGGGACAGGCCGTTCGGGCGAACCCCCTGCCCCTGATTATCCCCTGCCATCGGGTGGTTGCGGCATCCGGGTCCCTTGGGGGCTTCTCCGCGCCGGGGGGACTCGCGACCAAGCGCTGGCTACTTCGTCTCGAAGGTACGGACTTTCGGGACAAAACGGCATAGGGCTCAGAGTTCAAAGAAAATGCGCGCGAGGGTATCGAGGTTTTTGCGACCGGACGGGTCGTGTCCGGGTCGGGGTCCAAGGCGTGATCGCCCGACCTGAGTTTCGGGTCGGCAGGTCGAAAGACAGACAGACGCATGAAGACGGGCGCTGCAGATCAACGTCTCCTTTCGTCGAGGACCCCAGTCGGGGCCGGAAACCGGTCTCAACAATACATGTGGTGATTGTTAGACATATGTGGTTCCCGCCTGATCCCCCTACCCATCCACCCGAAACCCATCTCCTGCTAACTCGGCTATCTCGCGGACTTGTGACGACGAGCCGGCCCCGTTCGCTGGCCGGTCTCGTGGGATACCCTCCAAAAAGCGTTGGGGTGAAAATCTGCCTTCCGCCGGCTTGCTTGCTCCTTGAACCGGTTCAGACCGTCTCTTCCTGGAGTAAGGAAGTTCCAACCCCCGTCGCTTGCGAGCCTCCAGAGCGGACTTCCTAACAACGCGGCTTGCTCGATTTGCGCGCGCCGCCCAGACCTGCTACCGTGTGCGCCGGTCGCTGAAGCGAGGGGACTGACGATGGCGAACGAGATTCTGGGCGAGACGCCGGTCGAGCGCGAGGAGCGCGAGGGCCTTCGCCTGACTGAGCGGATGCTGCGCAACCGGACGATCCTCCTGTCGGCGGAGGTGTCGCCGACGACCGCGCGCCGGGTAATCGAGCAGATCCTGGTCCTGGAGGCCGAGGACCCGGAACGGCCGATCACCTTCCTGATCAACTCGCCCGGGGGCGACGTGCACTCGGGTTTCGCGGTGTACGACTGCATCCGGTTCGTGCGGCCCAGGGTGCGCGTGGTCTGCACCGGTCTGACCGCGAGCATCGCGACCGTGATCCTGCTGGGCGCGGAGCGCGAGGACAGGTTGTCCCTGCCCAACACGCGCTTCCTCATCCACCAGCCCCTGTTCCACACGGAGATCTTTGGCCCCGCCTCGGACCTCGAGATCACGGCCAACGAGATCCTGCGGACCAAGGATCGGATCAACCGCCTGATCGCCCAGGAGACAGGCCAGCCCCTGGAGCGCGTCGAGCGCGATACCCAGCGCGACTTCTGGATGTCCGCTGAGGAGGCGCTCCAGTACGGCCTGGTGTCGAAGATCGTGAGGCGACGCGGTGACATCGGGTGAGCGCGGGCGGGGCATCTGGTCCATCCGGGGACCACGGGGGTCGTCGCGCGTCCCGACTGCTTACGACTGGCGCCCTTGACGCCTCCCTCTCTTGACGCCCCCCGGTCGAAACGATACGGTCAAGCCGCCTCGTCGGGCGCGAGGGGACGTGGACATCATCGCGGTGTACGGTAAGGGTGGGATCGGCAAGTCCGTGGTTGCGACCAACTTAAGCGTCCACTACGCCCAGGCGGGGCTGCGCGTCCTGCACGTCGGCTGCGACCCCAAGCACGACTCGGCCATCCGCCTGCTCGATTCCAGTACGAACATCCGGACCGTTCTCGAGGTCCTGTCCGACAACCCCGAGGAACCCCCCCCAGAGGACTTCTTGACGCGTGGGCGCTATGGCATCGCTTGCTGCGAGGCGGGCGGGCCCCTGCCGGGAGTTGGGTGCGGGGGCCGCGGCGTGGCCCGGGTGATCGAGACGCTCGACGAGATGCAAATTTTGCAATCCGGCCAGTATGACGTTGCGATCTTCGATGTCCTCGGGGACGTGGTGTGCGGGGGCTTTGCGGCCCCCTTGCGCGAGGGCTTCGCGCGGAAGGTGGTGATCGTGGTGTCCGAGGAGCCTATGGCCCTGTTCGCCGCGAACAACATCGCCCGGGCCGTGGACATCTACAAGGACAACGGGGTGCGCCTGGCCGGACTCGTGGTGAACCTGCGCTCCAACGAGGCGCCTCGAGCCCCGCTCGAGGCCTTTGCCAGGCGCCTCGGCACGACCATCCTGGGCGTCATTGAGCGCGACAGCCGCATCATGGAGGCCGAGAAGGCCCAGCGCACCATCGTGGAGTTCGCGCCGGAGAGTCAGGGGGCAAGGGTGCTGCGCTCGGTGGGGGAGGCCCTGAGCGCCCTGGACCCCGATTCCCTGCCTCTTCCGACACCGATGAGCGACGACGAGTTTTTCGAATTCCTTCGTCTTAACGGAGGCTAAGGAGGGACGATGTCGGTGGCCGAAGTGACCGGGCCGGCTTCTTCGGGGCCCCGTTTGCACGGGGGCGATGTAGCGCTCGGGCGGCTCGCCCATCTGCTCGGACTGGACGAGGCGCCAGAGGAATGGCGGGTGCGGCTTGTCGCGTGGTACGACGACCACTTGCTTGTGCTGGTTGGGCCCAAGGGCGCGCCTTCGCTTGTCCTGATGGTGTCGGAGGCTGGGCCGGACACCCCGGTATGGGTTAGGACCGAGCGCCTGGCGATCACCTACAAGGGTGCGGGCCGTGTGCCGGAGGCCGTGGACTCGCTCGTGCGGGGGCGGGCCCCGGGACGGATGAAGTCCCTCCGCGCTGCGGACCTCCTGCGCATCCTCGAGGACGACCCCGATACCCGCCCCCTCCCCGAGATTCCGACGACCACCGGCCAGGAGGTATCGAACCTCTTGACCACGTGGGCGGGACCGGACGCATACGCTGAGTTCTTCGCGGTCGGGGAGATCCAGCGCAGTCAGTTGGATAGCATTGACCTTTCCGGGGCCTTCCGCTTTGTGCAACACTGTGAGACCGAGTGCCTGATGCAGGCCCCTCACGGCATCGCGCCCCTTGTCTCCGCAGTCGAGTACCCTTGGGACAATCGCACGCGATGCCTGGACCTAGGAACCGATGCGCCCCGGATGGACCCGCAGGCGGACGGGATGATGACCACGGAACTGACCGAGAAGGACGTGATCTTCGGGAACCCAAAGCGCCTGCGTGAGGTTTTGGACCAGGTGGTGGCCGCGCCAAACCCGGATGACAAGATCATCTTTTTCAGCAATACATGTGTCCCGATGGTCATTGGAGAGGACGTCGAGAGCGTGGTTCGACAGTACGCGCGCAAGTCTCGGGTTCCCCTCGTCTATCTGACCGTGACGCCCAAGAGCATGTACAACGTGTTCCGCGACCTCTTGTACGAGCGGCGCCGGCAGGCCGAGGCCGAGGCCCCGCCCCCGGACCCGGACACGGTCAACCTCATCGGCTTCCCGGACGGGGCCATGACAAAGGGCCTGCGCGAGCTTTTGGCGGTAGCGGGCATCCGTGTCAACGTCCACCTGATCCCGGAGTTCAGCGTCGCGCGGATCCTGGCTTTGCCCAGGGCCGCGCTGAACGTCTTGTATCCGAACCGCGTCTGGGCCAATCACTACGCGCACCTGTGTGAGGACTCTCGCACGCCCTCCATCGAGCCACCGGCGCCGTACGGGTTCGAGGGGACGCGGGCGTGGCTTTTGGCGATCGGGCGGGCCTTGGGTCGCGAGGCCGAGGCGGAGGCGGCGTTCGAGGCCGAGGCCGCGCGCCGTCGGGACGTCTGGGAGGCGGCCCGTCTCGAGGCCCGGGGTCACGGGCTCGCACTCGTGGTCCGCTCGCAGGAGACCGCGCACCTCACGGACCCCTCGACCACGTGGGGGATCCCGTTGCTCCGGGTCCTGGGGGAGGCAGGGTTCTCGGTCGAGGTCTTGCTGAAGGTGTCGGACCGGCGCGACGCCCGCGAGGCCGCCGAGGAGGTCCGCAGGGCCTGCCGTGACGCGGACGCCGTGACGATCCGGGCCTTCAACTCGTTCGAGACCTTACGCCGGCGCCTGCGCGAGTCGCAGGCCCACGCCGTGCTGTCGTATCACTACTTTGATTGGCGCGTGAGCGAGGCCGGGAAGAACCGGTTTTCGCTTCAAGTATTCGAGATGGGGCTTGATGGGGCCGTGCGGACCGTGGAGCGCCTGGTCGGGGTCTGCCGCACCCCGTTCTACCGGCGCTACCGCGAGTTCTTGCGGCGCCGAGAGGACGGGATGCTCCTGGCCGGCGGGCCTGGAGGACCAGATGGAACCCTTTAGCCACTTGGTGTCGCTGAAGGCGGGGCCCGAAGACGCCCCGGACTTTAGCCAGCGCATCACCTACACCTACCTGATCGGGGTCTATCTGGCCACGAACGCGATCCGGGACGCCTACACCCTGGTGGATGGACCGGACTGCGTGCATATGAAGTCGCAGTTCATCCAGGGAAACCACGACTGGCTCTCGACGCTCGTCAGCGTGTCCGGGCACCACCGGGTGGCCAACACGGCCCTGCACCCGGTCCAGATGGCGAAAGGGCGCGAGGACGCCCTGCGGACCACGCTCAAGCGCATGGCCTCGCACCCGTACGCGGGCGGGGTCCTCGTGACCTCCATGCCCATGGCCGCGGTCACCGCGGTGGACTACGAGCGCTTGTGCCGCGAGGTCTCGCGCGAGACGGGACGGCCCGCGATCACGGCCGCTCCCTGAACGGGGACTGGATGGACGGCTACGCCGAGGCCCTTGCGGCCCTGGCCAGACGCCTCGACCTGTCCGGGGGGCGCCTTGATCCAGGCAAGGTCGCCGTGATCGGGTACCTGATGGACCGAAACGAAGGCGACCAGAGGGCCAACATCCGGGAGGTCCGGCGGATCCTGACCGCCCTGGGCCTGGAGGTCGTGTCGGTGTGGCTGGAAGGCCAGTCTTTCGCGGACCTCGCCGCGGTCCGGGACGCGGGGGTCGTCCTGTCGCTGCCCTACGGGCGCAAGGCCGCGCAATGGGTCGCGCGCCGCACCGGGGCGCGGCTCGTCGAATGCGAGGTCCCGTTCGGTCTGACCGCGACCGAGCGCTTCGTGCGGCAGGTCGCGAAGGAGACGGGCCGCGAGGAGGCCGCCGAGTCCTTGATCGCCCGGGAACTGCGCGACATCGTGCCCTCCCTGGAGTTCGTGATCCCCTTCGTGTTCCAGAACCGACTCGCCGGATACGTGGGTGACCCGGTCCTGGTGCGTGGGCTTGCGGAGACCCTCGACCTCCTGGGCGCCCATTTGGACTTCGCGGTCCTGACCAACCTGCCCCGGCACCTCGGGGACCTTGAGTCGGCCCTAGGCGGGCGGACGGCCCTGCTCGTGTATCCGCGCCTGCGGGCGATGATGAACTTTCTCCGCGAACGCGCGTCGCGGCCCCGCCTGGTCCTGCTCGTTGCGAACAACGCCGGGGTCGGGATGATGCATCGCCCAGGGCTCGCGACGGTCGAGTTTGGCTTCCCCTCGTTCTACACCCACTGCCTGGGCGATTGCCCCTTCCTGGGCTTCCGCGGCTTCTTGCCCTTCGTGGACAGACTCGCCAACGCCATCCGCGGCGCCGAGGTCTCGGCCTGGGCTGAACGGCTGTGGGGGCGGTGAGGTGCGAAAGAAACCCTGTTCGCCCGCGGCGCCTCTGCGCCTCGCCCGTAAGCCGAAACGGGCGTCTTGTGCAGCCCGCAGCCGCGACGGATGTTTATCCGGAAGGAAACGGTCCTGTCGGTCCGAGCGCCTCGAGGCGCCGGTGGAGTTCCCGAGTCGCGACGGGCCGGCCCGCGAGCCACAGGTGGGCCTCGCATCCCGCTCGGCAGTCCGAGGCCCCGAACCCTCGCACGGGCGCGCTCCCTGCGATGGCCCGCTGAACCAGCGTGTTCACCTCGCACTCGGAGCGTGCCGTTCCAGGGAGCAGGATCGCATCCACAACCCTCGCCACCGGGTGCGAGGTGAGGTAGTCCACGTGCCAGCGCTCCCTTTTGGACCGCATCCGGTGACGGGCTACGCGCCAGTGCAGGTTGCGGCGCGCGCTTCCCGTATAGACATACCACCCAGCAGCGAGGACGATTTCGCCCAGGGCTCCGACGCGAACCCGGATGGGCGTCGCCACCTCGATGACGAGGACGTACAGCCCAGAGTCGGCTCCCGGTCCACGATGCGGCCCTGTCATCGTCCTCCCGTCGTGCTGGGACATCACAACCCCCGCAGCCACTCCGGCTTCAGCAGCGAGTCGTCGCCCGAGGCGAGGATGGAATCCACCAGGGCGAGCAATCGCTTCTGGTCCTCGGGAAGATCGCCGCGCACCGGCAGATAGTTGGAGGCGTGGTTCGCCGAAAACCGCGCGCGCGTCACCCGCACGCCGTCCAGGATCGTACGCAACTCCCGCAGGATCCCGAAGCGGTCTGGCAACCGAAACCGCCCCTTCTCCCAGCGCCGATATAGGGCCGTGCCAGGGACCAGCATCAGGGTCAACAGCCCGATGTAGTCCGGGTCGAGCAAGGACAAGGCTGCAGCCGTGTCGCGGGCGTGTTCCATGGACAACTCGACGCCGCCGAGCCCCAACAAGGCCATGACGGAATACTTCACTCCTGACGATTTCATCACGCGCCCCACCTCGGCCATCTCGTCCCACGAGACAGGCTTCTTCATGCGGGTCAGGACCTCGGTGTTTCCGCTCTCGATCCCGTGATAGACGATCCCCAGCCCGAGCGCGCCCAGACGCCTCATGCCTGCCTCGCCATGGCCCAGGATCGCGCGGTGGTCCCCATAGACCCCCACCCGCTCGACCCAAGGCAGCCGTTGTCGGATCAGGGCCAGGACCTCGGCCAGGAAGTCCTGGTCCGCGGACAGGGCGTCGCCGTCGAGCAGGAACACCCGCCGGAAAGGACGGCCCCACGACCGGGCCTCCTCCACGTCCTCCCGGATCGCCTCGAGGTCCCGCACGCGGTACTTCTTCGTCTGGTACATCCCGCAGAACGCGCATCGGTTGTGCGAGCACCCCAGGGTCACGGACAGCAAGAGGCTGTGGGCCTCGCTCGGCGGTCGGAAGACTGGCTCCTCGTAGTACATGTTCGCCCTGTTCACCTCCCCTTCATGGCGCAGACCGCGCTCTCCAAAAACTCCTCCTCGGTCAGCGCGAAGCCGGCAAAGTGGCCCACCTGCACGTGAGCATCCAGCAGGGCCAGGGCCTCGTCGCGAGTCGGCCGTCCGGGCATTGTTTTCCCCCAGGCCTGCGCCCTGCGCGTAGTATCCCATATCCCGAGCAAGGGGCACGTGCTGCTGGGGGTACACCCCAGGCGATCCAGTTGGCAAGCCACCGCGCCCTCGAATCTCGTGGAGTCAAGCGGGACGTCCTTACGGGTCCAACACTTGAACAGAGGCCCGCGTCCGCCCGCACGAGTTCTCGGACAAGCCCTTTGCACATACAGTATCCGGGGCCAGATGGGCACCTCACCCGAGGACGGGGTGATGACGACTGGCGGCGGACCTCGCGCGAGCACCGGCTTTCCGTGGAGCCCGCTTGCTGCCTGTTTGACCACCGCGACCCTACTGGTTCTGATTGAGGTCCTGGTTCCTCGTCCCGTCCTCCTCGCCGAGCGCTTCTGGGCAGGCGGCGGCTTCGTCGAGGCCGCCCTTTTGTCGGGCTACGCGGGCCTCGTGGTCCACGCCATGTCCGACGAGCGCCACAGCGCGCGCTGGCGCCGCCGCATTTGGGTTTTGTTCTCGGTGGTCTTCTTTGCGCAACTCGCCCTAGGCCTCTTGGGCCTTGCCGAGTTCCTAATGACCGGAGTCCTGCACCTGCCCGTCCCCGCGATGATCGTGGCCGGCCCCCTTTACCGGGGCGGTGGCTGGTTCATGCCGGTCCTCTTTTTGGCGACCATTCTGCTCGCGGGCCCCGCGTGGTGCAGCCACCTGTGCTACATCGGGGCCTGGGACCTCCTCGCCGCCCGGGCCACACGCCGACCGCGTCGCCTACCGTCCTGGCGCCGGGCCGCTCAATGGGGGATGCTCGGGGCCGTGGCCGCCGCGGCCTTGGCCCTCAGGCTCGCCGGGGTTCAGCCCGCCGTGGCCGCTGGCCTTGGCCTCGCCTTCGGCCTCCTCGGGGTCACGGTGATGCTTACCTGGTCGCGCCGGACCGGCCAGATGACCCACTGCCTGACCTGGTGCCCCATTGGGGTCCTGGCCACGTCCCTGGGCCGTCTGTCTCCCTGGAGGATGCGCATCGGCTCCGGGTGCGACGACTGCGGGGCCTGCACGCCCGCGTGCCGGTATGACGCGCTGTGGCCCGAACACATCGCCAACCGCCGCCCCGGTCCCTCGTGCACCCTGTGCGGGGACTGCGTGCGCGTGTGCAAGCGCCGCTTCATCTTCTATCACTGTTTTCGCCTCTCGCCGCGGACCTCCCGACTCGCCTTCGTGGTCGTGGTCGTATCGCTTCACGCCGTCTTTCTTGGGGTTGCGCGCATCTGACTTTCGGTGGGCGCGCCGCCGCGCTAGGATCGCGTCGGTCGGAGGTTGTCGTGCGCGACCAGAAGGGACCATGGAAGACCACCCGACCCCCGCAGCGTTTCCGCCAGGAGAAGCCCAGGTTCTAGCGGACCTCGTCTCGTATCAGGATGGCAGCGTTGTCAGTCGCACGCTGCACCGAGGCCCTGCCGGGACCCTGACCCTCTTCGCCTTCGATGCGGGCCAAGCCTTGAGCGAGCACACGGCCCCCTTCGACGCCTTCGTGCTCGTCCTGGACGGCGAGGCCCTGATCACGGTCGGGGGCCGGCCCACGACCGCGCGGGCGGGCGAGATGGTCTTCATGCCCGGAGGGGTGCCGCACGCGGTCCAGGCCCCCGCGCGCTTCAAGATGCTCCTGACCATGTTCCGGGCGCGGTAGGTCCATCGGAAGGCGTGATGCGGGCCTGGCTGCCCCGGTTTGCGTCGTGGTCGCAGTTGTCCATCGGCCGCACCGAGACCTTCCGGCGGCCTCGCCCTCTCGAAGTCCCTCGGAAGCCGGTCGTTGCGGATGTAAGCCAGCATCTCCGCATCGCTCAGATTCCGCCTAGGACCGCACTTGCTGGCCGGCAGGGGCTTCGCGACCTGGTTGCTGCAAAACCCGCACGCCGATACCTGAGAGCCGCTAGCCAGAACTTTGAGACACTTGCGCCCCACAACCAGACCTGACCGGTATTCTTTCTGAAAGGTGAGCCATACCGCGGGACGGGGCGCCCGATACCCCTCTTGTGAAGCGCCGAGCAGATTTTCGCATTGGATGCCCCTCGTTGTGACCAGGGCTTTGGGCTCCTGTCGGCAGGTGTCGTCTATTTGGCAGTTGTCTCAAAGATGATGTCTTGAAAGGGGCGACGTGGGGGCGGTCGCCTACCCCCACAAAGTCGGTCGGAATGGGCCGACCGACAAACTAGGAGCAAAACGATCATGAGAGTACGCCGCCTTTTGAAAATGGTCCAAGAACATTTCAACACAAGCAAACCGCGCTGTGGAGAGGTGCAGGCGGCTTGGGCCAGCGAAGCGAGCCTTCCAAGTGCCCCGGGTCGTCGGCGCCTTGTTCAGGGAAGGCGGTGTCAAGCCACCGCACTCCAGGGGCGCCTGCCGGCGCCAAACAGCCGCGAAACGGCTTCACCAAAGTCCGAAATCCAACCGTGCCCC
>FWWM01005067.1_pt1 | contig 29592 bp, 26 predicted proteins | sample 2228351 | NCBI WGS metagenome assembly FWWM01 (sample SAMEA103939774, study PRJEB20133) | metagenome | reverse complement strand
GCTCAACCAGATCGAAATCTGGTTCGGCGTCCTTCAGCGTCGCCTGTTGCGGCGCGGCGAGTTCCATTCCAGGAAGGACCTGACCGAACAACTCTTCAGATACCTCGAATACCACAATGCCCATTGGGCTCATCCTTACCAATGGACCTACACCGGCAAACCCTTGGTGGCATGACCGACGAACTTGCGAAACGCGGCACTAGTGCGGATACGGCCAGCGCGGCATCCCCAGCTAGTGGATGCCCGCATTGCGTCTGCCGGTCGCCGTCCGTGAACCGCGTTGCAACCACGAGCACTGGTACGTTTGCCCCCAGAGCAGCTAGGATCTGGGGCAGCAAAGTCGGACAAGCCAGCATGGCCGGTTCGTCCTACACGCACAGCGCAATCAGCCCCTTGCCTCGATCTGCGAACGCTGGCGGGTGCGGCTAGGATCCACCCGCCGCCGACCGATCATGCACGAAGTCTCCCTCGCCCGCGCCCTGCTCGAACAGGTAGATGCCATAGCGGCCGAGCATCCGGGCAGCATGGTCGAAGAGGTGCGGGTGTCGGTCGGCGTGCTTTCGGGCATCGAACCCGAGATGCTCAACGGTGCTGTACAACGATTGCTCACAGAGCATGGGCACCTGCGTGCGCGATTGGTTGTCGAGTGCGTGGACTTGCTGGTAAGATGCGGAAGTTGCGGGCAGCAGTTTGAAGTGCGCGACCTGGTGTTCCGCTGTCGTTCGTGTGGCGGGGGCCGAGTGCAAGTATTGCGGGGAGATTGCCTAGTGCTCGAGTCGGTGCAGCTTAGTGCGGCGGAGGGGCCGGAGGAGGCTGCATGACTCGCCGTGTGATCGTCGTCGAGCGAGACGTGCAGGCGCAGGCCCGCGAGGCCGCAGAGGCGATGCGCCGCCGGTGGGCTGCGGAGGGGACGCTCGTGGTCAATTTGCTTTCCAGCCCAGGCGCGGGCAAGACCACGCTGCTAGAGGCGACGGCCCGGCGGATGTGCGGCATCGCCAGGCTGGCTGTGCTGGCCGGGGACCCGGCCACGTTGCGAGATGCAGAGCGGCTGGCTCCGCTGCTTCCCGTGGTCCAGCTCACGACCATGGGCGCCTGCCACCTGGATCTTGCGCTGGTTGAGCGGGGGCGAGACGCCCTGGGGCTGAAGCCAGACTACCTGTTCATCGAGAACGTGGGCAACCTGGTTTGCCCTGCTTCTTTCGACCTGGGCGAGCACGTGCGCGTGTTGGTGCTGAGCACCACCGAGGGCGAAGATAAGCCTGCCAAGTACCCAAAGGCGTTTCGCACCAGCCACGCACTGGTTGTGAGCAAGGTCGATTTATTGCCATACGTGCCGTTTTCTTTGGAGGCGGCCTTGGCCGATGCGTGCGACATCCAACCCGAGCTGGAGGTGATGGTACTATCGGCACTCACCGGGGAGGGGCTGGATGAGTGGTGCGCGTATCTTGAACGCAGGCGGCAGGCCCTGTTGGCCGAGGCTGGTTCGGGCGGATTGCCGGCACCTGTGGGGCGCAGCGTGAGGCCGGTCGGGAAATGACTCTGCCCGCGTTGGCCGAGGCTGTGGTGTGCCGCCGCTTGTTGTTGCGCGGCCGGGTGCAGGGGGTTGGGCTGCGTCCGGCAGTGGCCCGCTGGGCGGCGTCGTTGGGGTTGGCGGGTGAGGTGTGCAACGACCCTGCCGGCGTGTCGATCGAGGTCGAAGGCCCTGAAGCTGAAGTCAGCCGCTTTACGACCGAGCTTGCGGCGCACCTCCCGGCGGCAGCACGTTTGGACGGGATAGAGGCGTGCAGTGCCGTGCCCAGGGGCCGCCGCGGGTTTTCTATCGCTGCAAGCAGCCGACTGGGATCGCTGGCCGCACACGTCCCGCCCGATCGAGTAGCGTGTTCTGCCTGCCTGCAAGAGGTGGCTGATGGGGCGCAGCGCCGCTTCGCCTACCCGTTTACAAGCTGTGCCGATTGCGGCCCGCGATACTCGATCATCACGCACATGCCCTACGATCGTGCAGCGACCAGCATGGCGGGCTACCAGATGTGTGCTGCCTGCCGGCGCGAGTACGAGCAGCCGGCAGATCGTCGTTTCCATGCGCAGACGCTTGCCTGCCCGGCGTGCGGGCCGCAACTCTGGTGCCGCGATAGCACGGGGCACACGATTGCCCGGGCCGAGCTTGCGCTCGATGCTGCGGTGCGTGCGCTCACATGCGGCCAGGTGGTTGCCGTGCGTGGCGTGGGCGGGTACCAGTTGTTGGCCGATGCCACCGACCCTATGGCCGTGGCCCGCCTGCGTGAGCGGAAACGCCGGCCCACGAAGCCGCTGGCAGTGCTGGTCGAATCGCTGGATGTGGCGCGCAAGCTGGTGGAGGTCGATGGCCAATCGGCGGCACTGCTTACAGACGCCGCGGGGCCGATCGTATTGCTGCCGCAGCTCGCCGGCTGCGCGCTTGCTGCGGGCGTGGCTCCTGGGCTGCGCGAGGCGGGCATCATGCTGCCCACCACGCCGCTGCACTGGCAGATCGCACGTGCCTTTGGCAGGCCGCTTGTCTGCACAAGCGGCAACCGGGAGGGAGAGCCGCTCTGCTGGCGGCACGAAGAGTCTTGGCAGCGCCTGGCAGGCATCGCAGATCTGTGGCTGGAGCACGATCGCCCGATTGCTCGCCCGATCGACGACAGCGTGTTGCGTCCCATAGCCGGCCGCGCCGTGGTGCTGAGACTGGCTCGCGGCCTCGCACCGTTGCCGCTGCGATTAAAGTTGCCCGCGGCATGCGTGGCCCTGGGCGGGCAACAGAAGGCGGCGTTTGCGCTCGCTACCGGCCAACAGGCCGTGTTGGCTGCACATGTGGGAGACCTGGACGATCTGGCCACGCGCGAGCGTTACGAGGCGGTGCAGAGCGGGCTGGCAGCGCTGTACGGCGTGGAACCGGCCGTGGTTGCCTGCGATCTGCATCCCGACTATTACACGACGCAACGTGCTGAAGAGTTAGGGCTGGCATGTGTGCGGGTGCAGCACCATCATGCACACGTGGCGGCGGCCATGCTGGAGCATGGGTGGCTCGACCGCCGCGTGCTGGGCGTGGCGTTCGACGGTACGGGCTACGGGTTGGATGGCACCATTTGGGGTGGAGAGTTCCTGCTCGCCACGGCAGGGAATTTTCGCCGTGTGGGGGCACTTTTGCCGTGGACGTTGCCGGGCGGCGACCTAGCTGCGCGTGCGCCATGGCGGGCTGCGGTTGCGGTGGTGACGGCCGCATGCGGTGTGGAGGCGGGTGCGCGCTTGCGGTGGGAGGGGGTCGACCACAAACTCGTGGCGGCTTGTGCTCAGGCGGCGTTGCGGCTGGGGGTTGCACCGCGTACGACCAGCGCGGGCCGGCTGTTCGATGCTGTGGCCGGCTTGGTGCTGGCCGTAGCGCAGGCAGGGTACGAAGGACATGCTGCCATGTTGCTGGAGGCGGCGTGCGAGCCGTCGGATAATGGGGCCTACCCGATGCCAATCATCGAGGATCAAATGCTATGGCTCGACTGGCGGCCTGCGGTACGGGCGTTGCTTGCAGGCGTCCAGCGCGGTATTAGTCCCGGGGTGTTGGCCATGCGGTTTCATCGTTCGCTGGCCTTGGGCATCGTAGAGCTGTGCCGTAGGCTCGAGGTACAACCGGTAGTGCTGTGCGGCGGCGTATTCCAGAACCGGGTTCTCACAGAACTTGTACTTCAAGAGTTGCGTGCGTGCGGCAAAGAGGCGGAGCACGCAGCGTACATACCGCCTGGAGACGGCGGCCTGGCCGCGGGCCAACTCGCCGTGGCTGCCGCCCGGCTGGCAAAAGTGGGGGAGCGGTGATGTGCCTGGCGGTGCCGGGCCGCGTGGCCCGCTGGTTGGAGCGTGATCCTTTGTTCGCTCGTGCCGAGATAGACTTTGGCGGCCTGCTGCGTACGTGCCACATGGCCTGCGTTCCCGAGGTCGAAGAGGGCGATTACGTGCTCGTTCACGCCGGCGTGGCGATCGGCAGGATTTCTGCGGAGGAGGCGGGCCGCCTGCTGGCTGAACTGAGTTCTCTTGACCAGGCGGACGAGCTTGCCGGCGAGCAGACTGCCTTGCACAACGCCAACCGGGCAACCCCAAAAGAGGAATCCCAATGACTGCGCTGCCGCTGCGTGGAACCGCCCGATGAAGTACCTCGATGAGTTTCGCGATCCCGTGCTGGCCCGCAGGCTGCTGGCTGCCATCAAGCGGCGCGCCACTCGCACTTGGACGATCATGGAGGTCTGCGGCGGCCAAACGCATAGCCTGTTGCGGCACGGGCTCGTCGAAGAGCTGGCCGGCAGCGTCGAGCTGGTCCACGGCCCTGGCTGCCCCGTGTGCGTGACACCCGCGGAAGACATCGACCTGGCCTGCCGGCTCGCGCTGCGCCAGCACACCCTTCTTGCGAGTTTTGGAGATATGCTCCGCGTGCCGGGCAGCCGGGGCTCGCTGCTCGAGGCGCGTGCCGTTGGCGGCAATGTGCGGTTGGTCTACTCGCCGCTCGAGGCCGTAGCGCTCGCCGCGCGGCTGCCGCAGTACCAGGTGGTGTTCTTCGCCGTGGGATTCGAGACGACGGCGCCCGCCACTGCGCTTGCCGTGTTGCAGGCTCACGAGCAACGGCTGGCGAATTTCAGCCTGCTGGTATCTCACGTGCGCGTGCAGCCTGCCATGGAGCAGATTGCCGAAGCGCCTGGGAACCGCATTCAGGGGTTCCTGGCCGCCGGCCACGTGTGCACGGTGGCCGGGTATGCTTCGTACGGCGGATTCGTTGAGCGGTATCGCATGCCGGTGGTCGTCACCGGGTTTGAGCCTGTGGATTTGTTGTGGGGCGTTTTCGAGTGCGTGCGCCAGCTCGAGACGGGCCGGCCGCGCGTAGCAAACTGTTACGGCCGGACGGTGTGCCGCGAGGGAAACGTACAGGCGTTGAGCCTAATCGACCGGGTGTACGCGGTGTGCGATCGTCCCTGGCGCGGACTGGGAGTCATTCCTGGCGGAGGCCTCTGCCTGCGGCCCGAGTTTGCCGCGTTCGACGCCAGAGTGCGATTCGCCGTGCCTCGCCAAGAAGTCGTTGTCGCCGATGCACGCCTTCCCCCTGCCGCGCCTGACGGCATTGGGCCACACCTGCACCATAGGCCGCAGACCGCCGGTTCATCTTCTGACCAAGGCACGATGCAAGAGTGCCGGGCAGGCGAGGTGCTGGCAGGCCGCCTGCGCCCCGACGCCTGCCCGGCATTCGGCACGCGCTGCACGCCTGAGACGCCCTTGGGCGCACCTATGGTCTCTGCCGAAGGGGCCTGTGCAGCGTACTATCGCTATCGACTTGTGGGCACCGGAGCGACCGGCGGATGAGCAACCCCTCCTGGATGCCGACTTGCCCGACGCCGCAGCCCTCTGACGAGCGGATTGTGCTCGCACACGGCGAAGGGGGGCGCTTGATGCACCGGCTCATCGAGCGGCACATTCTGACCGCACTGGCAAACCCCTGGCTCGAAAAGCTGGGAGACGCGGCCTTGCTCGACTTCGCCGCCGGCCGCCTGGCGATGACCACGGACAGTTTTGTGGTCTGGCCGCTGTTCTTCCCAGGGGGAGACATTGGCACGCTTGCCGTCAACGGCACGGTGAACGACCTGGCTGTGGCTGGGGCAAAGCCGCTGTACCTGACCCTTTCGCTCATCGCCGCAGAAGGGCTGCCGCTGGCCGTGTTGGATCGCGTGCTGGCGAGCGTGGCTGCCGCAGCCCGCGCAACCGGCGTCGCTGTGGTCGCCGGTGATACGAAAGTGGTGCCCCACGACGCATGCGACGGCTTGTTCATCAATACGGCCGGCATTGGCCTGCTCGAAGAGCCGGTGCCGCCAGGTCCCGCTGCCCTGCGTGCGGGAGACGCGCTGCTTGTGAGCGGACCGATCGGGCGGCACGGAATTGCCGTGTTGTGTGCGAGAGAAGAGCTTGACCTCTCGCCACCGCCCGAGAGCGACTGCGCCCCGCTCACAGAGGCCGTAGCAGCCCTGCGCGCCTCCGGCGTGCCGGTGCGCACCATGCGAGATTGCACGCGTGGCGGGCTGGCGGCCGTGTTGCATGAGTGGGCGCGGACGAGCGGTTGCACGCTCGTAATAGAAGAATCGGCCGTACCGTTGACGCGGGACGTACGGGCCGCTTGCGAGCTGTTGGGCTTGGAGCCGTGGCATGTCGCCTGCGAAGGCGTGTTGGCCGCAGCCGTGCCGGCAGAGTTCTGCGGGCAGGCGCTAGCCGCGCTGCACAGGTGTGCGGTTTCGTCTCAGGCAGCGTGCGTGGGCAAGGTTGAAGCGCGCCGTGGTACGCCCGTGATTCTACGCCGCAGCCTGGGCAACGAGCAGCCGCTCGATGAGCCATGGGGAAGCCCGTTGCCACGTATATGCTGAGCGGTGCGGCATGAGGCGCGAAACCACAATGTCCGTGGTCAGGTGCCGCGGGGCGGCCCGAGCGAGGCCAATCGCGTGTGGCGGGCTGGCCACGGATAGCCGTTCCCTTGACCCTTCGCTCCGCTAACTTCCGACGCATGTAATCCGACTGCTGCGGCACGCGGATTGCATGAGAGGCACCACAGGGGCGAGGAGGATCGCGTGATCGACAGCCAGCAGTTATTCGAGCGATATCAGGATCTTCAGCGGTATCTGGACTGGACGGAGAAAGATGCACAACTTGTACGCAGCCTGTGGCCGCACATAGCACCGTTCGTGCCGGAGATTGTAGACGACTTCTACGCAGAGATCGGCAGGCATCCTGGGGCGCTACGTGTGATCAGCGGCGGCGAGGCGCAGGTCGCGCGGCTGAAGAAGACCTTGGCTACATGGTTAGAACAGCTCTTTTCGGGGGTGTACGACGAGCATTACGTAATGCTCCGTTGGCGGGTGGGATTGCGGCACGTAGAGATAGGCCTGGACCAGGTATACACGAACGTCGCCATGGCGCGGTTGCGTTACCGGCTCCAGCAAGCGATAGGCGTGGTTGCCCCGCGGGCGGGGATTGACCCGGCCGCCGCGGCGTCGACGCTCAGCCGGCTGCTGGACCTGGATCTGGCCATCATCCAGGTTGCCTATGAGACCGAGTACATGCGCCGCCTGCAGCAGCATGAGCGGCTAGCCACCATCGGCCAAATGGCCGGAGGGGTAGCGCATGAGCTGCGCAATCCGTTGAACGTGATGAAAACCTCGGTCTACTACCTATTGCACGCGCGGCGGCCGACAGCGGAGAAAACAGCCGAGCATCTCCAGCGCATCCAGAGGCAGGTGACGCTGGCCGATGGCGTGATCGGCGCCCTGGTCGAGTTTGCCCGCCAGCGGCAACCGCAGCTCGCGGCTGTGGACCTGGGAGTGTGCCTGCGCGAGGCCATCGAAAGCAGCGCTGTGCCCGAGCAGATCGATCTGCGGATGGATCTGCAAGACGGCTTGCCGCCTGTGCGAGGAGACTTGCAGCAGCTTGTGATCGTGTTCCGCAACCTGATTCGCAATGCCGTCGATGCCATGCTGTCTGGCGGCGAGCTTTCGATCTCTGCCTACCATGAGGCGAAGTCGGTGGTGGTGCTGGTTGTGGACCAGGGGGTGGGCATGTCTGCGGAGGACCTGGAGCGCATCAGGCAGCCGTTATACACTAGCAAGGCACGCGGCATGGGCTTGGGACTGGCCATCTGCCGCGGCATACTGGAAAGGCACGGGGCACAGCTTCACCTCACCAGCGAGCAGGGGCGGGGGACGGCTGTCACCGTGCGGCTGCCCATGGCCGAAGGAAATGAGACATGACCAGCACGCGCGCACGGATTCTCGTAGTTGACGACGACCCGGACATCCGCGCCAACCTGGCGGACATTCTGCGCGATATGGACTTCGCCGTGGACACGGCCGCGGACGGCCCGGCGAGCCTGGAGCTTATCCGCACCACGGCCTACGACCTGGTGCTGCTCGACCTGCGCATGCCTGGCATGGACGGACTAGAAGTCTACCGCCAGCTTAAGCGCTTGCGTCCTGGTACGATGGTGATCGTCGTCACGGCGTTCGCCAGCGCCGAAGCAGCGGCCGAGATTGCGGCCGAGGGTGCCTGCGAGACTGTGTCCAAACCGGTCGACATGCCTCGCTTGCTGCGTGCCATCGAAGGACTGCTGGAACGGCCGTTGGTGCTGGTGGTCGACGATGACCGCGACCTGTGCGCCAGCCTGACCGACGTGCTGATGGATCGAGATTACCGCGTGGCGGTGGCTCACGACCGGCAACAATCGCTCGCCGCGCTCGAAGGCCGAGCCTTCGACGTGCTGATTCTGGACATGAAGCTGCCCCAGACCGACGGCCTGGAGCTGTTCCGAGAAGCGCGTGCTCGCTTGCCGAACCTGCGCGTATTGTTGATTACTGGCTATCGCTCCGAAATGCAAGGCCTGATCGAGCTTGCCCTTGCTCAGAGTGCCGACGCCGTGTGCTACAAACCGCTGGACATGGAAGAGTTGCTGGGGCACATCGACAAGATGGCTCCCTAACGAGGGTTGCGTGCCAGCGCGCCACTCGTTGGAGTTTTATGGGACGCGCAATGGGCGCAAGTCCGAGGTTGTGGCCCCTGGGGCTTCGCTGCCTCGCGTATGGGGAACGGAAGGCATGGCTCATGGGACGGCCTTCGCAGGCCGTCTTCCGCTCACCCCCCGGCCGACGTGGAGCGGGGACGACCAGCATTAGGTGGACTGGAGATTCGCCCCCCCCATATCCCCGACTAAGCATCAGTATCCACACAAGTGCAACGCGGCACGAACTTTCCTGGTGGTGTGCCCCCGTAGAGCAAGCGTCCTCGCTTGCTCAGGCAGGCCAAACACGTCCGGCAGGTCTGCACAAGCGAGGACGCTTATGCTACGGCGACGACGCTCGTGCTACGGCGAGGACGCTTACGCTACCCGTAGAGCAAGCGTCCCCGCTTGCTCAGGCAGGCCGAACACGTCCGGCAGGTCTGCACAAGCGAGGACGCTTATGCTACGGCGACGACGCTCATGCTACGGCGAGGACGCTTGCGCCAACCGTAGAGCAAGCGTCCCCGCTTGCTCCCTGGCCGAAGGGGGGAGAAGGCGAAGCGATTTTCTTGCCGAGGGGCACGGAGCTTGCGGGGGCATGGCCGCCCGAACTTGCCGCCGCGTCTTGTGCTGGTTATGTTCGGCCGCAACTTGCGGTTGAGGTGCGTTGTGCCCTGGGTCCAAGACTACAATCCATTTGGCTCGGTATTCTGGTCAACGGCCGTGGCGGCCAGCCCCATTGTGCTGTTGTTGGGCTTGTTGGCCGGCGGCGTGCGGGCGCCCGTAGCGGCGCTGGTGGGGCTGATCGCCGCGCTGCTCGCGGCTACGTGGGGATTTGGCATGCCGGCCGACGCGGCGCTCGCCGCCGCAATGCAGGGGGCGTGTTTCGGGCTACTGCCAATCGGCTGGATTGTCGTCTCAGCCGTGTTCTTGTTTCATCTCACAGTCCGTGCTGGCCAGTTCGACGTGGTCAAACGCTCGGTGGCGGCGCTTTCGCCAGATCAACGGATGCAGGCACTGTTGATTGCCTTTTCGTTCGGAGCGTTTCTCGAGGGGGCGGCCGGGTTTGGCACGCCCGTGGCCATCAGCGCCGCGCTATTGATTGGGCTGAAGTTCTCGCCGCGATACGCTGCCGGGCTGGCGCTGCTGGCCAACACCTCTCCTGTAGCATTCGGTGCGCTGGGCACGCCCATTCTTACGCTGGCGAAGGTGTCTGGGCTGGATGTGGCACAGCTCAGCCAGATGGCGGGCCGGCAGCTCCCGCTCTTCTCTCTGCTCGTTCCAGCGTGGCTGGTGGTGGTGATGTCCGGCTGGCGTGGGCTGGCGGGCGCGTGGCCCGCCGTACTGGTGTGTGGCGGCAGCTTTGCCGGTATTCAGTTTGCGACCTCCAACTACCTGGGGCCTGAACTGGTGGATGTGGCGGGCGGACTCGGTTCACTCGTCTGCCTTGCCCTCTTCTTGCGTGTGTGGCAGCCGCGCGAAGTGTGGACATTTCCCCGTTCGCAGGTCTCGGCTGCCGGAGACGATACCTACGCGGCCCAACATGCCTGTGAAGCTTCTGCCAGAATCTCCGATCCGGCCCCGCGGCCGCGCGAGGCCCTGCGGGCCTGGATGCCCTGGGCCATGCTCTCGGTGCTGGTGTTCGTTTGGGGTTGGCCGCAAGTGAAGACGGTACTCAATGGCGGCACTGCCGAGCGGCCAGGGTTGTTGTGGGGTATCGGCAAGCCGAGCTGGGAGATGCCCAGACTCCACGGCCGCGTGTACCGTACGCGGCCCGTGGTGCCGGTTCCTGCCGGGTCAGATCGGGCTGCGCAGCCGGAAGAGGCTCGCTACGAGTTCAACTGGCTTTCGGCCACGGGGACGGCGGTTTTTCTGGCAGCCCTGGTTTCTGCGGCATGGATGGGTCTTGCACCCGCGGTGGTAGCCAGGCAGTTTCTTGACACGCTATGGCGTGCCCGGGCAGCGTTGGTCACCATCGCCTGCATGCTGGCGCTCGCATTTACGACACGCTATAGCGGCTGCGACGCCACGCTTGGACTGGCGTTTACCCGCACAGGGGGGCTGTATCCGTTCTTTGCGCCTCTGCTGGGGTGGCTGGGCGTGGCACTCACGGGCTCAGACACGTCGTCGAACGCGTTGTTCGGCAGTTTGCAGCGGATCACAGCCGAGCAGCTTGGGCTCAGCCCGGTGCTTATGGCGGCGGCCAACAGCACGGGGGGGGTGATGGGCAAGATGATCGACGCGCAGAGCATTGTCGTTGCCGCCGTGGCCACGGAGCAGCATGGGAAGGAGGGGGAGATCTTGCGCTTTGTGCTGCCGCATAGCATCGTACTGGCCGGGCTGGTAGGTGTGGTCACATTGGTGCAAGCCTATTGGCTGCCGTGGATGATTCCCTAGTTCAGGCTGGCGGCAGAGGGAAGCCAGAAGAGGTGCCGCATGCGCGCGTGGACTTTGCGTGCGTGCTGCGGCATAATCCGCTGTTTCCCGCCGGCGGTGCCACAAAACCGCCGCTTGATCCAATCGCCGCCGGATGGATCGCCGTCCATGGCTGCACTTCCGTCGCGCGACTTCGGTCGTTTCGAATTCACTGCGTCTATTGGTTGCTGCCGAGCCAGTCGCTTGATGCACCCCCCCGCCTCTGCTGACATGCTTTGGGAATACTTGCTGTTGTGTGTTGCAGCCGCACTGGGCGGGGCGGTTAACAGCGTGGCCGGCGGCGGCACGTTGCTGACATTCCCATCTCTGTTTGCAGCCTTGGGTGGTACGGCCGAGGCGGCCGTGATTGCCAACGCCACCAGCACGGTGGCCCTATTTCCGGGGTCGCTCTCGGCCGCCTTCAGCTATCGGCGCGAGCTGGCGGCGTGCCGTGCGTGGTTGTGGCTGCTCTTCTGGCCAAGCTTACTGGGCGGTGCCGCCGGCGCCTTGCTGCTCACCAGGCTGCCGGCGGCCACGTTCGAGCGCTTGATACCCGCATTGATCCTTGCTGCCGCGGCCATCTTCGCAGCGCAGCCGTGGATTTCTCGCTGGCTGGCCCGGCGAGGAGGGCACGCGCGCTTGGCACGAGGCAGCGCACCCCGCATAGCGGACCATGGTACCAGCAGGGAGGATCCGCCCTTGCGCGACGTCGAGCGGCCGGCGTCGCTGCGGCATGCCCTGTTTGCGTTCGCCTTTCAGTTCTTGGTAGCTATCTATGGCGGCTATTTCGGGGCTGGTATCGGCATCCTCATGCTCGCCGCCCTGGGTCTGGTTGGGCTGGCGGACATCCACCGCATGAACTTGCTAAAAACCCTGCTGGCTGCAGCCATCAATGGCACAGCCGTGGTGGTGTTCGTCTGGCAGCAGAAGGTGCACTGGCCGTTTGCGCTTGCCATGGCCGCGGCCGCCAGCCTGGGCGGATACGCCGGCGCGCATCTCGCGCAGCTCACTCCAAGGCTCCTGGTACGGGGGCTGATTGTCGCCATTGGGGTCGCGCTGGGCATCTATTATGCCGTAAGGCAAACGCTGTAGCCCCTCACGCGGTGTGCCGCCGCTGCACATGCGGTCACCAAGCCAGTTGTCACACAAGGGTAAGGCGCGCGTATTGATATGCGGGTGCGGAGCACCGTGCTGGCTGCGGCAATCAGGGTAACCGCGGGCGTTTTGATAGGCAGCAGGCCATGCGGCAACAAGTCCGGCGAAGGCACCGTGCCGTGTCTTGGCAGCACCTGGCCGAGCAGGGCCGAAAGGAATGGGAACTTTTGCCGCACCGATAGCGTCGAAATCGCGTGAAATGCCAAGCCTGCCCCGCTCTCGAGCCACACGGTTTTGCACCAACGTGCCATGTCCATTCCTACCAGCGGCGTGTGCCGCGCAGGGCAATCCACTTTGAGGAGATACACAACGTGCGATTCGTCGACTTTCAAGGGAGCCGCGAGATGCAACTTGTTCACGGGCGCCGCCTGCTGGCCCCTGCGTGCCTCGGGCTGGGCCTGCTTTTATGTGTCTCCGTCGCCACGGCCGATATTCCGGTTCCGCCAGATGGGTTCAATGCTCCGGCACAGCCGGAGGCGCATGCGGCACCGCGGCTGTTCATCGAGGTGGTCGATGATGCGCAGCAACCGCAGCTTGTGATTCCACGCGACGTCTGGGACGGGCTGCGATCAGGTGCCGCTCCGGCGGCCGATGCTTCCGGGCTTGCCCCGGCGGCGCTGCAAACTGTGATTGGGGGGCTGGTGCTGGCCGCGGCCGCGGTCGCCGGGGGTGCAATAGCGCTGCGGCGCCGCTCCGGGGCGATTGCGGCGGCCGCCGCGTGCGTGGTCGCTGTATGCTCGCTGGCTGCACGTGCGGATCTGCTGCCCTTCGGGCCTGCCGAGCGACGGCCCGCGCCGGCCGCGGACCGCAACGGCGTCGAGGTGGGAGAGCTATCACTCGAGCTGGCGGACGATGGTGATGAAGTCACGTTGATCCTCAGCCGAGACGCAGTGGGCCGGTTGCTGCACGCGGCTGCGCCCAAGCAAGGCGGTTCCCGCACCAAGGCAGGCCGCCGAACCAGATGAATCGGCAGTCGACATCCCCTAGGCGCGCGACTGGCAAGCTTCGCTCTGATGGGGCGACAGCCGAGCAGAACGCACCCAGCCTCCATCCTCACTTACGGCTGGTCCTCGATCTTCCAAAGCAGAACGCGATCATGGCACTTTCCTGCGACTCATCGATTCCCGCCATTGTGGCCGCGCGTGGCGATGATCGAGGTGCGTTCGAGCCAGGCGAGCAAGCCGCCATGAACGCGTGGCTACCCGCTGCCGCGATGCTGTTGATAGCCGCCGCCGCAGCACTGGTAGCCGGCTGGGCACCCGTGGGGTGTTCCGTTGTAGCCGTGTTTTTATTCGCCGGCCCACACAACTGGATGGAGGCGCGGTACATGCTCAGCCGCATGCCGCCCCGTTGGGGACGGTTGCGGCCTTACTTTCTTACGGGCATTGCCGGCGTGCTGGCACTTACGGCCCTGTTCGCATTGCTGCCGGCTGCGGCACACCATTTTGGTTGGGGTGCCGACGCGTGGAACATGGCCATGGCCCTATGGAATAGCCTGCTGGTGCTGTGGGTCTTGCGGCTAGTGCAGCTTCGTGCCCGGCAGCAGCCGCGGCGAGATTGGCCTTGGGCATTGCCCGCGGGACTGGCATTGCTCGGGCTTGCATGGCTTGCTCCCCAAGCTTGGGACCTGGGGCTAGTCTATCTTCACCCGCTGTTGGCGCTGGTGTTTCTCGATCGCGAGATGGCACGCCGCCGTTCTGAATGGCAGCGGGGATACAGGCTGGCACTGGCCGCGCTGCCTCTGCTGCTGGGGGTGTTGTGGTGGCAGCTTCACGATGCGCCGCCGTTAGGGGGGGACGACGCGCTCACGTGCCGCATTGCGAACCATGCGGGTGCCGGGGTGCTACGGCAGGTTTCCAGCCATTTTCTGGTAGCCATGCATACGTTCTTAGAGATGGTGCACTATGCGGCCTGGATCGTGGCCATGCCGCTGGTGGCCACGCGTGCGCTGCCCTGGCAAGCCGCGAACATTCCGCTGGCTGCGCGTGGCGCCTGGTGGCGGCGGGGAGTGCTGATGGTGTTGGCCTGCGGGGGGGTAGCGGTGCTGGTCCTCTGGGCGGGCTTTCTGGTGGATTATCCCGTAACGCGAGACGTGTACTTCACTGTGGCCATGCTGCACGTGCTGGCCGAAATTCCCTTCCTCTTGCGGCTGATGTGATTGCCTTATGCCCGAGCCGGCCGCACTGTGGACGTTCTTGATAATCGGCTATGCACTGAGCGTGTTCGTCGAACTGCCAGTGCTCTGGTGGACCCTCTCCTGGCGCTACACGCCTGCACAGAAGCTGCTGGCGGGCGCGTGGCTGACGGCTTGCACGTACCCCGTGGTGGTGCTGGTCCTCCCGCCGCTGCTCGCCGGTTGGCCGCGCTGGGTGTACGTGGTGGTGGCAGAGGTCTTTGCGCCGGCCGCTGAGTGCCTGCTGTTCGCCTGGGCATTCTGGCCGCGCCGTGTACGGGTGGTTGTGGGCCCAGCAGGCGCAGTAGGGGTTGGTTGGTGGCGGCAACATAGTGGCGCGCGCGACATGGCGGCCATTGTGCTCGCGAACCTTTGCTCGTTCGCCGCGGGCGAGGCGCTGCGCGCGCTCTTGTAGGCAGGCTGCCGGCGAAGCAGCGCCGGTGGGGCGGTGGTACCGGCGGCGCGGCCTGAACAGCTCAAGCGGCGCTCGTGCACTCGGCGGCTTGTACCGCGCGAATGCCGTGAGCGGTTGGACCAGGTTGCGTGCCGAGGCGACAAGAGCCGCCCCCCCTGGCAGGGTGGTCTTCGGCCGCCGCGAACCTTGGTGCCTCAGTAATCTCGCACCGAGCCGTCTTCGTACGTGGGATGCGGCCAGTGGAAGCGGCGGTGAGGCTCGGCCGCCACCTGCGCCATGCGAACTTCGTCCATTTCGACGCCCAGGCCGGCACCCTCCGGCAGGGTAGCATAGCCGTCTGGACCGAGTTCCCACTGCTTGCGTGCCACGCCCGGGGGCATGATGTGCCCGTCGAGATAGCCCTCGTGGATCAAGAACAAGGGCACCGAGGCGGAAACGTGCAGGCTGGCCGTTAGGCCCAACTCCGAGCAGGTGCAGTGCGGCGCGAGTGGCACAAAGAACGCCTCGGCAAGCACGGCAATTTTCTTCATCTGGGTGATGCCGCCGGTGTGCGCACAATCGGGTTGCAGAATGTCGATGCAGCGCTCGGTGAGGTAGGGGAGCACGCCCCAAATGGTGCGATCGCGCTCGCCGGTGGCCAGCGGAATGCGAATCGCCTCTTTAAGCCGCTTGAAGACTTCGATGTTGCCCGGCACCGCAGGCTCTTCGATGAACAGCACTTCCTTGGGATCGAGTGCCTGCGCGAACTGAATGAGCGTGGCGGGAGGCACGGCGCAGTGGGCATCGAACATCACCGTGCCGTCGGGCCCAACACGCTCGCGCGCGTCTCGCACCAGCTTGAGAAGCTGCTCGATGTCTTTCGGATCGCCCGACATGGGGTGCGGTCCCCCCGTACCGGCCTTGACCGCCTTTTCTGTGGGATACATGCGAATCTTCTCGCGCGTCGGTCCCCCCAGCAGACGGTACACCGGTTCCCCCCACAGCTTGCCCGCGATGTCCCACAGTGCCATGTCGATGGCCGCCAGCGTGTGCACCATGAACGGCCCGCCGCGCATGTCTCGGTGTGCGCGGTAAATCTTCTGCCACAGGTGCTCGATGCGCGTCGGATTCTCGCCGTCCAGCAGTTCATAAAGAGAATGTGCCAGGGCGCACGCGACGCCGGGTTCCAATCCCGTGATCTCTCCCCATCCGGCAATGCCGTGGTTGGTCTCAATCTTCACGTACGCCTTGGGGCCGACGGGCGTGGCCGTCAGCCGCGTGATGCGGATGGAACTGGTCCGGTCGGCTACCTGCACGGCGGGGTTGTTCTCGTCTGCCAGCACGCCGGCCAGCAGGGCGCCGCCGGCGGCCATGGCGCCGGCGCCTGCCAGCCATTCGCGGCGCGCGATGCGGTCAGTTAATCTGGCTTTCATGTGGGTTGCTCCAACATTGGGAAGTAAGAAGGTCGGTGGCAGTACCTTCTGCGGGTTACAGCGGGCGCTGGTCGGCAGTTCGCAAATCGGGTAGATCCGGGCCGCGGCGCACAAACGCAGCGCCACGTGCCCGTCTATACTGTATCCCCTAGTGGCTCAACGCACGCGCTGTCCGCGCGGTGCTGAGCAGTTTTCAGCGGGATAAAGGGCCTGCTAGCCTCGGCACGGCGCTGCGGCCTCCGATAATAACCAGCGCTAGGCCGGCTACGATTTGCCGGCGTTCTGGCGAACGCGGCCACGACTCCATAGTCCCTCCTTGCAATGGGGGGAGGGAGATTGGCGCCGGTGCGGTTGGTCGCGTTGGGCGCCGTTCTACCGCCACTAGGGCTATGGCGATCTCTCGGAACTCTGCGCTTGGGTTCTCTGTGCCACTTCGTAGAGGCGGACCACTAGCGCGCCCTGCCAAGGGTACGGCTCGCGGAATGTGTGTTCCTCGAGTTGCTTCCAGTGCGGCGGCACCTCGAGCCGGCGCGTGCCCCAACTTCCCCCCTGCATGTCGACCGCCCACACGCGGCGGGCGGCAAGCTGGTTCAGTTCTGCTGTGGTGATGTAATCTTTGTCTGATAGCACGGCCGTGCCGTAGTATCTCGGCCAGCCCTGGTCATAACGGTGTACGTATACATGCTCACGGCTGCTCAGGTGATAAAGAATGGGCAGGTAGTACAGCGGCGTGCACGCGACGACTGGCTCCGCCGCGCCGCGCCGACTGTCGATCAACCGTGCGGCCACGCGAGCGCCCGGTGCAGCATCGATGCGCAGCGCGTGCTGGGCGTTCACATGGGGCACGAGCATCGCCGCCATGGCAACGCAGGCGGCGGCGGCAAAATCCATGCGGCCTCGAGCACGTGCAAGTACTAGGGCGATGCCCACGAGTAGATGAGACTGTGCGAATAGCAGGTAGTGCGGCGCCAAGATAGGTGTGCTGGCTTTAGAAACCAGCACGCTCGCCGCCAGGGGTAGGACCGCCGACGCGGCCAACGCAAATTCGCCCGCGCGGCCGCGCCGCAAGAGCACGGCAAGGCCCGTCGCCAAGAGGCAGGCGCGTAATAGATCGGCGCCGAACGTGCCCCATGCGAATTCAGAAGTCAGGCAGATCTGATTAACAATGGCCAACACGTGGAGAGCGGTGACGGGCTGGGTCCAAAAACCCTCCTCTACGCGTGCGCGCTGCATGAGAAGAACTGGCACCCATGCAGAGAACAGCGCCAGGGCCGCCGCTCCGCCTAGCATGGCATAGATCAATCGCATTGCAACGAGGGGCGGCCTGGGCGGCGGATCGTCAGCCTGGGCTGGATGGTAAGCACATGTGCGGCGCCGGACGGCACAGGCGTCATATGCAGCGAGCACTAGCACGTAGGCCGCATGAGCCATCCAGGAGAACACCCCATAGGTGTGCGTGTAGAGCAGCGCAGCCATGCAGGCCGCATAAGCAACCCACAGCCAGCCGGCTTGGCGTGCGTGGATGGCACGCAGCAAGATGGCCGTGCTGACCAGCGCTAGCAAGGTACCGAGCGCATACATGCGGGCCTCGCCGCCCCAGCGAATCTGCGAGGTATTGAGAGCCAGAAGCAGCGCGGCTAGCAGTGCTGCGCGCGCGGCATACGCGTGGCTGGCTGGCCCGCGCCGGCATGCCACTTCTGCGGCGAGCCATGCGCCTGCCAGCACGGTCAATGCACCCAAGAGCACGCTGGGCAGGCGGAGTGCCCCGGGGCTGTCGCCGGCCAAGGCCGTCCAGCCGTGCAGCAAAATGTAATACAGGGGCGGGTTATGGTCTTGCACTGCGCACGCCAATAGATCGCCCAGAGGCTTGGTCGCCAGCCGCCAGGAAAATGCCTCGTCGAACCACAGGCTGCGCGTGTCGATGTACCATCCGCGCAGGGCGATGGCCAAGGAGACGATGGCAGCCAAGTAAATGCGAATGCGCATTGGGTGATTGCTCTGTTCCGCCCGTGCCGCTGTTTGCAGGGGACCAACTAGCCGTGCGGCCTGCATGTATGAGCGGCACCGCCTGAATCCGGCCGAAGCGAGCGAGTCGGTTTAGAGACCGCTCGCCGGCCATACTCACGCAGCGGCACGCTCACGCCGTATGTGTCAAGCCGCGTGCACGACGGCTGCCCGGCAGACGCAGCCTCAACCGTCGCTCACGGTAAAGCATAGTATACGCAATGCGCTCCCGGCATGCGTGCCCGTCTCGCGCAGACGCGGTGCGGCATCGGCTGCACGCCCGCAACTCAGCCACCCGCATGGAACCATCGGAGCGGGCCCTTGGTGCTCGTGTTCTGCGCCAGGCTTGTGTAGGACAAGAGCGTTACAATCGCTGCTTGCCAAGGCTGTGCGGAGGCAAACACGTTCAGAGTCTGCCACATGTGCCGCGGGCATTGTTCCACGCTTCTACGCCCTGGGTCTCCCCTTGGATTCTCACACGCTGGCCGGAGCTGCCAGGCTGCGAACGAGTGCATCCACAATCTTGGGGAGTGCGGCGCGTACGCTGGGCGAGAGCTGGGAGACAAGCTGGGCGTAGAGCCCGCAAATATCGGCCCCGCTTGTGCTGAGACCGTTCGGCGTAGGCCGCACCGCGGCGAGTGCGTCGCAGGCCCAGGAACTTGTCCGACCTTCCAGGCGTGCGCCGCTCGGGGATGAACGTGCAGGGGCCAGAGCGTCCGCATCGTGCGGGTCAGCGGGTCCAGACAGCCCCCGGACCGTGTGGAGGCTGTGCGGCGCGATGTATAGGCCCCAGATCTCGACCTCGGGGGGCAGTATCCCCAGTCGACTACCCAGGGCCAGTGTGTGCAGGAGGCCAAAATCGTGGCTTGTAGCAGGGCGCAAGCGTAGGGCCGGAATATGTGGCCATCTCCAGCGTCTCCATGTGCCAGGAGATGGCAGAAGGCGTGCTTCGCTGCATTGGTCCGGCAGGCAGGCATCGACGATCACAAGCCGCGCGCAGCCGCAGCACCAGTGAAGCAGTTCCAAGGGCTGGCGTGCCAGGCGGACGGTTGGGCGGCAGCATTCCGCTGGGAGATTCTGAAGCGCTGCGGCCGCGGCACAGGCCACGCACCAGCCAGCACAATCATCCCCCTGATGGCTCCCCAGGCCGACCAGGAGCGTATCTGGCTGCGGAGCCGGCTGCTCGCGCGCGGGGCAGTCCCAATGGGCTGCCCTCGCGGCCGCGGGCTGTCCAGAAGGCATCAGACTCTCTCCCAATGTACGCGCAAGAAGTGCGCAGCGCAGCTTATGCATGGGTCGTAGCTGCGCACGAGCCGCTCGCAGGCTAGTGCGGCGCGCTCGTCGCCTTGGGGCAGGACGTGCGGCAGCCAGGCGCGGAGGTCGTCTTCGATCTGTGCCTGGTTTTGCGAGGTGGGCGGCACGATCCGTGCCTCCGCCACCTTGCCGTCGGCCAGCACCTGGTAGCGATGGTAGAGCGTGCCACGCGGCGCCTCGGTAGCAGCGCAGCCGATCCCCTCTCGCGGTTGCCACGCTATGCGCGGCGGCCAAACCGGCCGGTAGCTCTTGAGCAACTCGAAAGCCTCTTCAAAGGCGTGCACCACTTCGACCGCACGGGCCACAATGCCTCGAAAGACGTTGTTAGCCGGTTCGGGCAGCAGCTCGTCTGCCAGCGCCCGGGCACGCGGCGCCAGCCGCGCACGGCTGAGCGTCACCCTGGCCAGCGGCCCGACGAGGTATGTCGTCTTGGTATCGCGCCTCCGCGCTTGCAAGGCCGTGGAATGGGGCACCTGGTACTCCTCGAACTGTTGCTCGAACTGTGAGACCGGGCAGACGAGTCCGGCGGTCGAATGCAACTCCCCCTCGTTCATGGCGTATTCGTCCGGATGGACCAGGGCCACCATTTCGTACGTGCGGCCGAAATCGGGGAAAGAGAAACCCGCTACCCACCGAGCCGCGTCGCAGGCAAGCTCCAGACCCGCTGCAAACTCGGGTATGAGTGCACGCACCTCGTCGGCACGCGGCAGCCCGTAAAACCCTCCGACAGCTACGCTGACCGGATGCACCGCACGCCCCCCCAGCACCTCCAGCAGGCGGTTCCCCGCCTTGCGCAGTGCCAGCCCCCGCGCCAACGCCTCCGGGTGATCTGCCGCCATGGCCAAGCCGCTCTCGTACCCCAAAAAGTCTGGAGCGTGCAGCAGGTGCACGTGCAATGAGTGGCTCTCGATCCACTCTCCGCAGTACAGCAGCCGCCGCAGCGACCGCAGCTCGGGCGTGACCTGAACTCCCAACGCGGCCTCCAGGGCATGAACGGCGCTCATCTGGTACGCCACGGGACAGATGCCGCAGATGCGTGCGGTGATGTCCGGCACATCGTCCAGCGGCCTGCCGCGCAAGAGCGCCTCGAACAGCCGCGGCGGTTCGTAAATCGCGAGCTGCACGTCTTGCACCTGGCCGTCGTGGAGCACGACTTTCAATCCCCCCTCGCCCTCGACGCGTGTGAGGGCCGGGACCTCGATGACGCGGCGCGCGTTCATCGATCGACCTCCTTCAAGGCCGCCAGGCGATCGCTTTCTTGCTGAAAGGCGGGCGCGGCGGCGTTGAAGAGCCGCAGGCCGCTTACGAGGGCATCGCTGGCCAAGCCGGCGGAGCGCAGGTGATTGGTAAGTCCCACCAGGTTGGGCTGTGCCGCGGGTCCGAAGCAGCCATAGCAGCCGCGGTTGAATGCTGGGCAGAGTGCCCCGCATCCGGCCTGAGTTACCGGCCCAAGGCAAGGCACGTTGCGGGCCACGGCCACGCACACGGCCAAGCGCCGCTTGCACTCCAGACACACGGCATGTTCGGGCGTTCTTGGCCGCCGCCCGGCAAGCAGCGCGGCGAGCACCTCGACAAGCTGGCGGCCGTTGATTGGGCAGCCGCGCAGCTCGAAGTCCACCGGAACGTGCGCGGCAATGGGAGTCGAGCGCGCCAGGCTGCGAATGTATTCGGGCTTTGCATAGACGCTGCGCAGAAACTCCTGATGATCCGCCCAGTTGCGCAGGGCCTGAATGCCGCCGGCCGTGGCGCAGGCACCAATGGTCACCAGGTAACGCGAGTCCTGCCTGATTTGCTGGATTCTCTGGCAGTCTTCTTCGGTGGTGATCGAGCCTTCGACGAGCGCCACATCGTAAGGCCCCCGCTCGATGCGGCTAGTGGCCTCGAGGAAATAGCAGATGTCGAGGGCATGTGCCAGTCGCAGCAGCTCGTTTTCCAACGAGAGCAGGGTAAGTTGGCAGCCGTCGCACGAGGCAAACTTGAAGACCGCCAGCCGCGGACGAGCCATCACAGTGCCTCCACTTGCAGCCAGCACATGGCCTGGTCGTACCGCACTACAGGGCCGTCTCGGCACAACAAGAGCGGCCCGAGCTGGCAGTGGCCGCACATGCCCACGCCGCACTGCATGTTGCGCTCCAGCGAGACCCAGATGCGCTGCGGCGAGATGCCGCGCGCTAGGGCCGCACGTGCGGCAAACGAGATCATTACCTCCGGACCGCAGATCAACACGGCCGTGCGGCCGGTATTGAGCTTCCCCAAGCGATCGAACAACTGCGGCACCACGCCCACACGGCCCGTCCAGCCCGGCTCGTGCCGGTCTACCGTAAGCTCCACCTGCCAGCCCGCGGCCTGCCATTGGGCGTACTCTCCACGGTAGAGCAGTCCGCTGGGAGTGCGCGCCCCGTACAACAATATAAGCCGGCCATACTCGGCTCGCTGCGCTGCAAGCTGCTGGATCGCCGGACGCAGCGGTGCCAGTCCAATGCCGCCAGAAACGACAACCACGTCTTGCCCCCGGATCTCTTCCAAGGGCCAGGGTTTGCCAAAAGGACCGCGCACCCCGAGCATTCCGCCTAGCCCCAGCCCTGCCAGCGCATGCGTCACCACGCCCGGCAGCCGAACCGTATGCACCCAGCCCTCGGCCGCGGTGCCGCCGCCGCTCATGCTGATGGCCATCTCTCCTGCCCCCGGCACGTACAACATGTTGAATTGGCCCGGCTGAAAGGCATAGTCCGCCCCTGCGCTCGTGCCGCTATAGCACAGGCGGTACGTGGTTACACCCTCGATCTCCCGTACGGCCTCGACAATCTTCACCGCCAGCGCCTGCCACGGAACTGCGGTCTGTGCCGGCGAAATCATCAAGGTCCCTCCCCGTTTTCCGGCCGCTGGGTTGATGCCGCCTGCTGCTCGCCCCCAGTAGAAAGCCCGGCTTCTGCCTGAACAGTTGGCCCGCCAGGCATCTGCACAAACGGCTGACTGGCCGACTGGCCCGATGGCCCCCGCCCCTGGCCAGCGGCAGACGCCGCAGCCAAGCACGCCCCAGGCCGTCGATCAAAGATCCCCTGCACTGCCGTACCGCCACGAAACGCCGCCACCTCTTGCGTAAGGTCGATGCCCACCGGACACCAGCTTATGCAGCGCCCGCAGCCCACACACCCAGACGTGCCAAACTGGTCGTGCCACGTCGCCAGCTTGTGCGTCAGCCACTGCCGGTATCGCGAACGGATGTTGTGCCGCACCAACCCTCCATGCACGTAGCTGAACTGCGGGTTAAAGCACGAGTCCCACACCCTGTGCCGTTCGACGGCCTCCCCCACAAGGTCAGACACTTCTTGCACCGAGCTGCAAAAGCACGTGGGACAGACCATAGTGCAGTTGGTGCAAGAGAGGCAGCGAGCGGCCACTTCGTCCCAGTGCGGATGGTTCAGATTCGCCAGCAGCAGTTCTCGCAGGCCCACAGTGTCCATGTGGCGGGTGATTTGCTCTTCTGCCCTGGCCCGCGCGGCGGCCGCATGGTTGCTTTGCAAGGGGCTTGCCGGGACCAGGGGCAACCGGAGAGCGAGTTCGCGGCCGCGCTGGGAGCCGATCTCGAGCGTAAATCCATCGGGCAACTCTGTAAGGGCAAGGTCGAAGCCCTGGCGACATCGGGGCCCGGTATTCATCGACGTGCAGAAGCACGTGCGTGCGGCCTGCGTGCAGTTGACGGCAATCACGAGCGCCTGTTCTCGGCGGCAGACATAGTGAGGATCCTGGTACGCCTGGCCCATGAAGACGCGGTCCTGCACGTCGAGTGCGGCCAACTCGCAGGCGCGCACGCCCAGGAAGGCGTACTTGGGTGCCGCGGCTGGAGCTGCCTGCATCTGCCAGCCATTCTGCTCGCGCCGTGACGAGTGCAGCAGCGTTTGGGGGGGAAAGAGGTATTGCTTCCAGGACTGGGGACCTACCACAAAGCCGAACCAGGCATTGTCGTCGCGGCGGAGCAGCCGGTAGTGCCCCGCGTCTTGGTCGTCGGTCCAGCCGCGCGGCAGGTCGGCCACGCTGCGCACGGGGCCATACACAATTGCTCCGTCGCCGAGCGTCGGACCGATGACCTCGTACCCTGCGTCGACCAACAGGTCGAGCAACACCTGAAAGTCTGCCTTGGCCAGGTAGTGTTCGTCTGCTGGGGAATGTGCATCAGCCACGGCGCACCTCAAACTGCGGCGGTTGCTGCATGTAGAGGTCGAGAAGCTGCAAGCGCGTGGCCACCAGCCGGCGTGCCAGAGCCTTGGCCAAACCATGCATGATCTCGTAGCCGAGCTGTGCATCTGCAGCACAGGCTGCCTGGAGCCGCGGGCCGTCGAACGCCAAAAGCCGCGAAGGCTCCAGCGCCATCGCCGAGGCGGTCATCCGCCCCTCGCCCAGCAGCGCAGACCACGCGGCCAGGTCTCCGCCTTCGAGGGTAAGAATGCGCACGCTGCCGCGACCGGGGACGTGCATCTCCAGCGCAAGCCTGCCAGTGCACACCAGGTAGACCCTCGGATGAACGTCCCCTTCGCGAAACAGGTACGCGCCCGCCGGCAGGTCCGTCTCTTCGGCAAGCCCAGCCAACGCCTGAACCACGTGGGCAGAGAAGTGGCTGGCGAAGGCAGTCTCTGCGAGAAGGTCAGCCACTGTTGTCGGGTCGACCATGACCCTGTTCCTCTCAATATTTGCGCGTAGAGGCCCCCTGAGGATGCCGGCAATTCTCCCAGGTTAGCGATCCGAGTCCGAGTTGCCAATTGCCCCAGCGCAACCCGCTTTCGTACTCTTCTGTGCATTTCGTGGTTGCGCACAATGGCTGGAGCATGGTCCAGCTTGAAACCAGGCAAACTGGGCTAGTTGCATTTGCAGGGATGATTTACACTGTGGAGCCGTCCTGCTAAGGCTGCGGCCGCACGTCGCGTCTGCGAGCCTGGCGGTGTGTGGCTGCGCACGCAAGGAGGCGCGCCGATGACGCAGCGGCCGCTGCGGTTTATCCACGCTGGCGATATGGCGTTGCACGAGCCGGTCGGCGGACTGGCCGAGGTTCCCGATCAGCTTGTCGAGCTGTTCTGGCAGGCTCCCTACAGGGCAGCCGAACAGCTTGTGGACGCAGCCCTGGGCGAGTCGGTCGATTTCGTGCTCTTATGTGGCGAGCAGGTGCTGGCCGAGCGCTCCGGACCGCGCGGCCCGCTCGCCCTGTGTGAGCTGTTCGATCGGTTGCGCCAGCATGGCATAGCCGTCTACTGGACCGGCGCCCCCGCCTGGCCGGCGGCCTTTAGCCTGCCCGAGAATGTCTATCTTTTTCCGACGCACCGTGTGGCCGAGGTCTATCATCATCGAGACAAGCAGCCCATTGCCCGCATCGTCGGCTGCGGCCGCCCCGCGCTGGAGGGCGGTGGCGGGCTGATGCTGGGCCCATCGCCGCTATTTACGATCGCCGTGCTGCCTACAATGCCATGCAGCTCGGTCGCGCACGGAGCCGTCGATTACTGGGCATGTGGCGGGGCAGAGACGGCCGGCTTGTCCGTCCAAGGGCAGGCCGCCGCGGCGAACGGTGCGCTCGGCCCGCAAGGCACCTTGATCGCCGCAGGCACAGGGTCTTCTAGCCCGGCCCCGACCGCGTCGAACGTGTTTTGTGCCGGACCGCTACAGGGCCGTTCGCCGCAGGCAGTGGATCCGCACGGCTGCTGGTTGGTTAGCGTGGATGGCTCGGGGCGAAAGCCGGCCACAAGGTTTGTGCCTTGCGACGCGCTGCGTTGGCAGCAGCTCCGCGTGGTTGTAGAGAAGCCCCTGGCGCAGGACGAGCTTTTGCGGTTGGTTCAGCATCGTGCCGAGGAGGCGCAGGCGGCCAGCGGACGGCCGCTGTTGTATTCGGTGGTGCTGGGCGGCGGAGGACTGCCGCGCGCGTTGCGCTCCGAGTCGTCGAGAGCCGAGTTTGCGGCAGCGCTCAGGCGGGGGCCGCAGTCTGCCGGCGTGCCATGGTGTGCCGATGTGCACGTGGAACCGGATACCGGCGCTTTGGCCAAGGCGTCGGAAGAAGAGACCTTGCTGGGCGAGTATTTGCGCGCGGCCTGCGGGTTGCTGGAGCAAGCGAGGCTGGATGCGGCTGGCGTGCTGGACGTGGCAACCGATTTGCCGCAGGAGGCCCAGGCACTCGCTGGGCTGGTAACGCTTGGGGATCGTGCCTGCTGCGAACGCGTGCTGCGCGAGGCGGCCCTGCTGGGGCTGAGCGTGTTGACGGCGGAGGAGCCGCTGGCGTGAAGTTAGTCGCCTTGGAGATCGACGGGTTTGGCCTGTGGAATGAACTCAGGCTGGGTGAGTTTTCGGACCAATTAAACGTATTGTATGGGCCGAACGAGGCCGGCAAGACGACGCTATTGCAATTTATACGCGGCGTATTGTACGGGTACTCAGCGCCCGGGCGCGCGGGGTACCTGCCGCCCGTTCATGGCGGCAGAGGGGGCGGCCGGCTGCTGGTCTCGGACGGTACGGCGCGTTACACGATTGGCCGGTATCAGACCGGGCAGGCAGGGGACTGGGAAGAAGAGGCGGCACTTGCGGCTCAGGACGGCAGCCAGCGGCCGCTGAACTTCTTGCGCAACCTGCTGGGGAGCGTCGACGAAGCGATCTATAGCAACGTGTTTGCCGTGGGATTGCGGGAGCTTCAAGAGCTGTCGACGCTATCCGACACCGCGGCGGCGGAGCAGTTGTACGGCCTGGCGTCAGGCCGAGATCGAGTCTCCCTGGCCGCGGTGGTATCGAAGCTGCATGCGGCACAGCAAGAGCTGCTGGGCGCAGATCCGCAGAGCGGGGCGGGTTCGCAGGCTGGCTCTGGCCTGCGAGCGCTGGTTGCACAGCGCGATCGACTAGAACAACAGATCGCTGAAGAGTCGCAGCAAGCTACGCGCTATGCGGCCCTGGCGGCCCGGCGAGACGAACTTACCCAGCGCATTGCCGATCGCCAGGCCGAGCTAGATGCCTTGCGGCGCACAGTGCATCACCTCGAATTGGCCCTGGAGCTGCGCCCAGCGTGGCAGAAACGAGCAGAATTGTCGGCCCGCCTCGAACAGGCGGCCAGCCAGCCCCCAGTTCCCGAGGGCACTTTGGCACAGCTTGACGGCTTGGCAACCCGCACCGAGCGCTGCCGTGCGCGACGCAAGCAGGCAAAACAAGCCATGCGGCGAGTGCAGCGCAACTTGGCCGGAACGGCACCCAGCCGAGCACTACAACGGCAAGCGCCACGGCTCGAAGCGTTGCTCGAACAGCAATCTTGGGCCGCATCGCTGGAGGTGCAGGTCGAAGAGGCGGAACAGGCGATACGCGAACTCGAGTCGAGGCTGGCCGCTGAGCGGACACAGCTCGGTCCGGGCTTGCCCAGCCGAGCCGCCTCTGGCGCGGCCGAGGCGGGCCGCCTGTTTGGCAGCTTACGCGCCGCTGCCCGAGAACTGCGCAGGGCACGTACCGCCTGGCGCGAAGCCCAAGAACGCGTACGCGCATCGGAAGCAGAGGCGGCTGCTGCCGGTCAAGAACGAGCTGCCGGCGCGGCACCGCCGGGCGAGAGAGGCCTTGCCGCGGCGTTAGAGAAGGCTGGGACGCTGGTGCAATTGCTTCGCCGACGGTTGCAGGTCGAAGAACGTCTCGATCAGTTGCGCGGCCACCGGCAAGATTTGCAAGCCGAGCGTCGCCGGCTGCTGGAGCAGGAGCTGCTTCCTGGTTGGGTTCTGATCGGTTTGGGGGCGCTCTTCGTGTGCGGCGTGGCACTGGCGCTGGCAGGCCTGATCTTGCCCACGTCGGTCGTAGGCGAGGCAGGCTGGACGCTCACAGTCCTCGGCCTGGCAGCGACGGGACTTGCTGCTGGCGGGAAGATCAGCATGGAGCGAGGCGTTCGCCGCCAGCAGGAACTCTGCCAGCAGCAGCTTTCGCTGCTCGAGCAAGAGCTGGTCCAGGCGGAGCAGGAGGCGCAGTCTCTGGACCAGAAGTTGCCCCGCGGCGGCGGGCCGCTGGCAGCCCGGCTTGAAGAGGCCGAACGCGCCTTGGCGTCGCTGGAAGACCAGGTTGCGATCGACTCCCGCCGCCGCGCGGCTGAGCAGCAGGTCGAGTCGGCACGGCGAGCCGCAACCGAAGCCCAGACCGAGCTGAAAACAGCCACTCGCCGGTGGAAAGAGGCGCTGGCTGCCGTCGGCCTGCCCGATGGATTTGAACCAGCTCGATTGTCTCAATCGGCCCGTGGCTGGCGGCGGCTGCGCGAACTCGAGACAGACCTGGCTCGCCAGCGAGACGAGGCGGCTGCCCGCCGCCGCGAGCTGCAAGCCTTTGCGGCGCGCGTCGAACAAACACTGGCAGAAGCAGGCTTGAACATTCCGCCCGGTACGTTGCGCGCGCGGCTGCCGGCATTGCGAGAAGCGCTCGAGGCACACCAGACAGCCCTTGCTCGCCGCCGCACGTTGGTCAGGCGTGCCCGCTCGCTGCGCCGCCGGCAGCAGCAGCTCGGCCGGCTTCTAAAGACGCTCGCTCGCAGGCGACGCCGGCTGCTTCGCGCTTGCAATGCTGCGACGGAAGAAGAACTGCGGGCACGTGCGGCTCGCCGCGCAGAAGCAGACGCCTGGCAGGCCGAGCACGACCGCCTGGCGCAAGACATGGCCGCGCTGCTGGCTGTGCAGGCGGGCGAGCCCGCCGCCACGCTCAGACAAACGATCGAGACCTGGCTATCAGGGCCCGACGCCGCCCGCCTCGACGAACTGTGGGAAGAACACTCTGCGCGCTTGCAGCAGCTCGAACAGGAGGTTCGCTTGCTGCACGAGTCTCGCGGCCAGGTATGCGAACAGATTGCGCGGCTGGCGAACGATGAGCAATTGCCCCGCCTCGCGGTTGCGCTAAAGCAGGCCGAGACTCGGCTGGCGCAGACCGTTGAGCGGTATCAGGTGCTAAGCGTGGCGCGGCGGCTGCTCGTGTCGATCAAAGCCGAGTTCGAGGCACGCCACCAGCCCGAAGCGCTGCGAGCAGCATCGCGCTATATGCAGCAACTTACAGAGGGAGCCTACCAGCGGGTGTGGACGCCCCTGGATGAGCAGGTGTTGCGAATTGACGACGCCGAAGGCCGCACGCTAAACGTCTCGCAGCTCAGCCGTGGCACGCGCGAGCAGCTCTACCTGAGCCTGCGCCTGGCACTGATACGGCTGTATGCTCAGCGCGGCGTCGAACTGCCGCTGGTGTTGGACGATGTACTGGTGAATTTCGACGCGCAGCGTGCCCGCGCTGCGGCGGCCCTGTTGCGAGATTTCGCCCACGAGGGCCATCAGGTGTTTGTGTTCACCTGCCACGAACATCTCTTCAAGCTGTTCAAGTCTCTTAAGGTATCGTGCTGGGAATTGCCTGCCCGCGGCGGCCTCGCACGCCGGCCCGCACGGCGAAGTCCAAGCAAAGGCAGCTCTGCGTCCGCGCCCGCCCAGCAGGTCGAGCATCTCTCGCCGGCGGCTATTGCGCAGCCGCCTGAGCCGCTTCCGCCGACGGATGCGCCAGCAACCGCAGCGGCGGCGAATCTGGACGAAGTCAATCGCGCCCTGCTCGATGCAGCCCTGGCCGAGCTGGAAGAATCGCCCGATACTGGCCGGCGCCGCAAACGCAACACTCGGCCAAGGACGATCCGCCCGGCTGCGGCGCCGGCTCCACCTGCCGCCACAGATGCCGCGCGCGGCGAACGGCATCCTGAACCGGCTGCCGTCTCGCCGCCCCACCCCGCCGGCCGGTTGCGGCGAGGACCCTTTGACGATACGCAATGGCACGAGCTGATCGATGCCGACCCCGAGCTGCGCTGGCTGTACGGCGATCGCCCCTTCGTCCGTTCGGCGCCCGCAGCGCGGGACGAATAGCCGGCTGAACGATACGGCCCCGGCACGTTCTGCCTCTCCAACGCTCGGTTCAAGAGCCGCATGCCTCAACCAGTGCATCGCTTGCAACGCACGGACCGCAGGGCTTGCCCCACGTGTGCCGCTCGCTTGTATGCGGCCGCGAAATGGGGCTCTTGAAACCGCATCGAGCATCGTCGGCCGCATTCAAGCACGGCTGCGGCGATGTGGAACGAGCTTGGCGGGGCGCACTGCTTGACCTTGTGGGTCAAGCAGTGGCACACGGGCACGGCTGCGGCGACGTGAAACGAGCTTGGCGGGGCGCACTGCTTGACCTT
>FWWM01005066.1_pt1 | contig 29599 bp, 22 predicted proteins | sample 2228351 | NCBI WGS metagenome assembly FWWM01 (sample SAMEA103939774, study PRJEB20133) | metagenome | reverse complement strand
CAAACGGGTTGCTGGGACGGTTGCCTGAACTCAGCCCTTGGTGCCGCTGGGAAGGCAACGCGTGGGCAAACCCCAAAGGCGAGGGGCATTCCCATTGGGAAGAACTACCCTACTGGCTGCGCGGGTTCACCATGTTAGCCTACATCACCCATGACCAACGCCTCATCGCTGAAGCCCGCAAGTGGATTGACGCCATCCTCTCCAGCCAAGATGCTAACGGCTATTTTGGTCCGCGCGAAAACTGGCGCAACCGTGATCTGTGGCCACACATGTTGGCGCTGGAAATCTTGCGCGTTCATTACGAAGCGACCGGCGACAAGCGCGTTATCCCGTTTATGCTGCGGTTTTGTCGCTGGCTCATGACTGTGCCTTTTGAGGATTTCATCCCGCCCACGCGAGGCGGTGGATGGCAGTATGTGCGGGGAGGCGATTTGTTGGACAGCGTGCTTTGGCTCTACAACCACACGGGCGAGAAATGGCTGCTGGACTTAGCCCGCATCGTCCACGAACGGACCGCTGACTGGACGCGGAACATCGCTTCTTGGCACGGTGTGAACATTTGTCAAGGCTTTCGTGAGCCTGCCCAGTTCTGGCAATTGACGGGAGACGAGCGTTACCTGCGGGCAACCGTTCGCAACTACGGGACGGTGATGGGAATTTACGGACAAGTGCCCGGTGGCATGTTTGGCGCCGACGAAAACTGTCGCCCCGGCTTCACGGGTCCACAGCAAGCCGCTGAAACTTGCAGCATGGCGGAGTTCATCAAAAGCCACGCCATGTTGGTTCGCATCACGGGCGACGGTATCTGGGCGGATCGGGCTGAGGAGATTGCTTTCAATTCGCTACCCACTGCGTTCACTCCCGATTACAAAGCGTTGCATTACCTAACCGCACCCAACATGGTGCAGTTGGATCGGGGCAACAAAGCGCCCTATTTACAAAACGCGGGCACCATGCTTTCTTACGAGCCCTACGAAACTTATCGCTGCTGCCAGCACAATCACGGCTTGGGTTGGACGAGTTTTGCCGAACACTTGTGGATGGCAACTTTGCGCAACGGCTTAGCCGCTGTCCTTTACGCCCCGTGCGAAGTGAAAGCCAAAGTGGGCGACGGGACAACTGTGCACTTGACAGAAACGACCGATTATCCCTTTGGCGACACTGTCACCGTGACCGTCAAAACACCCAAGCCCGTGCGCTTCCCGCTGGCGTTACGCATCCCGTCGTGGAGCGAGGGCGCAACGATTTCAGTCAACGGGCGCGTGTTGCGAGGAACGCCAGAACCCAACTCCTTTGCCATCGTGGAGCGGGAATGGCGCAATGGGGACACGGTGCAATTGCGTTTGCCCATGCGCCTTCAGGTCAAAGTCTGGGAGAAGCAGCACAACGCCGTGTCCGTCCGCTATGGTCCGCTCTGGTTTTCTTTGCGCATCGGTGAACGGTGGGAGAAGTATCGGGAACAGGGCGAGTGGACAGCGTGGGAAGTTTTTCCGACCACACCGTGGAACTACGGACTTATCGTGGACTTACAGCGCCCAGAGAGTTCCTTTGAGATTGTCAAGCGCGCGACGCCTTTGCCCGAGCAACCCTTCACCCTTGACAATGCTCCCATCGTGCTGAAAGCGAAAGGCAAACGCATCCCGCAGTGGACGATGGTGGGAGGCATTGTGGGACCGCTGCAGGAAAGCCCTGTTCTTTCAGACGAGCCGACGGAAGAGGTTTTGCTCGTCCCGATGGGCTGTGCGCGGTTGCGCATCAGTGTGTTCCCTCGCATTGCTGCCGAGGGAGAACAGGGACATCTTTGGCAACCACCCAGTGAAGTTATCGCGGAAGCGTCGCACACTTGGCATGCGGACACGGTAACAGCGCTGCATGACGGGTTGGTGCCACAGAACTCCAACGACCACAGCATTCCCCGTTGGACAGCGTGGGATCACAAGGGCACTACCGAATGGGTGCAATACACCTTCCCGCAGCCGCGAAAGGTTTCGTGGTGCGAGGTTTACTGGTTTGATGACGAACCCAGCGGTGGTGGTTGTCGCGTCCCGCAGAGTTGGCGCGTGCTGTGGTGGGATGGCAAGCAGTGGCGGGAGGTGCCCAACCCTTCCGGCTACGGCACCGAGAAAGATCGCTTCAATCGTGTCACCTTCGCTCCCATCGTCACCACAAAGTTGCGCTTGGAAATTCGCGCTCGCCCTGGTTTTTCTGTCGGCATCTTAGAGTGGCGGTTGGGCGAATAGCGCCACGCTCTCCGCGCAAGTCAAAGGCTGCCTTACTTATGCGGGGATGCCGTTTTGGGCGATGACTTCCCGATACCACCAACCGCTATCTTTGACGATGCGCTTTTGCGTCTCGTAGTCCACATAGACGACGCCGAAGCGTTTGGTGTAGCCGTGTGCCCATTCAAAGTTATCCATGAGCGACCAAACGAAATAGCCTTTCAGGGGCACGCCGTCTTGCAGCGCTCGGTAGGCTTGAAGGAAGTGCTCTCGCAAGTAGTTCAGCCGCCGCTCATCGTGAACCTTTCCATCCGGCGTCACTTCGTCCTTGAAGGCAGCGCCGTTTTCGGTGATGAACAGGGCAGGAACTTTGTATTCGCGATGCAGCCGCACTAACAGTTCGTAGAGCCCGGGCGGATACACTTCCCATCCCATCTCGGTGTATTCGCTGGTCTCAATCCGCACATGGCGCAACTTCAACATGCCGCCCTTCGGGTCATGTTGGACGACATTGCGGGTGTAGTAGTTGACGCCCAAGAAGTCTATGCGGCGGCTGATGATAGCCATGTCCCCTGCGTGGACGGTGGGCACCAACTGTCCGAACCATTCCCACATATCCGCTGGGTATCCACCGACGAAGAGTGGGTCAAGGAACCAACGGTTGAGGAAACCATCCTGCCGTTGGGCGGCTGCTTTGTCCTCCTCGCTTTCGCTGGCTGGATGAATGGGGCTAAGGTTGAGCACGATGCCCACTTGAGCATCGGCGCCACTCAGGTCACGCAGCACGGGCACTGCTAAGCCGTGAGAGAGCAAGAGGTGATGCGCTACTTGCAGCGCCACCTTTGCATTTTGGATGCCAGGTGCGAGGGAGCCCGCGCCGTATCCTGCCCACGCCACCACCCATGGTTCGTTGTGGGTCATCCAGTGCTTCACGCGGTCGCCCAACCGATGCGCCACGACGGCAGCGTAATCGGCGAAGTAGTAAGCCACATCGCGGTTCGCCCAACCGCCGATGTCTTGCAACGCTTGGGGCAAGTCCCAGTGGTAGAGAGTGACGAAGGGCAAAATGTTCGCTTCCAACAACCCGTCCACCAAGCGGTCGTAAAAGTCTAACCCTTTGGGATTCACGCTCCCCTTCCCCTGCGGGAGCACGCGAGGCCACGAGATGGAAAAGCGGTAGGCTTTCAGCCCCAACTCCTTCATCAGGGCGATGTCTTCTTGCCATCGGTGATAGTGGTCGCAGGCGACATCGCCGGTGGAGCCGTCAGCGATTTTCCCTTGCGTGTGGGAGAAAGTGTCCCAAATGGACGGTCCCTTCCCGTCCTCGTTCCATCCACCCTCAATCTGGTAAGCCGCTGTCGCTGCCCCCCACAAGAAGCCCTCTGGGAACCTCACTACCGTCGCCACGATCCATCACCCCTTCACACTTGGAATTTGCGCAACTTACACGCCAAAACATTTTAACAGACGGCATGGCAAAAGCGTCGGGGAATAGCGCTACTTTCGGAACACCTTCACAGCACCGTTGCTTTCCCGCTCCAGAGCATCGGAGAGCAGAAACTTCTTGGCGTGCTCTACACCTTTTAGGTAGGCATCCCAGAAGGCGATGGTGACAGTTTTGATCCAGCGGAAGATGCCTTCTTGGTTTGTGCGCGGCAGTTCCGCAGAGCGCCCCAAGAAGGAGCCGTGGTGAGCGCCGTGAATGAACACATGGAACTTGTCCCCTGGCGGTGAGAAGTCAAAAGGCTCCTTGCGCCACTCTGGCGGTTGCCCCAACGCGCCTCTGTCCAAACTGCCCGTGACGCCCATGAAGGGACGGGTAAAGTTTTTCCACGACGATTCTGTCAACCCCATCTGTCCGCGTCCTTGGGGCGAGAAAAGCAGAAAGGCTTTAGGGCGTGGGTCGGAAAAACTCACTTGCTTGCGCCCGTCGGGCAGGTCAATGGTTGCTCCGCCAATCAGTTGGGCAGTGAACGCACCCAACGAGTGCCCGCTCACGCCGATGCAGGCTGCGTCCATTTTCCCCCTCAATTCTGGCAACTGTCGCTCCACCGCATCAAGTTGGTCCAGTAGAAAGCGAATGTCTAACGCGCGGCTCTCCCACAGTTGCCACTGGGTGAGCGCCCGCCGCACCACATCTCTGGCGCGCAGAGGAGCCTTCTGTTTCTGCAGGAGCAACGAGTCTTCATGGGTGGGGCACAAAACGATGTAGCCGTGCGTCGCCCAGAAACGAAGGAGCGGGAAATTCAAACTGCCTGCGCCACCTGCGCCGTGCGAGAAAATGACGATGGGAAATCGCAAGTCGCCCTGCGGCAAGTAGAGGGTTACGGGCAGCGTTTTATTGCGCCTCGCATCGTTGAGGGTGATGGAAACAACCTTGACGGGGAAGGGACCGTCGTTGCTTTTGTAGCCTTGCGCTGTTGTCTCACTCGCAAGCATAGCAACCCAAAGCGCTAAACTCACCGCATGACGGCAACTCACATCAACCCACTCCTTCTTCGCAAGAGCCTGCGTTCCTCACACAGTATGTCGCACCCTTCGTTCCTACAGCGGGCAGCGGTAGGATTCACCAAAGCGCAGCGAGAAAGGGCAACGAAAGTTTGAACCGCTTGTGACAAACTGTTTTGCTGCTTCCATGAACGAGCAAAGCAGACAGGGGTGACGCTAACGCTTTGTGGGCGATAGAGACGGATGGGTTGACAAAGGTGTTCCGCTCGCCACTGGGCAAACCCATCGTGGCGGTGGAGGACTTGAACTTGCAGGTGCCGACAGGGGTGGTGTTCGGCTTCCTTGGTCCGAACGGTGCGGGAAAGACCACTACTTTGCAACTGCTGCTGGGGAACCTCCGCCCCACGAAAGGCACGGGTCGTTTGTTGGGTTTGCCCATCGGTCACCCTGAAGCGCGCCGACTTGTTGGCTACCTCCCTGAAAAGTTCCAGTTCCACGACTTCCTGACCGCTGAGGAGTTTTTGGATTTTCACGCCCAACTTTATGGTCTCCCACGCTCCGTTCGGCGCCAACGCATTGACGCTGTGTTGGAATTCGTAGGATTGCAGGAGCGGCGCCGCTCTCTCGTTCGTCAGTTCTCGCGAGGGATGCTCCAACGGTTGGGCATTGCGCAAGCGTTGCTCAACGAGCCGCAACTGGTCATTCTGGACGAACCCACCTCCGCTTTGGACCCTTTGGGGCGACGAGAAGTGCGCGACTTGATTTTACGGTTGAAGGCGCAAGGCGTGACAGTGTTTTTGAACTCCCACTTGCTCAGCGAGGTGGAGCGGACTTGCGATTTCGTCGCCATCATCAACAAGGGGCGATTGGTGGCGCAAGGGCATCTGGAGGAACTGACCGCGCCTACCTTGCGGGTGACCATTCGGTTGACCAACCTTCAACCTCAATGGCAAGAACTCGCCTCCACCTTCGGGACGCTCCTTTCTGCCGATGGCAACACCCTCACTGTGCAAGTGCCAACAGAAGATGCAGTTGCTGACCTCGTCGCCGAGTTGGTGCGCAAAGGCGCACGCCTGTTGAGTGTCGTCCCGCAGCGGGTCTCGTTGGAAGACTTCTTCGTGCGGGTGGTCGCCGATGCGGACTGAAACGGCACCTCTTATCCCTTTGCCCTCTGTCTCCTTTTGGCAGCGGTGGGTTACGCCCGTTTTCGTCATCGCCCACCTGACAGTGAAAGAAGCGGTCCGCCGTTGGGTCTTCGCCAGCGGTTTCTCGCTGGGAATCGGTATGGCGCTACTTTTAGCGTATGTCTTCGCCAATGTCAGGCGCCACGGCGAACTGCTGCCAGCAGAAGTGCAAGCCAGCCTCATCGTCCACTTCGGTTTAGTCACCGTCCGCTTCTTCGGTGCGGTGATGGCGATAGCGTTAGCCTGCGGTGCCATCGCCACCGAACTGGACAAGGGCACTTTGGGTTTGATCGTGACCAAGCCTGTGCGCCGGTGGCAAGTGGTAGTGGGCAAGTGGTTAGGGTTCGCTTTCATCCTCACCATCAACCAGTTGGTCTGGTTAGCCGTTCTGGCGTGGGGCGCATGGGACCGCACGGGCACTTGGCATGTGGGCCTCTGGCGTGCAGGCATCATCGGTTTACTCTACCCGCTCCTGTTCGTCAGTCTTTGCCTGCTCTTTTCCGTTCACTTGCCGTGGTTGACCGTTGCCCTCATTGCGCTGGTGTTCATGGGCGTTGGTTGGTCGGAGACGGTGATGCGCAACATCGGGACGCTGGCGAACTTGCCCCGTTTGGTCACGCTGTCGCAAATCGCTGGGTGGCTGATGCCTATGGGTCGGTTGGCACGATGGATGTTTGTGCAAAGCGGTGTTGGTGAGATTGTCCCGCAACTGGCAGGTCCACCCATGCTCCCTATGCCCAAACCAACTCTTGGCGACTTGCTTTATGTTGCTGCTTACATTGTTGGCGTGTTAGTTTTGGTGTGTTGGCTGTTCAGGCGAAGGGAGATCACGGGTTAGGCGTCTCCCTGCGCCGACTTTTCTTCCGCACAGCGTTCAGGTAGGACAGCAACGCATTGATGTCCGTCGCAATCATGTCCGCTCCTTGCTCCAAAAACAGCGGGCGGTTCTTCTCGCCGTTGGGACCTGTCAAGGTCATGCAGACCCAAACGACGGGTTCAGGCAGTTCTAAGGCTTTGAACTCGTTGACCATGCGTAGGTCGTCCACCGTGTCGCCGACATAAATGGCGCGTCGCACTTGAAGGCGCTCAGCGAGGACGAGCAAGGCTTTGGGGTCGGGTTTGCGGATGGGGTCATCGTCGGTCACCCAGAACTCCTCGGGGATGCGTTGGAGCAAATGGAGGCGCTCTAACGCCAAGCGCGTCTCCCGTTTGGCACGTCCCGTCAAGATGCCCAACTTAAGGTCGGCGGGGAGCAAAGCAAGGTCAATGAGCGGGCGCTCCCGTTCCAAATAGCCTGCCTCCAAGTCCACATACTGCGGCTCAAACCCAAACAGGCGAGGGCACCACTTGCGCCCCGCGTAAAACTCTTGCGCTAACTGGACAATGAGGCGCGTTTTCCACAATCGGGCAAGATCCCGTCGCTGCCGCAGTTCCAGTTGGCTGACAACGATTTTCTCAGCGGCTAACAAGCCGCCACCTTCTGCGCTCACTTGCGCCAGAAACTCTTCCAACGAGGGGCGCAAGCGCCGTAGTTGGCTGACTTGCTTGACACCGTGCCGCAGGCTTTTGAAGAGCAGAAAGAGCGCAGCGGCTTGGGCTAAATCCCAATCGTTGTTGAAGCCGCCCGCGCGCTTGAACAAGTCCACCTCGTCAGGCGTCAAGGGCGGCACATCCACAACCCATCCCAGTTCCCGCTCCAGAAAGAAGTGCACCGCATCGCAAACCGCCCATCGGTAACTGTCCGATGCGTCTATCAGCACACCGTCTATGTCCAACAGGAGCGCTTCTGTTGTTGGCAGCAGGGGCAAAAGTTCTTGTCGCACCATCAAGGTGCCTTCCATTTGGTGCGAGAAACCTGAACTCATTGGCGAGACCCTCCGTAGCGGCTATCGTTTAGTGCTCCGTTTCCTTTGGCGTGCCCGTAGGGCTTGGGCGTGAGCGGGCAAACCTTCCGCATCCGCCAACAAGGCAGCGGCTTCCGCCAACCGACGCGCAAGAGCAGGGTCAAGAGCAACAAGCGATGAGCGCACCAAAAAATCGTGAACGCTGAGCCCTGAAGCGAACCGCGCCGTGCCACCTGTCGGCAAAACATGGCTGGGTCCGGCTAAGTAATCGCCGAACGCCACTGTCGTGTGACTGCCTAAAAAGATAGCACCCGCTGCTTGCAACTTCCCCACCCATCGCATCGGTTCTGCAACCATCAAAGCGACATGCTCGTAAGCGCCTTCGTTTGCTAACGCAACGGCTTCGTCCAAATCGCGGGTGAGCACGAACGCGCTGTGCTCTCGCAGCGCTGGCTCTAAATAGCGGCGTCGCGGCGACTTTGCTAACCGCCGTTCCAATTCGTTGACCGTTGCTTGCAGCAGCGATGGCGAGGGCGTCAACAGCACGGCGACAGAATCGGGACCGTGTTCCGCTTGTGCCATCAACTCCAACGCCACCCACGCGGGATCAGCAGTGTCATCAGCAATCACGGCAACTTCGCTGGGACCAGGGAGCAAGTCAATCCCCACGACGCCGTAAAGCAAGCGTTTTGCGATAACAGGGTAGAGACCGCTGGGACCGGCGATTTTGTCCACTTTGGGGATGGTTTGGGTGCCGAAGGCGAGAGCCGCGATAGCGTGCGCGCCGCCGACCCGAAACACTGCCGTTACGCCTACCAACAGCGCAGCGGCTAACACCAGTGGGTGGATGTTACCGTTTTGGTCGGGAGGGGTGACCACGAACAACTCCTTGACTCCCGCCACCTTCGCTGGCACCGCTACATGCAGCACTGTGGAGGGGTAAGCGGCTAACCCGCCAGGAACATAAATGCCCACCCGCTCAATGGGGCGAAAAATTTCGCCGAGGAGTGAACCATTTTCCTGCACGAACCACGATTGTGGCATTTGTCGACGGTGAAATTGCTCCAACCGTTCCCGCGCAAGGCAGAGGGCTTCCAGCAGCGATGGCGGAACGGACGCGTAAGCGGCTTCCATCTCGTGCCGCGAAACTTTCAACTTGTCAACGGAGCACTCTTTCCATCCCACCTCGCGCTCAATGGCGACGAGGGCTTCGTCGCCGCCGGTGCGGACGCGGTGAATGATGTCCCGCACTTTCGCTTCCACTTCCGCCATCGCCAGCGGGTCAAAAGTGGTGCGCTGCAGTTTCGCCCGCACCGTGTCCAACCCATCCCGTTTGGTGGACAAAATGGGCACCACCGAGGAAGAAAGGCGCGTTTTCGCCATCTCGCTTTCACCCTTCAGCACTGAAGTTATTGTCAAGCCCCGTTGCGCTCGCACTACGCTTTGTTTTGCTCCTTCAGGATGGCTTCCATCATCGCCAAAGTTTCGTCAATCTCTTCGGGCTTCTCAAAGCCAATGATGAAGGCGTCCACGCACCGTTGCGTGAGGACGAAACGCAAACTGGCTTCCCGCCGCTCGCGCTCTTTGAACCGACCTTCCCCGAAAATCTTCATCCCCACAACGCCCTTCCCTTTCGCTTGCATTTGCTTCAGGATGGGGACAATTTCGTCAGGCTTCCCATCCATCGCAACACCTTGGTGATTGATGCGCGCCAATTGCACATCCACCCACGATGACGCTAACGAGGCTTGTAGTGCTGGTATGCTGTGAGACGAAGTGCCGTGGGCTTTGATGATGCCTTTCTGCTTGAGTTCCTCCAAGTCGTCCATCATGCGCCGCAGTTCATCCGTCCAACGCCCGCTCATGGTGCAGTGGAGCAAGACGATATCAATGTAGTCGGTGTTCAACTCCTTGCGAAAGCGTTCCACGGCTGCCTTTGCATCGGTCACCTGCTCAGGCAGTCCCCAAGGCGCGAACCAAATCTTGGTCTGCAAGACGAATTTCTCACGGTCAATCCCCTTTAGTGCATCACGCAAGAACGGGTGGGTGCCGTAAAGGTCAGCAGTGTCAAAGAAGGTGATGCCTCGCTCGTAAGCGTGGCGGACGAGCCGCTCAAAAGCGGGATAGCCCATCCGCGTGTGATTGGATTGGCGCATCCAACCACGCATCCCTGTGCCCAATCCAACCAAAGAAACCGTGATGCCCGTTTTGCCCAACGGCACTTGTTGCGTGGGCGAACGAAGGGGCGGTTGCTTATCTTCCGCCCACACATTATGCGTGAGCGCAGCGCCAACGCCAACCGTAACCTGCACCAAAAAATCGCGCCGACCCAAATTTCCCATCGCGCTTGACCCCCTTCTGGCAGTTGCCGGTCTGTCACTATCCGCCAAAAGTTTGCGGATGGTTGCTGCATTTGGTAAGACGCACGCCGTCCGCTGCGGCAAAATCTTGACAGCCAACTTGCTTGCCCGAAAGCGGGAACGAGTAATGCATGGAGGTGGGCACGGTTATGGCGGAGGTCGTCTTCATCGCTGTGGACTTAGGCGCGGAAAGCGGGCGCGTGCTCGCAGGGAAATTGCAAGAGGGGCGTTTCGCATTAGAAGAAGTGCACCGCTTCCCCAACGGTCCCGTTCGCATCGGCGATCACATTTACTGGGATGTGTTGCGGTTGTGGACGGAGGTCAAAAACGGTTTGGCGCAGGCAGTGCAAAAGTTCGGCTCGCAAGTCGTTTCCATTGGCGTGGACACTTGGGGCGTGGATTATGCCTTACTGGATGCCAACGACGAGTTGGTGGGCAACCCCTACCACTACCGCGACAAGCGAACGGAGGGCATGTTTGAAGTTGCCTTCCAGAAAGTGCCCCGCGAGGAAATCTACCGTCGCACCGGCATCCAGTTCATGCGCCTGAACACCCTGTTCCAACTTTTGTCTATGGTCGTGCAGAAGTCACCGCAGTTGCGCATCGCTAAGACTTTCCTGATGATGCCCGACCTGTTCCACTTCTGGCTGAGTGGCGAGAAGGTGAATGAGTTCACAGAGGCGACCACAACGCAGTTTTACGACCCGCGCAAAGGAGACTGGGCGAAAACTCTGTTGCGCCGCTTGGGCATCCCAACGCGCATCTTTCGTTGCCCCATTGTCCCTGCGGGGACGGTGTTGGGCACATTGCGGCAAGAAGTGGCGGAGGAAGTGCGAGCGACGCACCCCATCAAAGTCGTCGCGCCTGCTTCGCACGACACAGGTTCCGCCGTTGCAGCAACACCTTTGAGCGACGAAAACGCTGCTTACATCAGTTCGGGCACTTGGTCGTTGGTAGGCATGGAAATCCGCGAACCCATCATCACCGATAAGTCGCTGGCTTACAACTTCACCAACGAAGGCGGCGTCTACGGCACCTTCCGCTTCCTGCGGAATGTCACGGGGATGTGGTTGGTGGCGGAGTGCCGCCGCATCTGGGCGCGCGAAGGGCAATCCTTCTCCTACGAGCAACTGACACAAATGGCAGCGGAAGCGACACCGTTCAAGTGCTTCGTTGACCCTGACGACCCACGCTTCCTCGCCCCCGAAAACATGCTGGATGCCATCCGCAGTTTCTGCCACGACACAGGGCAACCCGAACCAGAAACAGTGGGCGAGTTCGTCCGCTGTTGCTTGGAGGGCTTAGCCCTCAAGTATCGCTGGGTCATTGAGCGGTTGGAAGAGTTGACGGGCAAAACGGTCAGCACCATCCACATCGTTGGTGGCGGTTCGCAAAACTGGCTGCTCAATCAATTCACCGCTGATGCAACGGGCAAGCCAGCGGTGGCAGGACCAGTGGAAGCAACAGCGACAGGCAACGCGCTGGTGCAAGCCATCGCATTGGGCTATCTTGGTTCCCATGAAGAGATGCGGCAAGTTATCCGCAACTCTTTTGACCTGCGCACCTTTGAGCCGAAACCCGATGAACGCTGGCAGCAGGCTTACGAGCGTTTCTGCCAGTGGGTGCATTGATGGTCAAGGCAACGGAATAGCGCTCTTGTCAGTGTCGTTTGCTGATGGGGAGGGATCAACGCAATGGTTTTGCGCGCCTTTCTCGCTCTCAGTGGAACAGTGAGCATCGTCTTCGCGTTGGGGGTGCAAGGTCTCTGCAAAGCGCCGTCCACACCTGCGGCTTGGCGGGGCTGGGACACTTACCATGTCATCATGTGGAGCACAGGGGCGGTGAAGGATTTCCCTCGTTGGTTTGAGCGGCTAAGGGAAATCGGCTGCACTGCGGAGCAGTGCACGAGGGGCAATGATCCTACGCCTTTCGTGCAAAACCGTTTCAGGTTCTATGTGGAAAACCTTGTCCCCGAACTGGCTTTCCTGCACGACCGAGAGAGACTTTACCGTGACGACTTTGAGGGCTACACCAAAACCCGTGACAAGCGCTACCTCGTCCGCAAGCCGTGCTTTGACGACCCTGCTTTCTGGGAGCAACTCAAGCCTCGCTTGCAGGGGTTAGTGCGCCCCTACATCGCTCACCAACCGCTGCTTTACAACCTTCGCGACGAACCTTCCCTTGGTCATTTTGCTTCACCGATGGATTACTGCTTTTGCCCCCACACTTTGCGGGCGTTCCGCCAGTGGCTGCAAAAGCGATACGGTTCGTTGGAAGCGCTGAATCAGGAGTGGGAAACAAACTTCCGCTCGTGGGAAGAAGTTGAGCCCATGACCACCTACGAAATCAAAGAGCGCGAGCGAAAAGCATTGGCGCAAGGGCTGCCTGAAAACTATGCGCCTTGGGCAGACCATCGCGCGTTCATGGACTTGTCCTTTGCGCAGGCGATTGCCCGCATGAGAGGGTTCATTCGGGAAGTTGACCCAACCACGCCTGTCGGGCTGGAAGGCACGCAGATGCCCAGCGCATGGGGAGGCTATGACCTTTGGCGTCTCTCGCAAGTGATAGACTGGGTGGAACCTTACGACATCGCCAACAGCCGAGAGATTTTCCGCTCCTTCCTTCCACCGACCGCGCCCGTTTTGAGCACGGTGTTCGGTAGCGACTTTAACCGCATCCGTCGCCGCCTTTGGTGGCTCCTGCTGCACGGCGATAGGGGATGCATCATCTGGGATGACGAAAAGAGCCGCTGCATTGAGAAGGACAAACCTGACATGCCACTGACGGAACGGGGCAAAGGGCTGATACCTATCTTTGCAGAGTTGAAAGCCGTTGCCCTAAAACTTTTTGCTCTTCAGCGCATTGTTGACCCAATTGCCATCCACTACTCCCAAGCGAGCATCCGCGCCCACTGGATGTTTGATTCGCGGGAAGACGGCGATACTTGGCCAAGGCGCTTCTCTTCCTACGAGGCAGTCCATTCCCGCTACGCCCGCGTGCGGGACAGTTTCGTGCGCATCGTGGAGGACTTGGGGTTGCAATACAACTTCGTCTCCTACGAGCAGATAGAAAACGGCGAGTTGATCAAAGGCGGCTACAAAGTCCTTCTGCTACCTCAATCTGTCGCCATGTCCAAAAGGGAATGCGAGCAGGTGGAAGCCTTTGTCCGCGCCGGCGGGATGGTCATTGCGGATTTCATGACGGCATTGATGGATGAGCATTGCAAGCGATTGCCGCGAGGGCAACTGGATGCCTTGTTCGGCGTTCAGGTGAGCGACCGACCAACCCGTTCCGCACCTAACTACCTACTGAACCGCATCGGCAAGGGTTATGCGGTGTATCTCGGTTTTGACTTGAGCGACTACGGCAAACGCCGCCTTTTGCCTCCCGAGCACGGTAGGGACACCTGCGCAATCTTCCGCCAACTGTTCCGAAAAGTGGGCATTGAAGCACCTGTAAAGGTGTTGAGCGGGGATGGGAAACCCGCCGCCTGCGTGGAGGTTTGGCGCTATCGCGGTTCAAGGGCTGACTATGTCGCCATCATGCGCAACCCTGAGTTCAACGCCGATGCCCTTAAAGCCATCGGCTACCCCAGCAACGAAGCGATAGAGAAGCCTGAGCGGGTGCAGGTTATCTTGCCCAGAAAAGCACGAGTGACAGAAGTGCGGACAGGCAAAGCATTTGGCATCACCAACCGATTGACCGTTGAGTTAGACCCTTGGGCGCCAATCATTTTGGAGTTGCGTTAGGACACTATAGCCGCTTGGGTGTTCTCCCCTCTTGCAACCTGTCCCGTTTGCCGATCAGCGTTGTGCCAAACTTTTCAGCGGTGCGTTTTGCAATAGACGCTTCGGTTCGCTGGTGCTTGCTGCGGAAATAGGTGAGCGATATGCGCATGGAACTTTGGCTGGCGGCGCGGCTGCTTTTGGCGCGACCGCGCCAGACGCTTCTAAGCATCTTCGGCGTGGCGTTGGGGGTGGCAGCGCTCATCGTGATGCGCTCTATGACCCTCGGCTTCCTTCAGCAGTTCGTGGACAAACTGATTGAACTGGCAGCCCATGTGGAAGTCCTCAGCGAGGAATTGAGCGCCTACTTGACGCCCGTTGACGACCGAACCTTAGCCACCGCTCCCGTGCGGGAGGCGATGGCGCTAACGCCGTTCCCTTTCCCAACGCTCTTCACCACCACGCGCCCACCTGTTCCCCGCCAACGCAAAGGCATCGCGGGTTGGGAGCAGGTTGTAGTGCAAATAGAGCGTTTGCCAAGCGTGGTCTCCGTTGCGCCCCTCGTTGCGTTGGAAGGGCTCATCGTGTTCGGCGATAGGTCAGAAGTTATCGGTGTGATTGGGATTGAGCCCTTCCGCTACGACCGAACCGTGCCCCTTCGCCGCTGGTTGCAGGAGGGGCGCTTGGAAGACCTGCAAGCCAACCCCAACAGTATCGTGCTGGGCTTCACCTTAGCAGAGGAGTTAGGGGCACGCATTGGTGACCGCGTGACCGTTGTGGGACGCAGCGGAGCGACGGCTACTTTGCGGGTCGTAGGCTACTACCGCTCTCGCGTGACCGTCGTGGACCGCTTCCGCGCTTATGCCCCTATGCGCACCGTCCAACGGCTCAAAGGCACCGACCGTGTGGACGCCATCGCTGTCCGCTTGACAGATTTGGAACAAGCCGACGCTGTCGCTCAGCGCATCCACCAGATGACGGGGCTCACCGCCACCACTTGGAAGGAGTTCGGACGAAGTCTGGCAGCCATCTTCCGCATGATTGACATGATCACCACGCTGGTCGTGTTGGTCATCGTCGTGGTGGCGGGCTTTGGTATTGCCATCACGCTGCTGCTCTTGGTCAGCGAAAAGCGTGGGTTCATCGGCGTGATGAAAGCGGCAGGGATGACCGCTCCCCGCATCGCTCGCACCTTTCTGCTGGCAGGGTTGCTCATCGCTGCTTTTGGCATCACTTTGGGCGAAATGGGCGGTTGGGTCGGCGTGGAGGTTTTGGACCGAACCCCAACAGGGCTGCGTGGGTTTGCTACCTTCGTGGAAAGCGAAACTTTCCCGATGTTGAAGCGATGGGACATTTATGCAGTCGGGGGGCTGGCAGCGCTTTTGGTCGTTCTCATCGCCAGTTGGTTCCCTGCCCGCCGCGCTGCCTCCTTTGACCCAGTAGCCATCTTGCGGGGCGAGTGACGGGAAAACTTCGTTCACTTGTGACCGAGGTGAGATGCGTGCGGTTTGTCCTGCTCTTTCTGGCGGTGCGTTACTTGCGGCGGCGGTGGCGCACCACGCTCTTGACTGTTTTGGCGGTGATGCTGGGCGTCTTTGCCATGAGTTTTATGGCGTCCATGATGTTAGGCTTGCACCAAAAGTTTTTGGACAGCATCACCGACACCGCGCCCCACATTGAAATCAAAGGGCGAAAGTTAGGCTTGCCGCCCCGCATTTTTGTGGAAGGTGTGGATGGCATTGAAAGCGAGGCTGCGCCTCTGCTTTTGAACCCCGTGCGCCCTGTTCCCCGCCGCCCCGAAAAACGGTTGCGGGGTTACGGGCGCTTGTGCGAACGGATTGAGCAATTGGATGGCGTTCTCGCAGCAGCGCCACAGGTGCGGGGGAGAGCCATCCTCGTTTACGGCGGCATCTCTCGCGCTGTCAACTTGCTGGGCATTCTCCCCGATGCGCAAGAGCGCGTGATCTCCATCCGCGATTACCTTCACGACGCCATCGGCGATTTAACGCAAGTGCCCGACGGGTGCTACTTGGGCAAGGAACTGATGCGGCGTTCGGGCATCCCTGTGGGTGCCCGCGCGGTTCTCATCGGACCAACGGGTGTCCGTCGCTCGGTGCGGGTGCTCGCCCGCTATTGGAGCGGTGTGCGGGAAACCGACGAGTTGGCGTGCGTGGTGCGCCTGTCGTTGGCGCAACAACTGCTCGGCTACACGGGTGAGGCAACCAGCATCGCGGTGCGCGTGGCGGATGTTGACCGAGCCTACGACCTCGCTCGCTTGTTGGAACGGCGCTTGGGCTACGAAGCCGTCTCGTGGCAAGAAGCCAACGCCAACTATTTGGCACTGTTCAGGCTCCAAAACCTTATCACCGCCATTTTGCTGGTGGCAACCCTGATCGTGGGTGGGTTCGGCATCGCCAACGGGCTCATCACCATCGTGCTGCAAAAGCAGAAAGACATCGGCATCCTGAAAGCAATGGGCTTGAGCGCTCGCGATGTGGCGCTCGTGTTTTTGCTGAACGGGTTGCTCATCGGCGTTATCGGCTCCACCCTTGCGATGCCCTTAGCCGCCAAAGCCATTGACGCTATGAGCAAAGTGCCGCTGTCAGGCGAGGGGTTGTTGACGACGGAGACCTTTACCATGCTCCGCCATCCCGCCATCTACATCGTGCCGATGCTCATCGGCATCGCCACCAGTGGTTTGGCAGCGCTGTTCCCTGCAAGGTTGGCGGCTCGCTACGACCCTGTAGAAATCATCCGCAGCGCCGCTCAATGACTTGGGGAGGGAGCAACCATGCTGGCGTTGACATCCGTAAGATGGCGAGTGGTGCGGTATAGCCTCGCTGTGGAAATCACTTGCCGCAAAGCCTTGTTCCTTGAGAGCGGGTCGGTGACCGCTGTTGCCGTTCACCCGCATCAACCGTTATTTGCCTCCGCCCATCGGGACGGACGGGTGCGGTTGTGGCACCTGCTCGACGGCGAGTTGGTGGCGAGTTTGGAAACGCCCTACCCCTTGCTAACCGTTGCCTTTTCGCTTAACGGAACATTGCTCACAGCGGGTGGGCACGGGGGCGATGTGGCAGTGTGGGAGACAGACAGTCACCAACGGGTTGCCACTCTCCAGTGGCACAATCGCGTTATCCAGTCCGTTGCCTTTGCACCTGACGGCAGTTTGCTCGCCCTCGGCAGCGGGTTGTGGGACGAAGGTTCTCGCCGTTACGCGGAGGGCGAAATCGCTTTTTGTCATGTTGGTGACTTCAGCCTCAACCGTTGGTGGCGCGCTCACGACGCTCCTGTCAATTCCCTCGCTTTCGCAACGGAACCGCTTCGTTTGCTTTCAGGCGGATGGGATGGCGTCGTCAAAGTTTGGCGAACCGAAAAAGCAGTGTGGGCAAGTGAAGGCAGTGTTTTGGAACGAACTATCAACGCTTACCCTACGGGATGGTTACGGGCTTTTGCCCTTTCGCCTGATGGTGCTTTGCTTGCCACCGTCGGTTTCAATCGCCAACCGATGGGCAGTTGGTGGGAAGTGCCTGTTCCCCTCTGGCGGGTTGCTGACGGAGAGAAAGTCGGCGTGTTGCGAGCAGGTTTCTTTCGTGGTCACCGAAGCCCCGTTAACGCTGTCGCCTTTGCGCCCAACGGGCAATTGATTGCAACGGGTAGCAACGATAAAACCGTCAAAGTTTGGCACATTTCGGGGCGCCTCCTCGCTTCGTTGGAAGGGCATGTTGGGTTGGTCAACGCCATCGCTTTTTCACCTGATAGCCAATGGCTTCTCTCGGGCGATTCCAACGGAACCATTCTTTTGTGGCGCGTTGCGACGGAGTGAACGCTTTCATCACATTGGTGGCTTTTGCGCCAAAATCGTAATGGCGCATTTGCGAAAAAGGAGGCGAAGGGGTTATGGGACAGACTCGGCGAGCGTTTTTGCAGCGGGCGATGGGTGCTTTGGCGAGCGTCACCTCCGCCGCCTTTGCGGAGCAGCAAAAAGAGCCCAAGAAAGGCATTTGGAAACTGGGGTTGCAAAGTTACTCGCTGCGCACCATGCCCTTTGACAAAGCCGTTGCCACTATCAAGCAGTTGGGGCTTAAGTTCGTGGAAGCCTTCCCAGGGCAGTTGCCGATGGACCGCGCTGAAGACGCCAAGAAAGTGCTGCAAGAGCACGGGGTGCGGCTCGTCGCTTACGGCGTCGTCGGGATGCGACCAGACGAAGCAGCGCTGCGTCGGCTCTTTGACTTCGCCAAAGGGATGGGCATTGAAGTCCTGACAGCGGACCCAGCACCCGAAAGTTTTGACCTACTGGACAAACTGGTGGACGAGTATGGCATCTATGTCGCCATCCACAATCACGGACCTGGCAGCCGCTACCCAGGCGTGGACAGCGTGGTGAAAGCCATTCAGGGGCACCACGAACGCATCGGGTTGTGCTACGACACGGGGCATGGCGCCCGCGCAGGCGACGACATCGTGGAAGCGGTGCGGAAAATCGGCAAGCGCATCTATGGCGTGCACTTGAAGGATGTCAACGAGCAAAAGCGCGATGTGCCCATCGGCGAGGGCGTCTTGGACATTCGCGGCTTTGTCAAGGCGCTAAAGGAGGTCGGCTTCGCGGGCGCGTTCATGCTGGAGTATGAGTTGGAGCCGCAAAACCCTGTGCCCGGCATCCAAAAGTCCCTCGCCGTCGCCAAGCAAGTGCTCACCGAAGCAAGCGTGAAGTGGGAGTAACGGGTGCTGACCGCTCTAACCTTTCAGGAGGGCAAGCGATGCGGAGCGGTGCGGCTAAGACGGAATGGACATTTCAAGGGGATGTGACCCACTGGCTCAAAGCGCTCTGCGAAGAGGAGCGCGGGCGCAATCCCCACCATTATCCCTTTGCCGATTTTGACCAAGACATCCGCTTGCCTGAAGGGGAGCGCCCCGATGGTGTGCTTTACGACCGCCTCGGGCAACCCTTCGCCATTTTTGAACTCAAGCGCCCCAATATCCCTGCAGAGGATGTGGTCTTGCTGAACAGGGCTGCCAGCAAAGCCGTCCAGTTAGGCGCTAAGTTCATCGTCACTTGGAATGTCAACGAGTTAGTGCTCTGGTTTCCTGAGTTCGGCACCCCGCCCTTGCACTGGCAACGCTGGAAAAAGTCCATCGCCAGCATCGCCGATCTTGCCCAATACCCGCTCTTCAAACCCGCTTTACAAGCAGCGGCGCGAGAACTTTTTGAGCGGCTCAAAGCCCTTTACGCTGCCAAGCGCCCTGAAGTCCTGTTCCCAACCGTCCCCTTAGACGAGCGGTTTATTGACTTTGTGGACTCTTATGTCAGGGCATTGGCTTTCTCCTTTGCCCAAGCCTTAAGGGATGCGGAACAACGCGATAGCGGTTTGCGCCGCCGCTTGCGACAATGGTTTGCCGAACAGCAGTTACCCTATCTGCCCGACGAACGGCGCTTCTGGCAAGGGGGGCGCTTGTTGGCTTACCTGTTAGTTAACCGCTTGCTCTTTTACGAAATCGTCAGGCAAGCCTACCCTGGCAGACTGCCGCCACTGAAAATCCCTGACGACCTATTGGGCGATGCCATTCGCGAGATGCTTCGGGAGCGTTTTCGGGAGGTTATCCAGCAGGTCAACTTTGAGACTGCCTTTGAGGTGGGCATCTTGGATGAGGTGCCTTTCCCAGACGAGATAACCCCCCACTTGCAGGCTTTTACCGAGCAACTGACCCAGTTTGACTACACCCGCATCCCCCACGATATTGTCGGGCGCGTTTACGAACGGCTCATCCCTTCAGAGGAGCGGCACTTGTTCGGGCAGCACTTTACTCGTTCGGATGTCGTGGACTTCATCTTGGCATTTTGTGTCCGCAGCCCCGATGACACCGTGATGGACGCTTCCTGCGGCGCAGGGACTTTTCTGGTGCGTGCCTATCACCGCTTAAAATTTCTCAGCGGCGGTCAGCACCAACACGGGCAACTTCTGGAAAGGCTTTACGGGATAGACATCGCCAAAATCCCCGCCCATTTAGCGACCATTAACCTTATCGCTCAAGATGTTCGCTACGCAGGCTTTTACCCGCGCATCTTGTGCAAGGACTTTTTTGATTGCCAACCCCATCAAACGGTCATCCATTTGCCTGGCGACATCAAAATCCCCCTGCCAAAAGTGAGCGCTTTCGTTGGCAACCCGCCTTACACGCGACAGGAGGAGTTGGAGGAGTTATCCGAGGGGATGAAACGGAAACTCCAACAAGTTCTGCATGCTGACTTCAACGGACAGGTGGCGATATCCAAACGGGCAGGCATCTACGCTTATTTCTTCACCCACGGCGCCAAGTTCCTGCAAAGGGGAGGGCGCATCGGGTTGGTCACTTCTAACTCATGGTTGGATGTTGAGTATGGGCGCGATTTGCAGCGCTTCTTCCTTGAGCACTTCAAAATCATCGCCATCATTGAGCCGATAGAGCGTTGGTTTGAGGACGCTGCCGTCAACACTTGCATCACTATCTTGGAGCAGTGTGATGATGAGGAAGAGCGCAAACACCATCTGGTGAGGTTCGTCAAGTTGAAGGAGCGACTGGAAAGCCTCCTGCCACCGCTGAGAGACGGCGCCACCGACGGGGAGCGATGGAAAACGGCGGATTCTTTGGTGCGCAAGATTGAACGGGCAAAGCGCCACACCGAAGACGCTACCATGCGCATCTTCGTCAAGCGCCAAAGCGAACTTTGGGAAGAAGGCTTGGACGAAAAGGGCAACTACATCGGGAGCAAATGGGGAAAGTATCTGCGAGCCCCTGAGGTTTTCTTCCGCATATTGGAAAGGGCTCAAGACAAACTTGTCCCCCTCGGTCAAATCGCTGATGTGCGTTTTGGAATCAAGACTGGCGCTAACGAGTGGTTTTACCTGACGCATGAGCAGGCACAAGAGTTAGGGATTGAGCCACGCTATCTCAAGCCCATCATCAAATCGCCCCGCGAGTGCGACCGCATCATCATTGACCCCAAAGCGCTGAAATTCAGGGTCATCCTTTGCCACGACAGTCGCCGCAAATTGCGGGGGACAAAACTTCTGGACTACATCCGCTACGGTGAACGACGCGGGTTTCACCGACGCCCGACTGTTGAAGCACGCACGCCTTGGTGGGATTTAGGCGAGTGGGAAAAGCCCGATATGGTGTGGCCTGATGCCTACCACGACCGTTTTGCCTGTTTCGTCGTTGACCGTAAACTCTTTGCCGACAAGCGATTTTTCTATATCCGCTTCATGAAGGGCGATGATTATCAAATCAACGCTGCTTACCTGAATAGCACAATTATCCCACTCTTCGTGGAGTGCGAAGGCATTGTTAACTTGGGCGAAGGCGCAATTTACACGAATGTTTATCAACTCAAAAATTTGCCTGTGCCAACAGCAAAGACTTTTACAAAACTCCAACGCCGCAAGTTGCTTGCTGCCTTCAAGCAGATGTGCCGACGGCAGGTGCTGCCGATTTTTGACGAGGTCAAGCAACCTGACCGACAGCAATTGGACGATGTGGTGTTGGAAGCGTTGGGCTTTTCTGACCGAAAGGAAAGAGAGCAAGTGCGTCAGCAACTTTATGAGGCTGTCACCACTCTGGTTCAGGAACGGATTTACCGTGCCGCTTCCGTCCAACCCAAAGGCAGAAGCGCCGTTAAAGCCAGCGTGCAACAATTGGCGCAAGAAATCATCGTGTCTGACTTCCCCCTCAGCGAGCGCAAGACTTTCCCCGACGATTTTGTGCCCAAGACGGGCAAAGGGCAGTGGCTGGAGTTGCCAACGGGTGAAGTGCGTTTGGTAGAAGGGAACTTGTTTGAGCCCAGTAAAGTCATTGTCGGCGAAAAAGAATTTGAGTTCCACTCACCATTCAAAGCCCGATTCGTCGCCATCGCCGCTCAAATGGGTTTGCGACGGGTTTTCGTGCCCGACGATGACACAGTGCTCCAAAAAGCCCTCGCCGATTATGCCAAGTATGTCTCCGCAATGGAGCGCAAAGTGAACGAGGCTGTCCAGAGCAGCGCCATCGGGAGAGCCCGCAAAGCCTTAAAAGCCGAATTGATGAAACAGTTGAGACTGGTGAAACTTTAGCCTGCCTACCGACAGGGTTTGCCTTTAGGTTGCGTCAGTTGCAGCGCATTTATCGTTTCTTTTGCCCACTCTTCTCGCTCCCCTTTTTCCTATCGGTTGTAGCACCGAACTTTTTGGGGGCGTTGATGCATCAAAGGAATGGCAGCGCGGGAAAGCGGAATGGCTCCGCTCACCATGAGAACTGTTGAAAACAGGCGTGAGAGCGATGGCAATCTCGCGGGTCGCAACGATTAGTGGCTTCAACGAGACCAAAATGCTCTGCAGCGCCGACGCAACTGAAGAAGCGTTGGTCACGCGGGCGCTCAATGGGGATGCCAACGCGTTTGCGGAACTGGTGCGTCGTTACCGCGACAGGTTGCTGAACTTGGCGTGGCAGTTGCTCGGCAACCGCGACGAAGCGGAAGATGCCGTGCAAGATGCGCTCTTGTTCGCTTATGAGCACCTGCATCAGTTCCGAGGAGAAGCGCGCCTGTTCACTTGGCTCTATCGCATCACCGTCAACGCTTGCAGAACGCGCCTGCGCCAGCGGCGCATAGAGCCATTGCCCGAAGATTGGGAACCCGCTGATGAGATAGACTGGCGAGCAGTGGAAGCCCAGTGGTGGCGGAAACGACAAGTGGATGCAGTGCTGAGCAAATTGCCCGAACCGCTGCGGCTGGTGCTTATCCTTCGGGAAATGCACGACCTGAGTTACGACGAAATTGCTGCCGTCTTGGACATCCCCGTCGGCACCGTCCGCTCTCGCTTGTTTGAAGCCCGCAAGCGCTTCGCTCGGCTCTGGCAAGACATGTTTGGAGTCAACGAGTGAAACGCCGACCGTGCGAAGGTGATCCCTATGCGATGCGAGAAGGCACAACGATGGCTTAGCCTGTGGTTGGATGGCTTGTTGAGCGAAGGTGAGCAGGGAGCGCTAATGCATCACTTGCAAAACTGTGTTCATTGCCAACAGTTGTGGCAACAGTGGGAACGAGCGCGGGCAGTGCTTCACTCGTATCCGATCATCACGGCGTCGCCCGATTTTGAGCGACGCTTGCTGCGGCGGTTGAAGAGCACCAAGCCTTCTGCGCTTCCTATGCCATCACACTGGCTCATGCACCCTGCCTTTCGGCTCGCTTCTTCAGCGATGGGTGGGTTGACCATCGCTTTGCTAACACTGCTGCTCCTTTTTCGCTCAGCGCCTTCCGAACCGTCCCAGCCATCCTATTGGCTCCAACACGAGTTAGAGCCAAATGTCGCACAACTTTTGGACTTGCCCATTAGGAGGGAGCCGTCATGGCAAAAAGACGCCTCGCCTTCATCATCGCAATTGCCATCCCCCTCTTGGCGCTCTTGAGCCATCAGGAACTGAGGCGAATTTTGCTGTGGGACATCCTCATCATCGCTCGCTTGAACCCCACAGCAGCGCTGGAGATGTTGCCAAAGCCAGCGGACCCGCTCTATCGCGCTATCAGGGAGGCAGAAGGCAGTCCCGATTTGAGCGAAACTTTTCCCCGTGAGGCGTGGAGACCACGATGGCTCGCTTATGAACGCTTGTATCGGCAAACGGGGCAGGTATGGTTAGGCGTTTTTGGGCTGCGGTATGCGATGGATGCGGTTCCGTTAGGACGCACGGAGCACCAAGAACCACCTTCTCCTCAACCGCTGCGGCGACCGTCGCCAGAAGAAGTGCGTCGCTTATTGGCGCTGGCGAACGAGTTGAGCGAGCGGGACAAAGACAACGCCTTCCCGCTGCTGGTGAAAGCCTATGCCTTGTTCGCGCTGCAGCGAGATGTGGAAGCCTTCCGCACCTTGCAAGAAGCCGCACAGCGCCCCACTTACCGCACCTACGAAGATGCGTGGCTTCGGGTGACCGCACCCAAAGGGCTAACGGTGGAGGAACGAGTGATAGGCAGCGCATCTCTTTTGCTGCCTCACTTGAGCAGCATTCGTGAACTTGCGCGATTGGTCGTTTGGCACGCTGCTGAAGCGGAAGTGAGGGGCGATTACGCCGAGGCGTTGCAGCGGACGGAAGCGCTCCTCAAAGTGGCGTCAATGATGCGAGAGCACGCGGTTTTTCTGATTGAGCCGCTCGTTGGCATTGCCATCCAGCACATGGCTTTTGCAGGGCGGACGAGGCGGCTGACGGATTACGAACGCGAAAGGTTGCAGAGAGAGGTGCGGCTCCAACGGGTGGCGGAGCGGTTTGCCGCTTTCGCGCGCCGACACGGGCGCCCCGATTTGGCGGAGTGGGCACTTAAAGAAGCGGAAGCAGCAGTAACTGTCTACGAGATCGGGCGGTCGCTCTCTAAGCAGGAAATGCTCTTCCCCGGCTTCTCGCAACGCGACTCGCGGCGGTTGACGAATGCCCGTCTGTCAGGGTTCGTCTTGTTGGCAAGTATCGTGCTGCTAATGCTGGTCACCTTGATAACCACCCTCTTCCTTTGGCGGACGGGAAGAGCGATTGACCGCTACGCGCCTTTCACTGCTGCTTTTCTCGCTGCGGGATTGCCCATTGCGGCTATTGTGTGGGGCATTGTGGGAGCAATCGGCGTTGAGTTTTGGGAGTTTTGGAACATAGATGCAGTCTTGGAGCGGGTCTTATGGCTGCTTCTGGTGCCCTTTGCAACTTTGGGGCTCCTTTTTGTCGTGTGCTTTCTGCCAGCGCTGTGGCGCTTGCGCAGGGTCGCCGATTGGAGAACTTTTGTGATATTGCTTGGTGCTGTCGCGCTGCTCACCCTGTTAGTCATTGCAGGATTTGGCGCGCCCAAATTAGGGACTCTTGTCAATCCCTTGATAGCGGCACTTCTGCTTTGCGTTATCGTGGGAACAGTGGCAGCCCTGACATGGCTCAAGCAGCAATTAGACAGCCCCTCTCTACAAGTGCGCATTCTCAGTGCCGTCGCCCTTGCTATCATGAGCGTCTTGCTCGTTTACGCAGCGTTGTGGTTTCTGGCGAGTTTGGAACTGTCCCCTCAGGCATTCGCAATGGAAACATTCGCCGTCGTTGTCGTCATCTTGCTAACTGCCTTCGCACTTGTTTTTCTCCTTGCTTTCAGCGTTTGGGCGCGTTGGGGGCAAGAGGAAAAGAGGTTGATCTGTCAAGGAGTGCTGTGGCGGCTGCGGGATGCGGCGTTGCTGTTGGTGCTACTGTGTTGGTGGGGCTATGGCATCGTTAGCGTCAGCAGCCTTCCCCTTCGTCACCGTCTACATCAAGCGTTGGACGAAGTTATCGCTCACGGCGAATTGATTGCGTGGCAAAAGGTTTTGTCTGGTAGCCCCGACAAGCGTTAGGGAAAAACCTCGCGCACAACAAGGAAGCCTTGCCTTCCCGAATTGATAGCGCCGCCGCTCGTCGGCGATGGTCGTTTCAAAAAGGACGCAAGACGCATGAGAAACGGAGAAGGCGGAAAGTTTGTCATGCCTCATGGCGCTCCTACCTTGGTGTCTCCTCTCTCCTAAGAACGCCCAGAAACCCTTGACGCCTTTGGAACGGTTTTGCAAACTTTTTCAAGGTGCTGATGACGGCTCAGGGGAGCACAGGGGGTAATCTCCGCCACAAAGGAGGGCTTTAGCGTTGCTGAACCAGCCATTGGCGACCCAAACGGATGCATGGGTGGCGGAGGTAATTGAAAGCAGCACTACGGAGTTTGCTGCCGAGTGTCGGGAGTTAAACAACTCACCGCCTTTCGGTGCGTTGGTCAAAGCCCATTCAGCGCCGTGGTTCATCTACGGTGTTGTGCACCACATCAGCACCCAAAGCATTGAACCGTATCGTCGCCCGATGGCGTTCGGTAAGACGGAAGAGGAACTGAGACAGGAGCAGCCGCAGATTTACGCCTTGCTGCGCACTCACTTCAAAGCCTTGGTCGTGGGTTACGCAACGGAAGATGCCCCCGAAACCATCGTCCAAGCCGTCCCACCCGTGCCTGCCCGTTTGCACACTTTCGTTTACACTTGCTCGCCCGAGGAAGTTCGACAGTTCAGCAGCGATTTGCACTTTTTGCGCACCATTGTTAACGCCACGCGAGGACTGAGCGATGAGTTGCTGGTCGCGGTCTGCTGCCACACCGTTGTTGCCAACGAGGGCAAGCGGGAATACTTAGTGCAGTTGGGCAAGGAACTTTACCGTCTGCTGCGCGACGATTACCATCGGCTCACTCACCTGCTCAAGCGGATAGAAGCGCAAGTGGAGCGGTTGAAGGAGAATGCCATGTGAGCGAGGGCGATTCGCTCACGGCGTCGCCACCCACCGCAAAGCATTGAGGATGAGGCGACGGTAGTGCGGGTTGCGGTAAGCCGTCGGTCCGTGCCCCAATTGGATGAACACCACTTTTGCCTTCCCATAGCGGTGCGCCCACGCAACGCATGGGTCGCTCCGTTCGTGGTCAGTCATTAGCAACCTGTGAACCGTCGGCGCCAACCAGAAACCCTTGTAGGTTTCGTCCTCTATCTCAAACGCTTCGGGCAACCCTTGGGTGACAGGATGGTTCTTGTCCGCCACCCGCACCACAAAGCGGATATCGTGGTGGAATTGCGACCGATCGTATTCTTTGCCATCGGGCGCTTTGCCTTTGGCAAGGAAGTAGCGGGCGCCAATGATGCGGGCGTATTCGTCCCAGTGTTGATAACTGGCGATACTGTGGTGCAGAGCGACCAACCCTTTCCCCTCCTCGCGCAGCCAGCGAACCATCCCTTGCTTTTGCTCCTCGGTGATTTGCTGCCACATGTCGTAGAGCACGACAGCGTCGTAGCGGCGCAAAGTTTCCCCCAGCCAGATGTCGTTGCCTTGCGGTTGCCCTCGTTCTTCCCAAGCGATGTTGGGGAGGCTGTCAAAGAGGGCAAAAAATTCTTTGCGGTCAAAGTCGTGACCGCCCGTGAGGATGACGATGCGCAAAGGTTTATCCACCTTTCGTTCCCCCCTCTGCGTGGTAGGTGCTTGCCATAAGCCCGTCGCCATCAAAACTGCCATCAGCCCTAACGCCCCTAACGCTTTCATGTTTCTTCCGCCTCCTTGAACCCGTTCACGGTTGGCTCCGACCGAGAAAAGTTTGTCGCCAGCGGCGGATACGTTGGGCAACTTCAACGACTGGAGCCGTCCAGATGTCTTGGCGTTGCGCCAAAAAGTCGCATAACTCCCGCAGGGCGAGACGAGAAACGGGCAAGTGTCCTTCGTCAATGCCGTGAAAGGTCAGGATAATCCACCGCCCTCGCTGCGTAGACCATTCCACCCAACCGATTAGTTCGGCGCCTCTGAGAAACTCCGCTTTGAGCGACCAAAGGTAGTGCAAGTCACAAGTAAGGGGATGGTTGTCTGGGTATTCGCCGCCACCGCGCGCAGCAACGAAATGGCGGGCAATGACGGGAACATAACTTTGGCGCGTAGGTCCACAGCCCACAAAGTCTTGGTAGCACGGGTAAGCGTAAGAGCGCTCCGCTACACCTGTCAACAAACGCAGCCGCCGTTCCGCCTCCAACACATCGGCTTCAATGTCCGCAAGCGTCATAGTTTCCAAGCAGCGTTCCTGCAAGTGGTTACTAAAGGCGCGGCTGCACGGATGGGTGAGGGAATGGTTGCCCAACTCATGCCCTTGTTCGGCAACCTGCTTCCATCCTGCCCATCGCTCAAACCAATCATCACTGTCGGGATTTCTGCCGCGCGGGTTGAGGTAGAAAGTGGCGCGCAAGCCTCGGTCGGTCAGCAACGGAACCGTAACTTCCAACTGCGAATGCAACCCATCGTCAAAAGTCAGCGAAACTGCTCCACGACAACCAGGTGGGTAAGGCGTTTCTATGCGCTCTTCGCTCATTGTCTTTGCCCCCTCACTCATCATCACGGTGCAAAAAGTGCCGTTTCCACCAGCGCCCTGAAACCCTCCCAATTCACCGCTCGCACAACCCAACCAGGACCAGTCGGGTCAGGCTTGACAACAGTGTAACCGCGCGTGTGGGCACCGTGAAGTTCCACTTCCACCCGCACCCGTTCCAAAGTTGCCAGTTCGGGGCGGATAGCAACAGCGAGCGCCAACGGGTCGTTGAGAACGGGCGCGGAGGCACCGGAAACCTGCAGCCACACCTCCGTCATCGCCCACAGGGTGCGATGGAGAGCGGAGTCGCTGGTGCGCAACCGCTCCATCAACGCCTGCGGCATCACCGCGTGCTGGGTGATGTCTTTGGGAACGAGCACGAAAGGGATGCCACTGTTGAACACGATGTGAGCGGCTTCGGGGTCTAAGCGAACATTCGTTTCGGCATAAGGCAACTTCTCCGCACCCGCCATGATGACGAGCCGACGAAGCAAGCGCCCCAATGCCGGCTCAACGCGCAGGGCTAACGCCAAGTTTGTCAACGGTCCCAAAGCGACCAACACCAACTCGCCTGGGTGGCGCCGAAAGGCTTCACGGAGCGCATCAACGCCGTTGGCAGGCGGGAAGAACAGTTTGTCCACTTCGTCTAAAAGAGTGGCTAATTCAGGGTAATGACGCGAGGGCGGTTCAATCAACCCTTGCGAAGCACCAGCGGCGACCGGAATGCCCCTTTTCCCTGCCAAGTTCAAAACCTTGCGGGCTAATTGAGCGCGAACGGAAACCGCGCTCCCAACCGTCGTGACCCCAATCAACTCCACTTCAGGTAGGCGGGCTGCCAACGCCAGTGCGAAAGCATCGTCCACATTGCCGCCGATGTCTGTGTCAACGAACACCTTTACCGCCATGCTTTCACCGCCGCCTTGCTGAAAGGTATTGTCGCACCAGCGCCACTAACCACTCCATTTGACGCACTGCCGTCGTCGCCTCGCACAGAGGTTGTCCCTCACCCGAAACGGCGCGCAAAAATTGGCGGATGGATACCTGCATGAAATCGTCCACCACCCGCTTTTCGTCGCCCCAGCACAAAGCAATGCGGTAAATGCCATCTTCACCGACGAAAGGCTCAAAGCGGACCTTAAAATCGTCCCATGTGATACTTCGCTCCAGCGGTCCACTGTGACGGCGGACGAAAATGGTGGCAGGAAAGGAAGCCTGCGGAAGTTGCACTTGGAAGTGAGCAGCAAGCCAATCGTTGCCTTCTTCAAAAATGATGCTATCGGTCACCAGTTGCGCCTCGGGGAAGAGAGCCAGCAACAGGCTAACGGGATGGGGCGCCAAGTCCACCCACAAATCCACGCCACTGGTGTCTCGGTCTCGCACCTTCGCTTCCATCACCAGTGTCAAGCGTTGGGGTGTCTCGGACAACCCGTGCTCTTGCCACAGTTGGTGGAGGTGCGGCACAGCGGCGACATATTGCGTGTTGACCGCCAGCACTTTGCCTAACCGAGCAGCAGTTTTCGCCAAGTCGTAAGTCTGCGCCAGCGTTTCCTCCAACCGCTCCACACCCAACCACACCAACGGCTTCTCGCACAGCACATGAGCACCATTTGTCAAGGCTTCTAACGAGTGGGTTGCGTGCAAAGCGTGGGGCGAACAGATGCTCACAGCATCAGGGCGTTCCACCTCTAACATCGCTCGCAAATCTGCATAGCCGCGCCCAGAAAAATGGGGCACGACGGCTTTGAGGGCGGCTTCGTTCTGCGGGAGCGTTTCGGGACGGGAGGCGACGAAGGCAATCACTTCACACCCTTCCTTTGCCAACCATTGAGCGTGAAACTTGCCAACGCCTCGCACACCGACAACCGCCACACGCAGCGCCATAGCGACTCAAACCTCCCTTGCAGTGCCAACGGCTTGTCGCAGCACCTCTTTGGCGAACGAACGGTCCA
>FWWM01005065.1_pt1 | contig 29601 bp, 27 predicted proteins | sample 2228351 | NCBI WGS metagenome assembly FWWM01 (sample SAMEA103939774, study PRJEB20133) | metagenome | reverse complement strand
GGTCCGGGTCCTAGTGGACGGGGTCGAGGCCCATCGCGGGCCCCTGCCGGCCCAGGTCCGGGCCGCGGCTGGCCAGCGGGTCGTGCGCGTGCTCCGGCCCGACGGGACCGAGGCCGCGCTCCGCTACGTCACGGTCCCGGACCAGGGCGAGGTCGAGGTGGCCGTCGCGTTCCCTGCGCCCCCGCCGGTCGCGCCCACCCCTTCGCCCGGGCCCCCCGAGGCCCCTGCGCCCACCGTGACGGTCCGGGCCGAGCGTGGCTTTCCCTGGCACTTCGTGGTCATCGGGTCCGGGGCCGCGATGGTGGCCGGGGGCGGGGTCATGACCGCCCTGGCCGCCCGGGACCGCTCGAAGATCACGGGCGCCGCGACCGGGTCCGACGGGGTCGTGACCGGCATCTCGCAGCCCAAGGCATCTTCCTACGCGGACTCGGCCAGGAACAAGGACACGGTCGCCTACGTCCTCTACGGCGTCGGGGGCGCCGCGGTGATCGGCGGGGTCCTGTGGTGGGTCCTGGGCGCGACTTCCGACGATGACCACGCGTCCCCCGTGCTCCCCGCCGCGGCCCCGCTCGCGGGCGGGGCCCTCCTGGGGGCCACGGGACGATTCTGACTGGGGACGCGAGTCCCTGCCGGCGGCTCCAGGGTCGCGTCACTCGGGGGTCGTTCCTGGCGCGTGCAGCCGCACGCGGAGGCTCGCGTCCCCAGGGTGGCGCAAGAGGGGGTTGGACGCAGGCGCGAGCGGGGGCTCGCGTCCCCAGGAAGGCGTAGAAGGACGTTGGACGCAGGGCCACGGCACAATCGCTCGCTTCGCTCGCAATGACCCAATGCCCCATCCATCTTACTGTCCGGCGCGCACGCAGCGGACCCCGTAGCCGTAGCCGATGTCGCCGTAGCTCACGTTGCCGTAGTTGAAACTCACGTTGAAGGCGGACGACGACGACCAGGGCACTGGCGTGGAGGACCAGTACCAGCCGCACGAGCCCTCAAAGACCGAATACCACCAGCACACGGAGGACCCCTTCCCCTGATTCCCCTCGTAGTCCACGATGGAAACCAGTTCCTTCACGTTCGGCAACCTCCAGCCCCCCCCGGCCTTGGTGGATGTTAGGCAATCGTTCAGGGCCTGGACCCATGTCCGGTCATCGTCATAAAGCGGCTGCTTCTCCCACTCCAGCCCGGTCATCCGGTCAAAGACCGTGTCGCCGAAGTCCACGAACCGGGGCTCGTCGGCCAATCCTCCAAGGGGCGTCAGGCACCAGGCGAAGACCAGCGTCACTCCAAGCGCCTTCATCTCACGTCCTCCGATGAATTGCCGCCACCTGCCGCTCCATGACATGCCCGAGAGGACGCCCGGTCTCCTCGACCACCACCACGTCCCGGCCCAGCGTCAGGGCCTGGCCCACGAAGCGCTCCAGATCCCGCCTGGGCCAGCCGCAGCGGCGGTCGAAGCCCTTGCGCGGCCGCAGCGGCCGGAGCCCCAGCGCGCCGGTCCCCACCTCCGCATCCTCGTCGAACATCTCGTAGTAGCGACCGATTCGAAGGCACAACAGGGCCCGCTCGCCCAGCAGGCCCCGGCCCAGACGGCGGAAGAAGCACCACTGGGACACGAGGTCCGAAAACCGCCGGGGTGGCCGAAACCGGTCCCGCGCGACCCAGACCCCGGGCTTCTTTTCGCAAAACTCGACGAACACTTCGAGGTACGGAAACGCGTCCCGAATCCGTCGCAGGGTGTTCGTCGCCCGGGCGTGGCGAAAGTGCCCCAAGTACGAGTTGAGCGCCGGGACCACGCCCTCCTGCCTGGCGCGCGCCACGTCAAGGACCGCGCTCCGGACCGTGGGCCCTCCCCCCGCAGCGCCACCCTCCAGCCCCCTACATTCCCGTACCAAACGCACCTTCATCCCCTCCAGCCGCCGCCAGAGGTTGCCGACCACCCGACGCCGGACAAGCCGGTAGTGGGGCCTCACCACGTATCCGAGGAAATCCACGCCCCTCGAGACCGGGACGACATCGGGGGATTCCTCCTTCAGCGCCAGCGACAGTCTCGCGCCGAGAAAGCGCCGGACCTCCCCCGCCCAGGCCCGCAACTCGGCGGGGTCGCGACTGACCAGGACCATGTCGTCCACGTACCGCAAGTACCAGCGCACCTTCAGCACGTGCTTGACGTGCTGGTCCAGTTCGTTCAGGAGCACGTTCGCCAGGAACTGGCTCGTCAGGTTCCCGATGGGCAGGCCCCGATCAGGACCCAGGCCCCCGAGCCGCTTCTCCGCCGGGATGCGATCGAGTTCGGACCCCGGACACGCGATGACGCTGTTTCGGGTCGGGTCGTCGAACACGACCGCGTGCAGGGTCGCGAGGAGCCCCTCCCGATGAGGGTGCCCCCACGACGCGGTCCGCCTCGTTACGACCTCCCACAGGACCCCCTAGTGGATGCTCGGGAAGAAGTTCCGGATGTCCAGTTTCATCGCCCAGGCCCGGACGCGGCCGCTGGACGTGGCGCTCCGCAGGAACCGGGACAACCTCTCCACGGCCGCGTGCGTCCCCTTGCCGGGCCGGCACGCATACGAGTCGTGGATGAACAACCGCTCGAAGTGCTCCTCGAGGGGCCCGACGACCAGGTGGTGCACGACCCGGTCCCGGAAGGCCGCCGCGTACACCTCCCTCGGCTTGGCCCCCCGCGCCACGAAGCAGGCAGAGCGAGAGGGGGCGTAGCGCCCGGACGCGAGCCTGGAGTGAAGGCCCCACACCTCGTCGAGGGCGCGCATCTCGAACCGGATCGCCTCCGGACGCGAGCCTGGAGTGAAGGCCCCACACCTCGTCGAGGGCGCGCATCTCGAACCGGATCGCCTCCGGCCGCGACCGCTTGCGCCTTCGACACGCCTCGTAGGCCCTCCACAGGTCCAGGAAGCCGGGCCACGTCGGACACCCCTCACTTTCCGGCGCGCACACAGCGGACCCCGTTGTTGTTGCCGATGTCGTTGTTGTTCACGTTGCCGTTGTTGAAATTCACGTTGAACGCGGACGACGACGACCAGGGCACCGCGCGAACGCGGTCGGACATGGACATCACCTCCCGCCTCTTTTTCGAGGCATGACACCTCCTCGACCAGCGGCTTCCCTCCAGGTGCCGCCGGCCGAGACCACGGTTGCCGAACGCGAGTCCGGCGGACGGGAGCACAGTAAGGAACTCGGCACGCCCGCTCAGCCCTTGTGGGCCGCCCGGTTCTGGCCGGCGTCCGACCTCGTGCTCCGCAACCACCCCTCGCCCTGCCTGCCCAGGTCCACGGCCAGGCCCGACGCCACGCGAAACTCGTCGAACCTGGCGAATGCCTTCAGTTCCTTCGCGATCTGGATGTCTGTCTTGAGCGCCTCGACCTCGAGGCGCAACTCCTCCAGGACCCGCACGCGCCGCGCGGTGCCGTCCGGGCCAGGACCCAGGCGGATGTTGTTCGCCCGGATGATCGTCCGCAGGACCCGCGCACACCGGTCGCGCAGGCGCGCCCCGATGGCGTACTTGTGATACCTCGGCATGCCGCGCACCGCCTCCTCCAGATAGACCGTCAACTGGAAGGCCGTGCGGAAGATCGGCAGATGGTCGTACTGCGCCATGTGACCTCCGGCTCCAACAAGGAGGACAGTTGGTCGCGAGGAACGCATTGCGCGAGCAGGGGCTCGCGCAGCCAGACGCGAGCAGGGCTCGCGTCTCCAGGGAGGCGTAGAAGGGGGTTGGACGCGGGCGCGAGCAGGGGCTCGCGCGGCCAGGACGCGAGCGGGCGCTCGCGTCCCCAGGGGGCGAAGAAGGGCGTTGGACGCAGGGCCACGGCACAATCGCTCGCTTCGCTCGCAATGACCCAATGCCCCATCCATCTTACTGTCCGGCGCGCACACAGCGGACCCCGAAGAAGTAGCTGATGTCGTAGCCGTACACGTCGCCGTGGCTGAAACCCACGTAGAACGCGGACAACAACGACGAGGGCACGGAGGTCCAGAACCAGGGGTCCGATGGACACCCGGTCCCGAAGACCGCCGGCCACATTGGACATTCCTCCTTGGAGTAGTCCACGATCGAGACCAACTCTATCACACCCGGCAGGTGCCAGCCCTTGTTGGAACAAAGCAACTTCGCATCGTCCCAGTCCCGGTAGTCATCCGCCACCTTCGACCAGACCAGGCCTGTTCGCTCGTCCCGGACTGCCCCGCCCCCGATGTCCGTGAACTCCAACGGGCCGGATGGGAAATGACCGTCCTGGCCGTATCCCTCATCGTCGGGCTGGATCGTCGAGCAATCCACCAGCGAGGTCTGACCGGGCACCTTGCACCGGCTCACCCCGGTCGGAGCCACTTTGCACCTACAACCATCGTACTTCTGATAGCCAGGCTCGCACGGGCCGGTCCAGCAGGTGGGCTTGCAACGGCCCGCCTGACAGTCGGAACCCGCCGGGCACGTGCCGCACGTCCCTCCGCATCCATCGTCCCCGCATTCCTTGGCAGCGCACGCAGGCTGGCAGACGCATTGACCCTCGACGCAAACCTCCTGCGGACCCGAACACGTCCCGCACGTCCCTCCGCACCCGTCCGCCCCGCATTCCTTGCCCGAACAGTCCGGGGTGCAAGCCCCAGCCTTCTCGCACACCCCCGGGTACTCCTTGCCGGTCACCGGCCGGCACCACCAGCCCGGCAGGCACTGGCCCTCCACCCCGGGTTCGCACGCGAAGCGCCGGCCCGCCAGGGGGTCGCCGTGACACGCGAGCCACAACACACAGCCCGTCCCGGCCAGGACGCGGGCCACGCCCACGCCCCCCGAGCCCCGGCCTCCCCGACTCCCACCCGACATCCCCGCACCTCCCCTCGCAGCCGCAGCGATTCTATCATCATCCCTGAAACACGCGGCTTGCGCAGGCCAGTTTGCGCTGGTTCAGCGCCGGCAGGCGCCCCTGGAGTGCGGTGGCTTGACACCGCCTTCCCCGCGCAAGGCGCCGACGACCTGGCGTACTTGGAAGGCTCGCTTCGCTCGCCCGGGCCGCCTGTACCCCCCAACAGCGCGGTTTGCTCACACCCCTATCCCGTTGACTTCGCGGGCAAACGCACCTATATTGCGCCTCGGAGGTGTCGGACATGGCCCGAGTCACCATCGAGGATTGTTTGGACGCGGTCGAGAATCGCTTCGCCCTGTGCCTGCTCGCAGCCAAGCGGGCCAGGATGCTGCAAGAGGGCTCCACCCCCCTGGTCGAGACGGGCAACCGCGAGACGGTCACTGCCCTGCGCGAAATTGCGGCAGGCAAGGTCGGATTTAAAAAGGATATCCGAGAGTTGCTGAATCTGGGTCCCCGGCAGGGCTGAGCGCGTGAGCCCTCCGGCGAATCCTGCAAGAGCCTTTCCAGGCGGTCGGGCGGCACGTTGGTGGATTCTTTTCGGTCTGTTGTCATGCGGACCGGCCCTGCACCCGTTGCCCGAGGACCCGGTGACTGACGCAGACCTTTTGCTCCACCGGCTCGCTCGTCAAAGCGACTCCCCTAGGACGCTCCAGGCCGAGGCGCGCATCGAGCATTATGCCGAACGCGGGGTGGTCAAGGGCCGAGTCACCCTGCTGGTCGTCCGATCCGGACGCCTGCGGGCCGATGCCTGGACCCCCACGGACCAGCACCTGGCCACACTGGTCGCGGATTGCGAGACCTTCCTGTACTTCGAACGGGGTGCGCCGGAGTGCCTGACCGGGCTGTCCTGCCCACGCAACCTCGCCCGGCTGCTCCCTGTCGGACTGGGGGTTCGCCAGGCCGCGGCCGTCCTGCTGGGTGTGCCACCGGTCTATCCGGCCACCGGAGACTGGTCCATCGCCTTCGACCGCCGGGTGGGGGCTTACCGCCTGGAGTCCGCGATTCAGGGCGGGGTCCAGCGCCTGTGGGTGCTCGAGGACGGGACCACGGTCCGGGCAGAACTCGAGGCCTCGGGACGACCCGTGTATCGCATCGAGTTCTCGCGGTTCGAGGATCGGGGCGGGCACCGCCTTCCCACCCTCATTCACGCGGTTGTGCCCTCGGAGGGCGCGGACCTGACCATCCGCTATCGCTCGATGGAACCGGACGTGGAGGTCGGGCCAGAGGACTTTGAGTTTTCGTGCCCGGAAGGGCTTCCCCTCCGCGTCGCACCCTGTCATGATTGATCAAGGTAGAAGCCACTGGTCTATGGGAGGCGGACGGTGCGCGCCAGGCGAAGGGGCCTTCTGATCGTCTTGGAGGGGATTGACGGCGCCGGGACCACCACCCAGGCGACCCTCCTGCGCGCGCGGCTCGCCGCGGCGCGCGAGGCCCCAGTTGTCGTGACCGCGGAGCCGAGCGGAGGGCCAGTCGGGTGCCTGATCCGAAATGTCCTCGGGGGGCGAGTGGTGGGCAGGGACCTGTCAGGCCACGCTGTTCCGTTCGACCGGCGGGCACTGGCCCTTCTCTTCGCGGCGGACCGCCTGGACCACGTCGCCTGTGAGGTCCGGCCCGTCCTGGAGCGCGGCGGCACGGTCATCTGCGACCGCTACGTCCTGTCATCGCTCGCGTATCAGTGCCTTGACGCCCCGCGCGACTGGGTCGAGTCACTGAATCGCTTTGCGCCGGTCCCTGACCTCACCGTCTTCCTGGACGTCCCGCCCGATGTGGCCCTGGACCGGATCGGGGGCTCCCGGGCCGGACGCGACCTCTTCGAGAAGGCCGAGACACTCCGGCGAGTCGCTAGTGCCTACCGCGAGGTCCTCGCACAAGGGGCCGCAGGACCTGTCGCGGTCGTGGACGGGACCCTCCCGCGCGAGGAGGTCGCGGACCGCGTCTTCAGCGTGGTGGAGCCTCTGCTGACGCGGGACGCGGGGCGATCGAGACCACGGCCACCGCATCCCTGACCTGGCGCGAAGGCAGGCGAGGTCGCGTCCCCCCGGCGTGACAGGCACGGACCCTGGAATCCACGTACGAGACGAACTCCAATCGGTCCTCGTAGGTCCGAACCACGACCCCTGCCGCGAGCCCGTCTTGTGCCGCGACCCCGCAACCTCCGTCACACGGGAAGAGCACGATATCCCCCGGCAGGGCCGAGCCCGCCGAGACCAGCCGTTTCCGAGACTCTGCCCAGCGCTTGAATTGCATTGCCGAGAAGGTCTCGGCGCGCTCCCCGTCCGGAAGGAGGTCGTTGACGCGCAGGATGTGCCCGAGAAACGACCTGTTGTCAAAGGATCCGGTGACACCCAGCACGCGCTGGGCCGAGCGCACGACCTCCCTGCGGCGGAGGTCCACGTCTCCAAGCAGGTCCGGGGACTCGGGAGGCGCCAGGCTTGCGACTGGTCTGCGCGGCGCGGGGGAAACGGTTCGGTCGGACCGGGATGCAGGGGCGCGCTTTGGCGGGGTCTCGGACCTCCCGGGTGGCGGAAACGCGCACAGGGCCGCCAGGGGGCGGACCGGCTGGGCCAGGGTGGGATGAAGACAGGGTGCCTCCCCGAGCGTCCCGGAAGATGCGGTGGCGCAGGCCACGAGGCCAAGCAAAACCCCGCACGCTGGCAGCGACAACCACCGGCACGACCTGCCAGGCCTGCGCAGGACCATCCAGACCACCCCGTTGACGCCCCCGCCCGGCACCCCTAGAATCGTACCGCCGGAGGTCGGGCCTGGCCAAACGGGAGGTTGCGATGAACAAGACGATGTGGTTTCTCGGGGCGTGCGTCGGGCTTTCCTGCCTGTCCTGTGGTTCCGAGGGGGCGGAAGAGCCCGGGTCGATCCTGGTGCGATGGAAGTTTGGTGGCAAGACCTGCCAGGACCTCGGGGTCGACACGGTGCGCGTCCGAGTCCTCGACTCGGAAGGCAAGGAGCTTCTGGACCCTGCCCCGACCTTCCCGTGCGCCTCTGGTGAGGGCCTGGTCGAGGGTGTTCCGCCAGGGACCTACGAGGTGATCGTCGAGGGCCTCACGTTCCAGGGTCACGCCCATTATGAGGGGACGAGGACTGGCGTCAAGGTCGATAGCGGGAAGCCCACCGAGGTCTCCCCGTGGGTGACGCTCGAGTTGAAAAAGTCGGAGGTCCTCCTGAACTGGGAGTTCCCCCAGGGGTCCGGGCAGTGCACAGGGTCCAAGGTCGTGCAGGTGCAGGTGTGGGGGTATGACTCGTCCTCGTCCACCGTCCATTCGGGCGAGTACCCGTGCATCCTATTGCCAGAGACGTACCCGGACCTTGGGGTCCTCATCTCGGGCCTCCGCGGCAACGAGGAGCACACCTTTGTCCTCTACGGCCTGAACAACGACACTCCGCCCGCGATAACCCATCACGGCGAGCAAAAGGTGACGACGGTCCCTGGCGAGCGCTCGCCGGTCATTGTCCTCCTGACACCCTGCCCGGCCCCCAACCAGTGCCCGTGACGGCTACTGCGCTGAGCCCTCGGGAGCGGGGGAGGCAGGCGCGGAGGAGGCCGGCGGGGTCGCGTGGTCTGTCACGCTTCGCTCCGAGCCAGTCATCGCAATGGCCACGGACAAGACAAAGAAGATTGCCGCGAGCACGCCCGTGGTCTTGCTCAGGAAGGTCGCGGCCCCCCTCCCGCCGAACACGGAGGAGGCCGAGCCTCCCCCGAAGGCGGCGCCCAGTCCCCCCCCGCCCTTGCCGGGCTGGAGCAGGACCACGATGATGAGGAGGACCGAGACCAGGATGTGGAACGCGATCATCAATCCGTACAGGACATCCATGGTTTACTCCGTGAAGTTCACGATGCGCGCGAAGGAATCCGCATCCAGGCTCGCGCCGCCGACCAAAGCCCCATCCACATCCGGGCACTCCATCAGGGCGCGGATGTTGTCCGGTTTCACGCTACCCCCATACAGGATGCGCATCCCCTCCGCCACCTCGAAGCCAAACAGCCGACGGACCACCCCGCGCACGAACTCGTGGACCTCCTCGGCCTGACCCGGGGTCGCGGTGCGCCCGGTCCCGATGGCCCACACCGGCTCGTACGCGAGCACGACCCGAGAGACCTCTGCCTCGTCAAGCCCATTCAGTGCGGCGGTCACCTGGGTCTCCACCCGGTGAAGCGTCTGGCCCGCGTCCCGTTCCGCGAGCCTCTCCCCCACGCACACGATGGGGACAAGGCCCCCCTGAAGCGCCCGCGCGGTCTTGCGGCGGACAAGGTCATCCCCCTCCAGATGGTGCTCGCGGCGCTCCGAGTGCCCGACGATGACGTGCGTGCACCCCACACTCCGAAGCATCCTGGCGCTCACGTCGCCTGTGAAGGCCCCCTCCTCCTCGGGGCTTAAGTCCTGTGCCCCAAGTCCCACGGGGCTCGCCTCCAGAACCCGAGCCACGGCCGGGATCAAGGGAAAGGCGGGGATCACCACGACATCGCAATGGCGCGCCCTGGCCGTCTTGTGCACCACCTCCCTGGCCAGGGCCTGGGCCCAGGCCACATCGCCGTGCATCTTCCAGTTCCCCGCGATCAGCGGGCGTCTCCTCGGGCTCATGGTCCTTGCCTCGTGCCGACCCTCAGGCCGTCTCGCGCAGCGCCTCGACCCCGGGCAGTTCCCGGCCCTCCAAAAACTCCAGGGAGGCCCCGCCCCCGGTCGAGATGTGCGTGAAGAATGGCCTCAACCCGAGTCGCGCCACTGCCGCCACCGTGTCGCCCCCGCCGGCCACGCTCGTCGCGGTCGAGTGGGCGATGGCCTTGCCCACCGCCTCGGTTCCCGCCACGAAGGGCGCCTTCTCGAACATGCCCATCGGCCCGTTCCAGAACACCACCTTGGCCGCGGACAGACGGGCGGCATAGGTCTTCGCGGTCTCGGGCCCGATGTCGAGGACCATCGCATCCTGCGGGATGCCCGCCACGGGGACCACCTCACAGGGTGCCTCCTCGGATGCCTCCGGCGCCACGACCACGTCTGTGGGCAACAGGACCTCGACCCCGCGGGCCTGGGCCTTGGTCAAGAGATTCTTGGCCACCTCGACCTTGTCCGGCTCGTAGCGCGACTTACCGACCGAGAACCCCTGCGCAGCCAGGAAGGTGTTGGCCATGGCCCCGCCGATCAAGATGGACTTCGCCTTGCCCAGAAGGTTCGTCAGCACCCCGATCTTGTCCGCCACCTTGGCCCCACCGACCAAGAGCACGAACGGCTGCTCCGGGGACTGGAGCAGACGCCCGAGGTACGTCAGTTCTTTCAGCATGAGGAAGCCCGCGCCCTTGTGGACAAAGTGCTTTGGCAAGGCCGCGACCGAGGCATGGGCGCGGTGCGCCGCGCCAAAGGCGTCATTCACGTACACATCCGCCAGAGCCGCGAGCCGCTGCGCGAAGGCTTCGTCGTTCGCCTCCTCCTCTGGATGGAAACGCAGGTTCTCGAGGAGCACGATCTCGCCCTCCATGCGCTCCATGATCACCTTGCGCGGTCCATCCCCCACGGTGTCCTCGGGCATGAAGACCTCCTGGCCCAGGATCTCCGCCAGTCGCTCCCCAACCGGGGCGAGCGAGAGTTCCGGCACGCGCTTGCCCTTCGGCCTTCCCAGATGCGAGGCAAGCACCACCTTGGCCCCCTGCTCGATGGCGTACTTGATGGTCGGCAAAGAGGCCTGGATCCGCGTGTCGTCCGCCACCCGTCCCTCGGCGGTCAGCGGACAGTTGAAGTCCACGCGGATGAAGACCCGAAGGCCCTCCAACGACAAGTTCTCAATGGATTTGATGCCTTTCAAGACGTCCATGATCCTCTCCTTCCTGGCCGCCTCGGCCCTCTGCCCGGCGGCGCGGCGCGAACTGTACCAGAAGAACGCCGGACGGCCAAGTGGTGCCTCGCGAGGAAAAACCGGGAGTGTCCCGTGACCGCCGTTCCTCACCGTCCACCCAAACGCGACCGAGGACTTGGACATTGACGAACAAACGCGACCGGTTTCCCCCCGAAACGACTGACCACAAATTCGCTTGGGTTGGTCCTATTGTCGCCCGCCTGTCTCCACTACAATCCTGCGACGCGGGGCCGGCGGCGGCGCCGGCCCGGACGGAAGGAGGCCGGGGCCATGGACACGGACCGGGACAGACGCCCGGAACAGGGCACGCGGGACGCGGGGCGCGAACTTTACCGGAACCCGGTGAGTTATGCGGGGTTCGCCCTCATGGCCGCGAGCGCGGGGCTAATCCTCTTCACCCTGCTGCTCCAGTTCAGCCTCCGTGACCCGAGCCCCTACCTTGGCATCTTCACCTACTTGCTCCTGCCTGCGGGGCTCGGCGCGGGTCTTCTGATGGTCCTCTACGGGATGCGCCGCGAGAGCCTGCGCCGCCGTCGTCTACGCACGACCGAGGCCCGGCCCTACCCCCGCCTAGACCTCAACGACCCCCGGCAGCGTCGTCGCTTTCTCGCGGTCACCGGGGTCGGCTCTCTCCTGGCCATCTTGCTCGTGTTCGTGGGGTACAACGGCTTTCTCTTCACCGAATCCGTCACCTTCTGCGGGACGATCTGCCACACGGTCATGGATCCGGAATACACGGCCTACCTGGCCTCGCCCCACGCGCGCGTCGCATGCGTGGACTGCCACGTGGGCCACGGTGCCACGTGGTACGTCAAGTCCAAACTCTCGGGCGCGCGCCAGGTGCTGGCGGTCCTGTTCGACACCTACGAGCGGCCCATCCCCGTGCCCATCGAGAACTTGCGCCCCGCCCGCGAGACCTGCGAAGAATGCCATTGGCCCGAAAAGTTCTATGGGTCGCGCTTCGTACAGTACCCGCACTTTCGCTATGACGAGCAGAACACCGCGGAGCAGGTGAGCCTGATCATCAAGACGGGCGGCGGAAGCCCTATGTTCGGAGGCGCGGCAGAGGGTATTCATTCAGCGATGATTATCAACAATGATGTCTTCTACCGCGCGGCGGACGAGAAACTCCAGGACATCGTGGAGGTGCGGGTCCGGTCTCGACTGGACGGCTCGGAGCGGGTGTACGTCTCGAAGGACACGAGCCTGGATGCGGCCGCCATCGCAGCCCTGCCCGAGCGCCGCATGGACTGCATGGACTGTCACAATCGCCCGACCCACATCTTCCCGGCCCCGGATGTCTCGGTGGACCGGGCCATGGCCTCTGGGCTCATCTCCCCGGACCTCCCGTGGATCAAGAAGGTCGCGGTGGACGCCATCACGCGCGACTACCCTGACCGTGAATCCGCAAGGACAGGGATCCGGCAGGAGGTGCTCGGGTATTACCAGGAGAGGTATCCCGAGGTGGCCAAGTCGGCCGGCGAGGCCTTGCATCGCGCGATTCAGGCCCTGATCACGATCCGGGACCACAGTGTCTTCCCCGCGATGAGCGTGGACTGGAAGACATACGCGATGAACAACGGACACCGCAACTGGCCAGGGTGTTTCCGCTGCCACGACGGCCGTCATGTCCTCAAGTGCGATGGCCGCCCAGGGTGCGAGGAGAAGCCCCTGACTAGGGAATGTACGGTTTGTCACACGGCCCCAGAGCGGGGGCCCCTGACGAGCCTCGGCGCGAGCGCACCCTCATCGGACGAGGACTGGCATCGCTGGAGGCTTGAGGGCCGCCACGCAGAAATCCGCTGCGACCAGTGCCACCAGGCGGGCTTCCGTCCGCCCCTTGACTGCGCGGAGTGCCACCGCCTGGACCGCAAGGCCCCGATGATGAGCGACATGGAGTGCACCGAGTGCCACAAGACGCCTGGGGTCGCGCGGCCCGTGGAGGACTGCGCCTCGTGCCATGACGACCTGAAGGGGCTGCACCAGGGCACAGGTCACGCGCAGGCCGAGTGCATTACCTGCCACAAGCCGCACCGCTGGACAGTGGGCTCGCAGGAGCCCTGCTTGACCTGCCACAAGGAGCGCGGGGTCCCCGCCCCGGATGGGGGCGATGCGGACTGGGCGCAGAAGTGGAAGTGACGTGACGAGGTACGCGTGGCACCAGGGAGGTGCAAGGCGGTGGACGGTGGCCCGCGGCTCCGGCGTTGCGCGTCAACGCGCACGGAGCCCGAGGATGTTGGGGATGACCGGCAGACCCCCATTGGGAAGGCCGGTCCACCGCCCCAGGACCTTCAAGCCAAGGCCACCTTCCTGCACTGCGCCCGCCTCCCCGCGCACGAACAGGCTCGCCTCCGACCCGCCCTCCAGGTACATCAGGCGCCTCGCGTCCAGACATGCAGCCCGCACATTCTCCACGAAGTCGTAAGCGGTCACCGGCGTGCGGTGGAAGACGAACAGGAGCCGGCCCTCCCCGTCCACGCCCGTGGCCAGTCGCACCGCGCGCCTGCCGCCGGGCCGGAAGGTGTTCTCGCCGCGACAGGTCAACAGGCGCATCCCCTGGAGCACGTGGGCATACCCTTCAGCCGCCGCTGGAAGGGGCCCATCGCACGCCACATCGAGCAGCGCCACTGCCGGGTGCCCGCGCCTCTTCGGGCCTGCCACGAGCGCCGCCCCCCAGTCCTTGCGCCAGGGCCTCCCAACCCGCCGCCCGTGGGAGCGAGCGTACCCGACCGGAGTCCGACCGTCCTCCTCGTACATCCCCGCGTTCGCAACGAGGACCATGTCGTGCTTGTGCGCCCATTCCTCCGCGGTCATCCCGCCCGGTCCCTCGCCAGAACCCGTCGCCAGGACCACAACCTCGAAGCGCGCCGGGTCTGCCCGCACCGCGACCAGGGACCAGGACTTCGTTGCCCGAGGGCCGGCGGTCACCTCCGCGACCTCGAGGCCTGGCCGCACCGTGACCCAGCGGGGCTCGGCCAGCGCCCCTTCTCCAACCGCCAGGGCCGCCGCCAGCAAGGCCCATCGAGCCGCCGCGTCCCTCAAGGCACCCCCGATGCTGCCCGACGGTTGAAGTCCTCGATCAGGCGGTCATAGTAAGACGCTAACCCAAAGCGTTCTGGCCAATACGTTTTGTACTCATACCATTGGGCCTCGAGTTCCCGCACGTCCTTGCCCTGCTGCTCGACCCACGTGAAGTACTTGAGGTTGTGGATACGCCGGCGCGCCCGATGGTCCAGTTCCATCATGGCATCGTCTTTGAGGCCGAGAAGGTGGACGTGGAAATCCACCTCGGCCCGCACGCGGTCGTACGGTCCCTCCGAGGCCTCCATCTCCTGAAGGCGCGAGCGGTACAGGTCCATCGAGTCGGTGAATACCGTGAAGAAGATGTCATGCTCGTCCGCCTCGAACCAGCGAGCGGTCTTGATGCAGGCGATCAGGTTCCCGATCCCCGAGATCCCAAGCAGGTCCAGGCGGTCCACGGCCTCACGTGGCACCCCGCGCGAGCGCAAAAACTCGCGGCCCGCCCCCTCGTTGAACAGCCGGACTAGGGCCATCGCGTCCCTGTCATCCACGGCCACCACCACGTCCGTGGAGCGCACGTCGTGGATCCACGGCACGTGCTTGTCCCCGATCCCCTCGATCCGGTGCGCCCCAAAGCCGTTGCGCAACAGGGTCGGGCATTGCAGGGCCTCCGCGGCCACGACCTTCACACCCGGAAAGACCTCCTTCAGCCGGTTCCCAGCCGCGATGGTCCCCGCGGACCCCGTCGAGGAGACGAAGGCGAACAGGCGGTCCTGCGGGCCCGCCACCTCCCGCAACACCTCCAGGATGGCCGAGGCCGTCACCTCGTAGTGCCACATCCCATTGCCAAACTCGTCGAATTGATTCAGGACCACCACGTCGTCGCGGGTCGCCTGGAGGTGCTTGCACGCATCGTAGATTTCCTTGACGTTGGACTCGCAGCCAGGTGTCGCGATGACCTCCGACCCGATCGCGCGCAGCCACTCGAAGCGCTCGCGGCTCATCTCCTCCGGCAGGATCGCGATGGAATGGCACCCGAGCAGCGCCGAGTTGTAGGCCCCGCCCCGGCAGTAGTTCCCGGTCGAGGGCCAGACCGCCTTCTGCCGTACCGGGTCGAAGTTCCCTGTCACCAGCCGCGGCACCAGGCACCCGTACGTCGCCCCGACCTTGTGCGCGCCCGTGGGAAAGAACTTGCCCACCAAAGCAAAGATCCGGGCGCGCACACCGGTCAGTTCGCGCGGAACCTCCATGAAGTTAACCCCGCCGAACCCGCCGGTGACGGGGTCGTTCTTCCAGGTGATGCGGAAGAGATTCAACGGGTGCACGTCCCACAGCCCGACCCCGCGCAACGCCTCCCGGATGTCCGCTGGGATGAGCGACGGGTCCTTCTGCTGGGCAAAGGTGGGCAGCACGATGCCCCGCTCGCGGCAGCGCACCGCGTTTCGCTCGACCTGGTCGGGGCGGATCGGAAACAACTCCATCCCGAAGACCTCCCGGTTCAAGACGGGGGGGAGTCTAGCACGTGCCTTGAAAACCTCATACCAGCAAGTTCCCTTGCGCGAAGGCCAAAACGCCTTCACATCCGCTCCAGCACCAGAAACCACTGGTCGCAGGTGTCCGGGGAGATGGGGCGGTGAAACGCAAGGCGAAGTGGGTAACGCCCGCCGAGAAACGCCAGCATCCGGTGCGAATCCCAGTTCCGCACATGCTGGAAGCCCCCGGTCGCGTGGGCGTGACACCACGCCGCCTGCCGGCGCGAGCGCACGAGCGGCAGGGCCACCGACTCGACAAGCAGAAGGCTCCCGCCAGGCCGGAGCAGGTCGCACATCCTGGCAAAGGCGCGGTCGAGGTCGGCCACGTGGTGGAGGCTCCGGATGGCGACCATGTGATCGTAGGCACCCGAGTCCTCGGGCACGAAGTCCTCGATGCCTGCGCAATACACGCGAAGCCCCGGACCTCCCGCAACCCCGGGCTCTGGGTCCAGGCCGTCGAGCGCCACCACCCCGGAGGCGAGCCTGTCCCGGATCGCATCGAGATACGGACCGCGGCCGACCCCGATATCCAAGACCCGCCCGCGAAGCGAGCGCAAGTGGTCGCGCAGGAAGGCCTCGTCCGCCTCGAAGAAGGACCCTTCCAACTCCCGATACGCTGCCGTGCAGGTGGGAAAATCCGGGCAGGCCCGGCACTGGCCCGCGAGCACCAGTTGCCGCACATCCCGCCTGAAATCCGTCACTTGGGTTCGCCCCGACACGTCGAGATACAGTTGCCCAAAGTCGTGCACCACCTGGCGGATCTCCGCGTCATGGAAATCCTCTGTGCGGGTGCGACACAAGACAACCCTCCCCTGATGCTCGACCAGGACAACCCGACTCGTTCGCGCCTGGTGCAGCCCCAAGGCCCGCGCCGAGCACGCGCCCGGGTCCAAGACAAATCCCTCCAAGACTCGGACCGGGGTGTAATCGAAGGAGTTGGAAACCCCGCCCATGCCCACCTTCACGGGATCGGCTCGAGCTCGTCGTCCCCGTAGCGCTCCAGGTAATCGTTGCGCGCGCCCATGCATATGCCCTTGTAATGCCTGCATTTCTTACATTTTTCAGTATAGGTATTCGCGCTGATGACCGACTCCCACAGGCGGAAACGCGACCTTGGAGTCACGACGATGACCCGGTCCTGACGCAGGTCGCGGACAAACTCCTCGTACCCTGGCAGCATACAACGCGGGATGTGGCGCGACTCGCAGAACACCCCAAGCGCTCGTGCGGTCTCGAAGGCACGCACGATCCCAGGGCGCATGTCCGTGACGCGCGGCAGGGAGGCCAGGTTGTCCCGGTTCCGATCCGTCAGGGACACGAGCCACAACACGAAGTCCCGGACCCCCACCTCGGCCCAGTATGCGATGATGTCCGCCAGGTGCTCGTAGGTGTCGTTCTTGATGATCAGGTCCAATATGGGCTTCTGGCCGAGCGCGAGGAGGTTCTCGACGCCGCGGCGGACCAGGCCCAGGGCGCCCGGCAGACCCATGATGGACTCGTAGAGCGCCTCACGATGCGCCATCACCGAGATATTGAACTGCGTGACGCCGGCCTCGACCGCGTCCCGGGCGAAATTTTCATAGGAATACATCAGGCCGTTCGAAGCAACCTTGACGTGGTCGTAGCCCCGGTCACGAGCGAACCGCACGAGCGGCACGAGGTCCCTGCGGATTGTGGGCTCGCCGCCGCCGAAACTGACCCGATGGACCCCAAGGCCGCGGGCCTCGACCAACTCGGCCACGGCCTGGCGCGTGCTCATGTTTTCTCTCCGCATCTCCTTCGTGATAGAGCAATAGTCGCACTGAACATTGCACTCGTAGCCCAGGATGACGTCCAAAAGCACGTCGGACAAATCCTCGAACCCCAGCGCAGGCCCCTCAATCCGCTCCGGCATCGCCCTCCCCTTCCCCGAACTCGTAGAACCCGTCGCACACCGGGACGTGGGGGCAGGCCTCGCACTCCGGCCCCCGGCGCCGCCTCGCCGCGAGGTACTGGAACAGGTTGACCTCCTCCGCAGTGACGAAGACCATGGTCCGCCCGATTTTCTGGGTGTCCGCGACCAAAAAGCGCTCGTACTCCGGCGGAAACAGGCAGAACTGGGCGTTGACCACCTGGATGCGCAGGCGGTCAGCGAACCGGTCCAAGGCCGCGCGGACCGCCCAGGCCGCAGCCCTGGGTTCGGGGGCCACCTCCCGAGAGGCCGCGCCAAACGGCGTCAGGAACTGGAGGTTCCACACGGGCACCCCGAGGTCTAGGAGCAACGCCCCGAGCGCATCGAGGTCCCCGAGGTTCCCGGTAAAGACCGTTGTGTTGACCCCGATCGCGATGCCGGAGGCGAAGGCAATGGCATTCTGAAGTCCGCGAACCGTCTCGCCAAACGACCCAGGCACCCTCGTCGCGGCCTCGTGCACGGCCGCTTTGGACCCGTGCAGGGAGATCAGGAGGTCGGTCACCCCGCTCCGAAGGAGCCTTCGGGCGAAGCGCCGGTCCCGCAGGCGGCGGCCGTTCGTGGTCACGTTGACCCTCCGATACCCGAGGTCGCGGGCCTCGCGGATCACATCGAGGAGCCTCGGGTGCAGGGTCGGCTCGCCCCCATCCAGGTCCAACAGCATGACCCCACGCTCCCGGTAGTCGCGCAACAGACGGCGTACCCGCTCAAAGGGCACGTCGCGGCGCACGCGGTTGGACACCGCGCAGAACACGCAGTGGTTGATGCACTGGTAGGTCAGGTTGACGATTAGCTTTTGCGATTGCGAGGCCTCGACTTTCTGTCGCAGCGAGCGCACTGCGGTCTCGAGGTACCCCTCAGGCAGGCCAGGCGGACGGAACGCGGGGCGGTGCTGGAATAGCGTGGGGTCGGGCCAGCGCAGACCTCCGGTTGGGAGCAGGCCCGCCTGCGCGCACTGTTCATGGAGGGCCGACCCAGGGATGGGCGTTGCGAACTGGACCGCGGGCTGGGCGCCGAAGGTCTCGTACAGGCGCCATGCGGTCTGAAGCGTACGCTGAATGTGGGCAGGCGTCTCCCACGGAAACCCCACGACGAAGTGGACCAGGGTCGGGATGCCCCTCCGATGGGCCTCCGCAAGGACCCGCTCAACCTCGCGCAAGGACTGGCGCTTTCCGATGGGACCGAAAAGGTCGCCGTCATCCCCGCTCTCCGCGGACACGCACAGAAGCCCGATCCGTCCGGCCATGCGCGCCACGGCCCTGTCCGACAGCCGGTCTGCCCGAAGCCCGTTGGGAAACTCGTAGCGCAGGTCCAGGCGCTCGAAGACCTGAAGGACCTCCTCGAAGTCCGGACGGAGGTTCGCCATCTCGTCGAGGATGAACAATCTGCGCGCACCCGCAATCTGCCTGACCAGGAAGGCCCATTGCTCGACCACAGGAAGCGGGACCACGCGGTAGGTCTTCCTCGGCGGGCCCCCCTGGCCCGGATCGTCGCGCCACCCTGGGTTGCTCGTGCAGAAGATGCAGCGGTGCGGGCAGCCGCTCGAAGTCAGGAAAGGGCGGGTCCCCGCGTCCACCCCGAAGGGGTTGGCCCAGGCGCCGTCTGAGAACACGCGGTGCAAAAAGGCCCCGTGACGGACCCAGTCCACGGCCTCGTACAGGGGGAAGGGGGGAGGCGTGTCCCACGGACCGCCCGGGTCGCGGACCACGCCTCGCAAGCCCGCAAGCCGCGCAGGTTCATCGAGCCACCGCTCGCCGGCGTAGTGCACGACCGCGTCCAAGCCTGGCAGGCGCTCGAGGGCCGCGTGCCCGTCCCAGGCCACGTAGTGCATCCCCCCGAGGTGCAAGTCGGCGAGGACCAGGGTTGCCAGAGGGTAGCGCGCTTGGAGCCCTGCCACCAGGGCGGCAAGGTCCTGGTCCGGTTCCCAAGGGTGCAGGAAGGGGGAGGCCCCGATCACCACCAGGTCGAAACTCGTGTCCGGAAGCGAGGTCAAGAGGTCCTCTGTCGCGACCCCGAGAGTCCACCCGCCTCCCGGAAGGGGCTTTCGACCTGAGGACGGCAAGGCGGTCGCGTCCGCGACCCGGACCTGCCAGCCTGCCCTAGCCGCCCGCGCGGCCCCGGCGATCACCGACAGGTTCACGCACCAGGGGTAGTCAATGAAGTCGCCAGGGAGGTTCAACGGCGGAACGACAAAAAGGGCCTGACCGCTCATCGATGGGACCGCGCGATGCCCGCCTGCATGATACTGGCAGGCGCGCGGTTCCATCAATCGCGGGTTCGCGCGACGCGCGTGGCGCCAGAGTCCGCGCGTGTTCAATCCCCCCGGGCCACCACGAGGTCCGCGATGGCCCGCAATGGCTCCGCGGCCGGACCGAGCGGCGCCAGGGCCAAGACGGCCTCGCGTGCATGTTCCCGGGCCAGTTCCCTCGACCGATGGAGCCCGCACAGCGCCGGGTACGTGGCCTTTCCCCGGGCCGCGTCTCTCCCAGGGGTCTTGCCCAGTTCGACCTCGGTTCGCGTCACGTCCCGGATGTCGTCCACGACTTGAAAGGCGAGCCCCAAGTGGACTCCATACTGCCGCAGTGCCTCGCAGGTCTTCTCGTCGGCCCCGCCCGCAAGCCCCCCGAGCACGACCGAGCAAGCCATGAGGGCCGCTGTCTTGCGAAGATGCGTCTCCTTGACGGCCTCCACTGTCGTGTCCGGACGCCCCTCGTGCAGCACGTCCAGGACCTGTCCGCCCGCGATCCCCTCTGGGCCCGCGGCCCGGGCCAGTTCCGCAACCGCGCGGCCCACAGCCTCCGCACCGGGGGCGTGCCTGACGAGCATCTCGAACGCGAGCGCTATCAGGGCATCCCCGGCCAGGACCGCCACGGCCTCGCCGAAGCGGCGGTGGCAGGTCGGTTGCCCTCTCCGCCAATCGTCGTCATCCAGGGCCGGCAGATCGTCGTGGACCAGCGACGCGGCATGGACCATCTCGACGGCACACGCCCAGCCGAGCGCCCTCTCCCGCGGGGCCCCCACGGCCTCGCACGCTGCCAAACAGAGGATGGGTCGAAGCCGCTTGCCCGGGGATAGAAGGGCGTACCTCAGGGCTTCGTTCAGCACCGGGGGCCCACATGCGGGGATCTTTGCGAGCGCGGCGTCCACCAGGACCCGCCTCTCGGCGAGGAAGGCCTGTATTTCCTGGTCGGTCATCTTCCCGACCGCCGGTTTCGTGGTTTGGGAGTCCCGCCCGGCGGGCCGGTTCGCAGTATCGCAGATCGAGGCGGGCCACGCAATGCAGAAGCCGCGCTCACCGCGCGCCCTTTGGTCGTGCATTCCAGAGGGATGCCATCAGGAGGGCGGGAACCAAGGCCAGGACCGCCAGCAGGTGGAACACGAGGTCCCAGCGCCCCTCCGCAATGTCCCGCAGCCATCCGACCCCCGCGCCCGAGAAGATGGCCCCTGCGGCTCCCGCGCTCATGGTGAGGCCCGTGGCCGCGGCTGCGGCCCGCGGGTGGCTGAAGTCCACGGTCGCGGCCCCGCTCATGAGCATGTCCGGGCCGTAGATCAAGAACCCGGCCAGGCCCAGAAGGGCCGTGGCCGCAAGGGGGCTTCCGGCCGGAAGCAAAGGGAACGCCAGGCAGACTCCGGTCAGCCCCAGAAGCATCAGGGCACACAGCGGGGCCCTGCGCCCCCCAAACAGGGCGTCCGAGGCCCATCCCGCCGACACGGCCCCCGCGGCCCCGATCAGGGGTAGGGCCACGGCCTGGAAGGCGCTGTCCTTGATGCCCTGGGCGTGAAACTCTGCGAGGTAGGTGACGGCCCAGTTCATGAAGGCGTAGCGCACCGCGTTCGCGCAGAAGAAGCCAATGGCCAGGACCCACAGGACCCGATTCGACAGGGTCATGGCCACGACGCGCCCGATGGACAGGCCATCCCCGGAGGGCCCCAGGCGGGCCGAGGCGGTCCTCTGGTCCTCGCGAACTGGGGGGAACCCTGCATCCTCGGGGCGATTGCGCAGAAACGCGAAGAATATCGCGGCCATCGGCAAGAGCCACAGCCCCGGGACGTAGAACGCGGCGCGCCAGCCGAACGACTCGACCAGGGTCCCCGCGAGAAGCCAGGCCAGGACGTTTCCGACCTGGTAGCACGTGGAGATGAGACCAATCACCATGCCGCGGCGACGCTCGGGCGTCCAGTTCGCCATGGTCTCGACCACGAGCGACCACCCCGCGGACTGGACCCAGCCATTGACCCCCCAGAACACGACCATCTCGGCGAAGGTCGTGGCCTGCGCGAACGCAAGGTTCATGAGCCCGGCCACGACCAACGACAGGGTCATCAGGGCCCTGGCCCCGAAGCGCACTGCGATCTGGCCATTGACGAACTGTCCGACCGCGTACACCGCCGCGTAGGACGACGGGATCACCCCGACCTGGGCGAGGGTCCAGTCGGGAAACTCCTTCAAGATCGCGGGCTGGGCGACCGCGAAGTTGAGACGGCACAGGTAGTACGAGGCGTAGGCCGTCCACAAAAGGGCGAAGGTCCTTACCTGCCACGCGAAAAGGCGACGATCCGGTGCATCCGGCGAGGCGGTCAAGGCCCGCTCTTCCGAACAAGGGCGCCCGTCCTCTATCACAAACCGTTTGCCAGTGAAATCCCGCTCGTCAATAATCGCGCCGGACTTGGCAGGAGCCCACACTGTGACCCCGACCGCCGATGGCTCGCGCCTCAAGCCGATGATCGCTTACGCGGTCGGCAGCCTGCCGGCAGGGATCCTGTTGCTCGCGGTCGCGACCTGGCTGATGAGGCTCTACTGCCCCACCAAGGACGAGGAGGGGCGAGTCCTACTGGTCACCCCCTTCTGGTTCGGGGTTGTCTCGTCCGGGGTCATGTTCGTGGCCGCGATGACGGACCTCCTCGTCGGGTACTTCTCCGACCGTACCCGAAGCCGCTGGGGAAGGCGGCAGCCCTACATCCGGTTCGGGACGCCCGTCCTGGCCGCGTCCTTCCTCCTGTTGTGGTTTCCGCCTGTTCGAGCCCTCTCCGATGTGAACCTGGTCTGGCTCCTCGGGATGCTGGGCCTCTTGCACGTTTCCTTCACCGTGGTCGTCAACCCCTACCTGGCCCTGATGCCCGAGGTCTGGCGTTCGGACGCGGAGCGCGTGCGAGTGTCCGTGTGGATGGCCCTATTCAACACCGTGGCCCAGGTGGTGGCCTTCGCCGCGTTCGGCGTGCTGATCTCGGCCTTCGCCGATGGTGGCGACATCCTGGGCATCCGGATTCCGGACGGGTTCAAGGTGGCGGCGATTCTCACCTTCTTCCTGACCTTGCTCGGGTTCTTGCCCACCATCTTGTGGGTGCGCGAGACCCCGCACACCGTCGCCAAGGAGGTCCCGTTCGGGTTGTGGTCCGCGGTTTGTCACACCTTGCGCAATCCCGCGTTCCTACCGTACATCGGGGCCGGGGCCATGCTCTACGCGGCCCAGTTCTTGATCACTGCGGCCCTGCCCTATTTGGTCGTCACCCAAGTGGTCGAAGACGAGAGCCAGGGGGACATGGTGGCAAGCCTCCTCCTGCTGGGCCTGGTCGTGGTCACGGCCTTTTTGTTTCCCCTTGCGGACCGCCTGGCAAGGCGGTATCGCAAGAAGGACCTGTTTATGGCCTGCCTGGGCTCGTTTGCTGTGGTGTTGCCGCTCGTCACCTTGTCCGGGCAAGTCCCTGGCGTCCCGGCCATGGCGCAGGTGGTCGCGTCGTGCCTGCTCATCGCCCCAGGCCTGGCCATCGGGCTTGTGATCCCGCGGGCGATCCTCGCGGACGTCATGGACCACGACGCGGAGCGGACCGGTTTCCGTCGCGAGGCCATGTACAACGGGATGGAGGGGCTGCTCCAGAAGGTCGCAGGGGGACTAGCACCCCTGATCCAGGGCTCGCTGTTCGCCGCTTTCGGCTACTCGCGGGCCGAGCCGTGGGGGATCGTGGCCTGCGGCCTGGCCGGTGGCGTCATGGCCGTCCTCGGGATGCTTGCCTTTCGGTTCTACCCGCTGAACAGGTAGGCCGCGAGTCCCTCAGGTCAATACCTGCCGCTCGCCGCGGCTGTCGGGCGGGCCCACGATCCCGCGGCGCTCGACCTGCTCCATGATGCGGGCCGCGCGGTTGTACCCGACCTTGAGCCGCCGCTGGAGATACGAGATGCTGGCCCGCCTTTCCTCCAGGATGATCCCGATGGCCTCGTCCAGGAGCGGGTCCAGGTCCTTGGGGTCCTCGTCTTCCTCAGCACCTGCCTGGGACTGCAAAATCTCCATCTGGTACTGCGGCTTCCCCTGGGCCTTCAGGTAGGTGACGACGCGCTGGACCTCCTCCTCGGAGACGTAGGGCCCGTGCACGCGCGCGAGCACGGACGTCCCCGGCCTCAGGAACAGCATGTCCCCATAGCCCAGCAAGGCCTCGGCGCCGTTCTGGTCCAGGATGATCCGCGAGTCAATCTTGGACGACACCCGAAACGAGATGCGGCACGTGAAGTTCGCCTTAATCAGGCCCGTGATGACCTCCTTGGAGGGCCGCTGCGTGGCCATGATCAGGTGGATGCCCGCCGCGCGCGCCTTCTGGGCGAGCCGCGCCACGGCGGTCTCGACCTCCTTGGACGCGACCATCATCAGGTCCGCGAACTCGTCGAGCACGATCACGATGTACGGGAGCCGGCGCAGTTCCTCGCCAGTGTCGGGGCCCGCCGCGTCGTCCGCCTCGTCCCCATTGGCCTCGTCCGATGTGCGCTCGGCAAGCCGCTCGACGCGCTGGTTGTAAGACTGGATGTTCCGGGTCCCCGCGCGGGCCAGCAGTTCGTAGCGGCGCTCCATCTCCTCGACGGCCCAGCGCAGGGCCGCGGCCGCGTGCTTGGGGTCATAGACGACAGGCACCAGGAGGTGCGGAATCCCTTCATAGACCTGGAGTTCGACCACTTTCGGGTCCACGAGGATCAGGCGGACCTCCTCTGGGCTCGCGTTGTAAAGCAGGCTCATCAGAAAGGCGTTCACCGCTACACTCTTGCCGGACCCGGTGGCCCCCGCGATCAACAGGTGCGGCATCCTCGACAAATCCGTCACCATCGGGGTCCCAAAGATGTCCTTGCCCAGGGCCAGCGTCAGTTTGCTCTTGGACTTCGCGAACGCCTCGGACGCCAGGATCTCGCGCAGATAGACCGTCTCCCGGACCACGTTCGGGACCTCGATCCCCACGACGCCCTTGCCCGGGATGGGAGCCACAATGCGGATGCTCATCGCCTCGAGGGCCATGGTGAGGTCGTCCTCGAGGTTCGCGATCTGGCTGATCTTCACCCCGGGTGCAGGCAAGAACTCGTACATCGTCACCACGGGACCGGGATGGATCTCGACGACCCGGCCTTCCACGCGGTAATCAAGGAGTTTGCGTTCCAGGGTCTCGGCGTTCCGACGCAAAAGGTCCCGGTCCACCGGGGACCCGCGTGACTCGACATAGTCGAGGAGCGACAGGGACGGCCGCGTGTACGCCTGCGAAGGTGCGCGGCCTGGCCCGAGGGGGAGGTCCTCTTGCACCCCGGACCGTCGCGGCCTCGGCACGACGATGCGCGGGGATGACCTCATCGTCTCTGCGCCCGGGACAAGGCCTCGTGAGGTCACTCCCGGCGTCTCCGTCGCGGTGGCCGTGGACCCGGTCGCGTCGCCCTCCGGGCTCGCTGCGCGGTGCTCCCCCCCCTTTTCCGGGTCTGTTTCGACCCGCGGTCCCGTCACCCAGTAGGGCTCCACATCGCGCGGCTCAGCGGCCATGGCGGGGCGCCGGACCCCCACCCGAGTCCGCCCAAGGGAATCCAAGACGCCCTGTGCGCGCCCTTCCTCGGGCTGCGCACCCACCGGCCGAGATGGAAGCCTCGCCCGCACCGCGGACCACAGCCGCGCGACCAAGGCCCCTGCGGCCCGCCCCGCACGGGACATCCCGGCCCACACGAGCGACGCTCCCGCCCGCAGCACTCCCCCGAGCGACCGACCCGACAGCGTCGCGGCCGCGATGACGAGGAGCGCCCCAGACACGATGGCCGCGCCTGTCCGCGAGAACAGCGCCACAGCGACCTCACCCAACAACAGCCCCGCGACCCCCGCCGGCCGCGCTCCGAGGACCCTCAAGTCCCCAGGAGACAGCACATGGACGAAGGTCAGCAGGCTTCCGAGGCCCACGAGAGTCCAGACCACCGCTCCGAGCCTCAGGCGCACAGGTCTGCGCAGGACCGCCCTGACGCCCAGAAATCCGAGAAGCCCATCCAGGGCAAAGGCCCCGAGGCCCATCGTCCACAAAAACAACTGCGCCATGTGGGCACCCACCGGACCAAGCAGGTTATGGGTCGCGTGACCCGATCCGATGGCCAGGCTTACGTCCTCGGGGTCGAAGGTGATCATGGCCAAGAAGAGAACGACCGCGAACAGGGCGAGCAAAGCCCCGTAAGCCTCGGTACGCACGAGCCGTGTCTGAACCCCCGAGGCAAGGTCCGCGGTTTTTGTGGATGCCGTCGCCTGGGACCTCATGGCCTCTCGACCCGCGTCGGTCCGATTATCGAGGCTACCACCGGCCCCGTCCCATAGCCAAATGGGCGACGGGCACGCTCCACTTGCGCGGACCATCTCGGAGGTGCTACCCTCTCTTCGCGGGGTCTCGGGGTTCGGGGAGTCTCGGACCTGGGATCTACCGGGGGCGCTTGAGAGGCCGAAGGGCGGGCAGGGGGTGAGCGGACGGGCAAGTCCACGATGCAACTGACCTGCCTCAACTGCCTGGGCACGTTCAATGTGGACGACAACCCCCCGCGGGGCGGTCGCGTCCAGTGTCCGGTCTGCGGGACGGAGCAGACCTTTGTCCAGCAGGACGAAACGCGGCTCAGACGACCCCGCGCTCCGCAGCCGCCGCCGCGCGGGTCCAAGGCGACGACGGCCTTTCGCAAGCCATTGCAGGCGTTCGCCAGCGCGACAGCCGGACGCCCCCCTCTGCATTCGGGGCCGCCAGTGGTCCCTCCGCCACAGGGGGCAACCCCCCCCCTCCTAGAAGGAAATGCTCCCCGGGAGGCCTTTCTCCCCCCTGCTGGCTCGGACTCCAAGGAAGCCGGGACCTGGCTCGTGCGGTCTCCCACTGGTCTGGTCCTCGAGTTTCCGACCTCCGAGTACCTGGTCACCTGGTCCGCTATCGTGGACAACCCGGCCCCGTACCAGGTCTCGAGGGGGGGGGAGGAGTGGACCTCCCTGGCTGAGTTCTTGCGCCTCGTCCGCCAGGGGAAACGCGGTACCTCGGCCTTCCAGACCGCAGCGCTGGCCACGGCGACGATGGCCGAGGTCGCAAGGCCCGCGGAACAAGCGCCCGCGGCGGCAGCACCCGCGGGGAGGCCCAGCGCGCGAACGGAACGTCTCCAGACCCCCCTCAAGTACCCGACCTCTCAGTTTCAGATCAAGATCAAGGAAACGCCACCGAGACGCTGGCGGCGTTGGGTCTTTTTGGGCCTCGGGCTGGTCGTGGTGGCAGGAGGGGCTGCGGTGGTTGCGTATTTCCTCGGGGCCATCTAGGCGGAGCCGGGAGGTGTCACAGGCCCGCCCGCGGCGCAGGGAGGTCGCTTGATGGAACCTCGACAAGGCGCGATTCTGTATGTCCGTACCTCGGACAAGGTCCTGCTAAGGTTCCCGTCCCTCGAGACCGCGCAGACCTGGCTCGCTCAGCGGCGGCTTAGCCTGAATGACGAGTACCTCGCGACGGATCAGACCTGGCAACCTCTGGACCGACTCTTCCGGATCGACCTGCCCCCGCTCCGCCGAGAGCCGGACCCGAGAGCCGAGGCCCGCGCCAGGGCTCCGGAGCGCACCGTTTCTGATGCGGGGCCAGAGCCGGACAGGGCGCCGACTGTCCCCCTGCCTGTGAAACCGTCCGCCCAAGAGGCGATCACCCCGCGCGAGGGTCCGAGCCGGTTGTCGGAAGGACCGTCGCCCGTTGGACCGCCCACGCCGTCAAGGCGCGAGGAGGCCGCGAGTACCTGGGCGATGGACCGTGGGTCCTTTGTAGAAGACATCTGGGGATCAGAACCCGACGCAGACGGGATTCAACGGGTCCGACGCAGGCGCAAAATCATCGGTGGCCTGCTGGCCGCCGTCGCCGCGGTCGCGGTCGGGTCTGCCGCATGGCTTGCCACGCGGCCGGGTGGCGAGGAAGCCCCCGAGCCGAGGCAGTTCCCAGACAAAAGCGCTTCCATGCCCAGGCTCGGCCCGCAGGCGGCGGCCCCGGAGCCCGCCGCCCCGGTCCAGGAGGCGGTTGCGCCGGCACCCAGTGACGGTCTCGGAGCGCGGCCGCCCGAGGCCGGGCCTGAACCCGCCGCGCCAGCACCCGAGTCACCGGCGGCCACTTCCCCCGCTGTGGAGGCGCCGGCGGCCCCAGGGAAACCGCCGCAGCCCGACTCGGTTGCGGCGCCTGCGCGAGCGGCAGGCCCTGCTCCCGGGTCCCCGTCTCGGGGGCCGGCCTTGTCGTCTGGACGTGCCTCGGACGATTTGGACTACGACCAGCACATGGCCGAGGGGATGCGATGGCTCGGACGGGACTCGCGCAGGGCCTACGCCCACTTCCAGGCCGCCGCCTCGCAGCGTCCGGGCTCGGTGGAGCCTCAAGTCAAGATGGCCGAGTGCGAGTACCGCCAGGGCCGGTACCGCGAAGCAGCCGCGCTGTTCCAGCGGGCACTGGACCGGAACCCGGACTACGGTCCCGCCATCGTGGGACTCGCCCGGTCCCACGCCCGCCTGGGGAACGCCCAAGAGGCCAGATTTTTGTACTTGAGATATCTCGAAGTGAATCCGAATGGGTCGCAGGCCGCAGAAGCCCGCGCGTACCTGGGACGGTGAGACGCGATCACCGACCCGATTCCGGCCCGCCTCCCGTCCTCTGAAGACCGGCCTCGACCTCCTTGCGGAATGCCTGAACCGTCCCCTGGTCAATGCCGGTCGCATCTTTGAGTGCGTTCCCCGTAGCCTCGTAGTAGCCGCGGGCCTCTTCCTTCCGGCCCAAGGCCTCCAGGGCGCGTGCGGCCTCTAGGAGGACCGCGGGCTCGCGCGAGCCCGCGTTGAGCACTGGACTGATTAGTTGCATGGCCTCCGCGGGCCGCCCGAGTCTCGTCAGGACCGAGGCCAGCGCCACCTGGACCGATGAGTCCTGGCGCAAGGCGAGCGCGGAGCGGAAGGCCTGCTCCGCCCGGTCCAGGGCCCCCGCCCCAGCGAGGAGGTTCCCGAGCGCCACATACGAGTTGAAGGCCTGGGGGTTCAAGGCGATGCTCCTTTGGAACTCGTTCAGGGCCGCCTCGATCTTATTCTGACGCGCGTAGGCCAGGCCGAGCCCGTGGTGGGCCCGCGCGTCCTCGCGCGTCTCGATGGCCTTGGTGTACGCGCCGATCGCGGCCTCGGCATCCCCCGCAGCGAGGTGGATGTCCCCAAGCCCAATCAGGGAGTCCACATGACCTGGCACCTGCTTCAGGACCGCATCGAACTCGGCCTGGGCCGTGCGCGAGTCGCCCGAGCGGTAGGCGAGCAGGGCGAGCCCGAGGTGCGCCCCCGCGTGGTCGGGCTCTGCCGCGAGCGCATCCTGGTAGGCCTTCTTCGCTGCGGCGTCGTTCGCGTTCAGGGCCGCGATGTGGCCCGCAACCGCCTGGCATGTGGCCCGCGTGCCCGGGTCGTCCGCGAGGAGCCAGCGGCACTCGTACTCGAGGTCCGCTACCGCCCTCGCCTCGAGCAGATCAGGCCGGATCGCCACGAGTTCCGCTCGGGCCCGCGCCACCTTGCGGTCCAGCGCCTCGGTGCCCATCACTGCGCGGGCCCGGACATACGCCGTGAGCGCCGCCTGGTGGTCCCCCTTGGCCATGGCTGCATCGCCAACCCGCTCGTGAAAGTCCGCGAGGTCGTGCGCCGCCCGCCGGTCCAGGACCTGTCCCCAGTAGGACCACCCGAGGGGCACAAGGACCCCAGCCGCGACCAGGAGAGCGATCACCGCAGAAGCGACCCGCCCACACGCGCGGCGGACCGGACACTCGTTTCCTGCACGATTCGCTTCAGGTTCGGACATGCAAGCCTCCGCTTTCCAACGCGCCAAGAGTTGGGGCATTCTAACACAGAAAGACCGTAGCGCCGCGGACCACGGGGAAAGCCCGGCACCCGCGAAAGCGCCGCACGACCTGGTCCCGCCAGCCCAAAGCGGCTTGACCTCGCGCGAAAGCGTCGCTCAGCGACGCTTGGAACGGCCGGAATAGCGGCCCATGGCCCACCGGACGAGACCGCGCGCGTAGCGGTCCAGGGCCACGATGGCCTTGCCGTGGAGCGTGACGATGGCCTCCGGGGAGCGACGCTTG
>FWWM01005063.1_pt1 | contig 29605 bp, 18 predicted proteins | sample 2228351 | NCBI WGS metagenome assembly FWWM01 (sample SAMEA103939774, study PRJEB20133) | metagenome | reverse complement strand
CAGGGGGAGGAGGCACAGGGGGCCCGGGGCTTGGTGCGACAGAGACGCGCGGTGTCTCTGGAGCCGCGGGAATGATCAATTTTTGCCCGATCCGGAGCCGATTGGGATCGTGTAACTTATTGATAGCCGCTAGATCCGTGAGCCGCACGCCATGACGTCGGGCAATAGCGGTGAGCGTGTCGCCGGGTGCAACACGATAGACACGACCCTCCCGCGTTTTGGAGTCCGCGGACGGAGGAGATGGCCTGCGTGCAACGGGCGGTGGTGGTCTTGGGGACGGAGGCGAGGGGGGGGGGACGGTTGTGGCAGGAGAAGGTATGCCCGCACGGGTGGGGAAAACCGGGTCGGGCGTTCCGCATCCCTGAATGACAATGACAGATCCAATGGCCAAAATATGGACGGCGGCTACAATGCAGAAAAGCCAGGAAAGCTTCATTGTTTCCATTCCTCCTGTTTAATGTGGTTGGCAAAGGCGGCAAAGGATCGGCCGCGTTCTTCGAAGCTGTGGAATTGGTCAAAACTGGCGCCGCCGGGGGCAAGCAAAATAGTGTCCACACTGGCACGAACGGCCCAGGCGACGCGCACAGCCTCCTCAAGGGAACGGCATATGTGACAGGGGACGAGCTTCTGCCAGGCCGCATAAAGCCTCGGCGCGTCACGACCGATCAAGCAGGCGAGGCGAACCTTACGGGAGAGCCAAGGCGCGGGCAGGAGGAGGTTGTCTTCCTTGAGGATGCCGCCGGCGATGAGAGCGACCCGATCAGACGAGAGCTGGAGGGCGGCGGAAAGTGCCGAAAGATTCGTCGCTTTGGAATTGTCCACGAAACGGACTCCACGCCATTCGGCCACGATCTGCATACGGTGCGGCAGGGGTTGAAAACTACGGGCGGCCCTAGCGACGGCGGAAGGCGGTTCACCCGAGGCCTCCAGAGCCGCGACAGCGGCGGCGGCAGTCAGCCCCATGATGGGGTGAGCAAAGAGAGTGTTTTCGAATCCGATGCTAGACCCGTGCGGTTCCGACGGTTTCCCCATGCACCTGGGTGTGCCGCGGACGGGTTCGAGTCGACGTCCCTGCCGAAGCCACACACGGCCTCCTCCAAAGCGATAGTCGGCTTTTTCGGAGAGGCCGAAGGTGGCCACAAGGGGGCCGCCATTGCTGGGGAGTGTGCTGAGTCGGGAGATCTCGTCTTCATGGAGAAGTGCGATATCGCCCTTTTCCATATGGGCGAATAGACGCATCTTGGCCTGGGCATAAGCCTCGAGGGTGCCGTGGCGGTCCAAATGGTTGGGCTGGATGTTGAGGAGTACCCCGATGCGAGGATGAAAGGTGCGCGCCATTTCCAATTGGAACGAGCTCACTTCTAGAACGATCCAGTCGAAAGTCGCACTCTGGGATACAAGGCGTGATAGGGCGTATCCGTAGTTTCCGGCAAGGGCAACACGTCGGCCGGCGGCGGCGAGGGATTCAGCACAGAGTTTGGCAAGCGTGCTTTTCCCGTTGGTTCCTGTGATGGCCAAAATGGGGCACCGACAGCGGGAGGCGGCAAGATCAATCTCCGGAATGATCGGGATATTCCGGCTTTGGAATTCCCGCACGAGAGATGAGTCGGAGCGAATGCCAGGGCTGATGACAGCGAGATCAAAGGGTTCATGCCACCAGGAAGGATGCGCGGAAGCGGTCGGAATGCCGAGTTGTATTTGAGCCCCACGGGTTTCCAGTGCAGCGGCCCGCTGACGCAGCGTAGGGGTATCGTCGCGCTCCAGAACGAAAACCCGGGCGCCTTCATCCAACAAAAGGCGGGCGGCTGCTTCGCCGCTTTCGCCAAGCCCAAGAACACACGCCCTTTTGTGCCATTGTGCCTTCATCGTATACCCTTTTCCGGAAACCAGGGTAGGGAGGGCCGTGGACTTTTAACGTATTTTCAGCGTCATAACACCCCCAAGCGCACACAGGATCGCCAAAATCCAGAAGCGGACGGTGACCTGAGTTTCTGTCCATCCCTTCATTTCGAAATGGTGATGCAGGGGGGCCATGGAAAAAACACGACGGCCGCGAAGCCGGAACGAAACGACTTGAAGGATCACGCTGAGAGCTTCCAGGACGAACACGCCGCCCACGATCAACAGGGCGAGCTCCTGCTTGATGAGCACAGCCACCATGCCAATGCCGCCACCCAGGGCCAGGCTACCGGTGTCGCCCATAAACACGCGGGCAGGATGGCAATTGTACCAGAGGAATCCGAGGCTGGCGCCTAAAAGGCAGGCGCAGAAAACAGCCAGTTCACCTGCGCCGGTGACATACGGAATGTGGAGGTAGCGGGCGATGACGGCATGACCGGCCGCGTAGGCCATCACGAGGTATGCCAGGGCGGCCGATCCCGTGCAACCGATGGCCAACCCGTCCAAACCATCCGTCAAATTAACCGCATTGGCGGTTCCCACGATGACCAGGGCCACCACAAGCAGCGCAGGAACGAGACCGATGTCCGGAAGAACCGGATCTTTGAAAAAGGGAACCATGAGGTGCAGAAAGCGAGCGCGGGTCTCTGGAATCCGATAGAGGGTGAGACCGACGGCCATGGCCCATGCCGTCTGGAAGGCGAGTTTGGCGCATGCGGGGAGCCCTCTGGAGCTTTGAGAAGTGATTTTCCGCCAGTCATCCCAAAAACCGAGAGTTGCCATGTACAGAACGGTTGCGAGGATAATCCAAATGAGCGAGTTGTCGAGGCGACCGCAGAAGGCCGTTGCCAGAATGACGGAGGCGATGATCAGGATTCCGCCCATGGTTGGGGTACCTTCCTTGGATGCGTGCAGAGCATACAGCGGAGGAGCGTCTTCCTTGCGTTCGTATTGACGGAGGTTAAGACGCTGGAGTTTGCGAATAAGCGCAGGTGTCAGCAGGACGGTGAGAAGGAAGGAAAAAGCCAAACCGATCGCACACCGAACCGTGATGTAGCGGAACAAGCGAAGTGGCGAAAACCACTCATACAGAAGGCGGTACAGTTCGTATAGCATGACGATCTGCCTCCATTCCAGGATTCCCGCCGGCCTTGGGGAGGCCCGCCGTCGTGGCATCCCGCCTGACGCCTAGCGTTCTCCGCCTGCATCCCCGAGCCGAGGACGGATGGATGTTAGAGACCGGATGGATTCTGAGATCTGTGCCCGTTCCTTCTCTTCAGGGATAGGTGAGCGCACGGAATGCGGGAATCCAGGGACGGGAGGTTTGTTGCCATGTGGCGGCATGGGGGCGGTAAGCCAGGCTGAATCAAGCTTCGATAGTCGCGAGAAAATCAGTGACATGCGTTTGTCCTCCTCACTCCGATGCATCCTCCACTCCCCACAGTATGGCGGCTGGCGGATCGCCATCGGGACCCGGTCCGGACACCAGCGAACCGAGAGGTGCTGTGGCACGTCCCATGGGGGGGCGTTGCCCCAGAGGTCGGGTCGTGTCAGGCGTGGGAACATCGACCCCAGCGGGGGCTGCGTCGTTGTGGGGGTAGTCGGACGGGAGTCTAATCGGTTCCATAACTCACCTCCGATGGTTGCAGGCGCAGAGTGCTTCCTTCCAGAGTTGCACAACCGTTTCCAGGCGGACGCCGCGGGACGCTTTCACCAGAACTACGTCACCGGGATGGGTGTGGTTTCGAATTGCCTGGGCGGCCTCGGCCACATCGGTGCAAAAGTCGATCCGATTGGCCGGAAATCCCGTTTCCATGGCTGCCTTGCCGATCCAGAAGGCAGAAGGGCCCACGAGGATCAGCCCCGCCCAAGAGCCTTCGGCGATAAACTGCCCCAGACGGCGATGTTCATCCTCCTCGTATGGGCCGAGCTCGAGCATGCGGCCGAGGACCAGCCACCGTGGCCGGTTGGGATATTCTTCCGTCAGGGCACGAAGCGCTTCCCGCATGTTGACGGGATTGGCGTTGTACGCGTCGTTGACCACCGTGATGCCGTTGATGTTCGTGACTTCCCAGCGCAGGGGAGGAGGCCGGAAAGCCTCGAGGGCCGTTCGAATAGTGCTCCATGCGAGGCCGTGCTCCCGCGCGATGGCTATAGCCAACATAGCGTTTAGCACAGGGTACTGGCCGGGGAGAGCCAGTCGGATGCGGCCGATGTGTCCGCTGATCCGTTCGCGGATGAGGGCTTCGTGTGTGGTCGGATCGCGGCTTACGCATTGGTAATCCGCTTCCCGCGTGAGGGAAACCGTCAGCACTCGGCCTGGCGCGAGGGTTCGAAGCCGATCAGAACCAGGGCAATCGGCATTTAGAACCGCGATGCCGTGAGGAGGAAGGACCCGGAAGAGATGGCCCTTTTCCTCCACAATGTTCTCCAAGGAGCCAAAAAATTCGATGTGTACGGGGCCGATGTGTGTAATCACGCCCCAGGTAGGGCTCAAACAGGCACACAGAGGTGCCAGCTCGCCCGGATAATTCGTTCCGATTTCGAACACGCCAAAGCGGATACCTGGCTTCATCGCGAGGAGACTGAGGGGAAGTCCAATGTCGTTATTCCAGTTTCCTATCGTGCGGGCTGTCGGCCCCAGGCATTCTAGCAGCATGGCCGTCATATCCTTCACGGACGTCTTGCCCACACTGCCGGTCACGCCGATCAATTCGGCGCCGATACGGCGAGAATGTTCCCGGGCTATGGCGGCGAGAGCCTGACGTGTGTCGGCCACGATGAGCAAAGGCCATCGTTGGCTGGCCCACCCGATGTCATCCCACCGTTGTGCCACCAGGGCAGCGGAGGCGCCGCGCTGGAACGCTTCCTCCACAAAGGCATGTCCGTCGAATCGGAGGCCGGAGAGCGCGATGAACAGGGCCCCGGGTGTCAGGGTCCGCGTGTCGTGAGAGATGCCCGTGATCGGCGCCTTGAGCGGACGCGTCCATGTCCCATGGGTGCATGCGGCAAGCTCTTCAGGACGGAGAAGCATCATGGGTGGCGAGAATCTGTCGGACGACTGATCGATCATCGAACGGAATGATGCGATGGGCACATTCCTGGAAGGTCTCGTGGCCCTTCCCGGCAATAAGGAGGACATCGCCTTCCTTGGCTATTTCGATAGCGCGCCGGATAGCACGGCCGCGATCCGGTTCCACTTCCACAGAGGCCTCGGGAGAAAAGCCGCTGCGAATTTGTGTGGCGATAGCCAGCGGATCCTCTGTCCGCGGGTTGTCGGATGTCAAAATAGTATGGTGGGCCAGGCGGCTGGCTACGGCTCCCATGGCGGGTCGCTTTCCCGGATCGCGTGCGCCCCCGCATCCGAATACCGCAATAAGACGATTGCGCGCCAGCAGGCGCAGAGCATCCAGCGCGCGCTCCAGAGCATCTGCCGTGTGGGCGTAGTCAACGAACACCCGAAAAGCTTGTCCCGTGGGAATTTCCTCCAGGCGGCCGGGCACGGTCGACGGATGAGCCAGCGTAGCAGCGATGCGCTCAAGGGGCACTCCCACCGCCGCGCCGGCGCCAAGGGACGCCAGGGCGTTGCTGATGTTGTGCCGGCCAATAAGGGGAAGGCGAATCGAAACGTTTCCCCAGGGAGTCCGGGCGCGGAATGTGCTACCGGTGCTGGTCAGTTCCACCGACTCCGCGCTTATATCGGCTGCCGGCATGAGGCCGTAGGTGAGTCGCCGGCAGGAAGAACGGACGGCCTCTACGATGCGAGGAGCCGCAGGATCGTCCACGTTAACCAACGCCACGGCATCCTGTTTGGATGCCCCTAAATCCCGAAACAGGCGTTGCTTGGCTCCCAGATAGCGCTCCATGGTGCCGTGATAGTCGAGGTGGTCGCGGGTGAGGTTGGTGAAAATGGCTACGTCGAACTCTACCCCTTCTGTCCGAGACTGATCGAGAGCGTGGGAGGAGACTTCCAAGGCCACACTTCGACATCCTATGGCCACCATTTCGGCTAGGAAGCGCTGCAGTGTGACGGCGTCCGGAGTGGTACGGGACGCGGGAATTGTCCGATCGGCGATTTTGTACTCCACAGTGCTGAGCAGACCGGGTCTTCGACCGTCGGCGCGAAGGATATCACCGACGAGATAGACCACGGTCGTCTTGCCGTTGGTGCCCGTCACACCGATGACGGTAAGTTGGCGTGAAGGGTGTTGGTAAAAGGCAACGGCCAGAAGCGCAAGACATCGACGGGCATCCTGCACCTCAATCCACGTGAGATCACTGCGGGAACCTCCGTTCGAGAAAAGGGGAACGGAGGGAGGCCCCGACATCCCTGTCCTCCCCGCCGACCGTTCTTGCCAAACGATGGCGGTGGCTCCGCGGGAAATGGCATCAGCAATGAAAGCGCGTCCGTCCTGACGGATACCTGGGATGGCAACGAAGACATAGCCAGGGCGAACATGACGAGAGTCGGCCGCTATGCCGGCCACGTCGCGATGCACCGGGCCGATGACGCGGATCGGTTTAATGCCATCGAGAAGCGTTTCCAGTTTGGACATGGGGCATCCCGGGTTGGATTTCTCCCTGGGGCTTATGGCGCGCGACGATAGCATGCGTGGGAGCAATCTCCAGATACCGCACGGCCTGCGAGGCAATAGCGGCGAAAACGGGAGCGGCGACGTGACCGCCAGAGTGATCGCGACGCGGCGTGTCCACGACGACCAGGATGGCGATTTCGGGTTCCTCGGCAGGCAAAAACCCCACGAAAGAGGCCACCTCATCGGTCGAGGAGTACCCGCCGCCCGGAAGAACCTTCTGTGCTGTGCCGGTCTTTCCCGCGACAGAATAGCCTTCCACCGCAGCCCGTGCCCCCGTTCCTCCTTCTTCGGTCACTCCGGTGAGCAAGGTGCGCATCATACGGGCCGTTTCGGGTGAAACCAGACGCCGGACGATTTCAGGTTGAGCGCGGTAAAGGCATTCTCCTGTCTGCCGGTGAATTTTTTGGACCACATAGGGCCTCATCATGAATCCGTCATTCGCCAAGGCGGAGAAAACGGAAAGTAGTTGGATGGGCGTCACGGCAACACTTTGCCCGATCGCCATGCGGGTGAGATCAACCGGGAGGCATCGGTGGACGGGAAGGAGAATGCCGGTCTCTTCCCCCGGCAGATCAATGCCGGTTCGAACGCCGATTCCATACCGTTGCAAGTAGTCGTAATAGACGTGCCGACCGAGAGCGAGAGCGATTTTAGCGGTTCCGATGTTGCTGGACTTGCGGAGGATATTGGATACGGAAAGAATGCCGTAGCCCGGGTGCACATCGTGGAGCGTACGCCCGCCAAATTCCCATGCACCATTCTCACAGTCCCACTCGGTTTCTGGCCCGACGATACCCTCGTTGAGGGCGGCGGAAATAGCCACAACCTTAAAGGTGGATCCTGGCTCATACACAAAACTGATCGCACGATTTAGGCGACTCTCCTCGTCGGAAAATCGGAATGCGTTAGGATCGAAATGCGGTCTGGAGGCAAGGCCCAGAATCTCTCCGGTTCTTACCTTTTGGACGATGCAGCAAGCCCCAGCCGCTTGTTGGATACGTATGACTTCGTCGAGAGCGGTTTCCACCATGTGTTGGATATGGCCGTCCAGGGTGAGATGAATATCGGCGCCTTCCTGTGGCGGAACCCAGCGCTGGCGGCGCCAATAAAGTTCCTGGCGTCTGGCATTAACAGGAGTTTCCAGCCATCCGGATGAACCGCGCAGGTAGCTGTCAAAAGCGTGTTCCACGCCGGCGCTTCCCTTGTCGTCCGCGTTGACGAATCCAAGCACGTGTGCCATGAAGGCGCCGTGCGGATAATGGCGGATGACGGCATCGCGGAGGAAAATGCCCGGAAGACCCAGGTTCAAAACAGGTAACGCTTCCGTTTCCGGTATGTGGCGTTTTACATAGGCAAACCGCCGTTCCGGGTGCCGAAGACGCTCAAAAAGTTCGTCAGCGGGAACATGCAGTGTCCCGCTCAGCAGATCGGCGGCACGGAGGAGCAGGTTGCTCTGCGCAAGCAGCCGGGGATCTGCACAGATGTCTTTGACAACCAGGTTGAGGGCGAGAGGGGCATCGAATCCGCGCCGATCGAAAATTCGACCGCGACCCGCAAGGAGCGATCTCCGGGTATCGTTCGGCGGAAGCGGCCCACTGTGGTTTGTCAACGTGAGGAACCCTAGGCGTGTCCCCAGTCCCAGCATGCCTACGATGAGCCCTACGGAACACAGAAGCATCCGCTCCCTGATCAGACGGTCAGTCATGTAGGGCCATCCGGATGTGTTGGTAGACGGCTAACGATGCCCGCTGTGCCAATCCACCGGAATCGGTGAAGCGCATGTCGGCGGGTGTCAATCGGACGATCTGATCCGGGCGTGGCCAGGCCATGGTCAATCCATGGCGCGTGAGCGCTCGATCGAGATGGAGAGGGGAGCGCATGCGGGCCCAGATGGATTCTTCGGCGAGGCAACGCCGGGTAAGCTCGCTTTTTTCTTTTTCCAGACGCCTAAGTTCCCGTCCTAGATGTCCACATCGGCTTTCAATCCAGACACAGCCGAGAGCGAGCAAGACAAGCACCGTCACCAGTGTGGTAAACGAGAGGGGCAATACGAATCCATCGGTAGGGAATTTCCTGCGATTGCGACGTGACATCATAACACGTTCTCTCCTGTTTTTTGATTGTCCCGCGGCCCTATGAAAGGGACGGCAAGGCGTTCCAGTATTCGCAGCTTGGCGGATCGGGCACGGGGATTCCGGCGCAACTCGTCGTCACCGGGCCTGACCGGTTTTGGAACGACAAGGCGTAGCGGAGGAGGAACCAACCTTTGCATGCGTCCACCCGCTGGAAGGGATTCCCAAAAGCCGAGATGGCGACGGGCGAAGTGTTTAACGACACGGTCTTCCAGACTGTGAAACGTCATGATGGCCAGTCGGCCACCGGGCGCCAGGATGCGCAGAGCCGCTTCGAGTCCCGTTTCCAAATGTTCAAGTTCGCGGTTGACCCAGATTCGGAGGGCTTGAAAGGTGCGCGTAGCCGGGTGGCGGCGAGCGCCGTGGCGCCGGATGACTTTCCGGACGACGCCGGCGAGATCCGTTGTTGTCAGGATCGGCCGGCGGGCGCGTTCGCGGACGATGGCGCGGGCTATGGCGCGCGCTTGTTGTTCTTCGCCGTAGTCGCGGATCACTTTTTCCAGTTCCTCCTCGGAAAGCTCTCGCAGTGCATCGGCGGCGGTTCGGGACTCATGGCGGTCCATCCTCATGTCCAACGGGCCGGCACGTTGAAAACTGAACCCGCGTTCCGGGTCCTCGAGTTGTTCGGTTGACACGCCAAGATCGAAAAGGATGCCGTCAACCTGCGATAATCCGTTTTCGGACGCCACGCGGTCCAGGTCGGCAAAATTGGCGTGCACGAGACGGCAGAACGTGTTCCGAGCCGAACGTCGCTGACGCAGACGCTGCTGGGCACGGGCCAGCGCTTCCCTATCGCGGTCGATGCCCAACAGAAACCCACCCGGATCAGACTGGTCGAGGATAGCCTGAGCGTGTCCTCCGCTGCCGACCGTGGCATCCACATAGCGCCCGCCTGGTTTAACCTGTAGTCCATCGAGCACCTGGACTAATAGAACCGGTTCATGTCGGGCCATGCGGTTGTTAGAACCCCACATGTTTCGCGGCTTCCTCAAACTGCTCGGCCGCCACGAGTCCTGTGCGGTCCAGGGTTTCAGGGTCCCAGATTTCAATGCGATCAATCGCTCCCAAAAGTGTGACTTCATTTCGGATGTTTGCATGGTCGAGCAGGTCATCCTTGATGCGTATGCGTCCCTGCGCGTCCCACGTGACGCGTTCGGAGCGAGCGCCAAGCGCTCGGTAGAAGTCTCGCCCTTTTCGGTCGCTCATCGGTTGCAGCGAGATGCGCGCGAGTTTAGCCTGCATGATATTTGGGGTGACCAGGAAGAGGCATGTTCGGGAGATATCCGGTAGAATATAAAGTGTGTTGGTTGTGAGCTGATCGCGCCATTCCGATGGGATGATGATGCGACGTTTAGTATCGAGGGCATGGCGGTACGTGCCGACAAACGGTTGATCCGCGTGGGCGTTGCTATGGGGAATAGAACCCTGTGAATCCACAATGCACCTCTTTCCCCCATAGTGCACCACATTCCCCCACTACATGTCAATTTTTTTTTGAACTTTTTACCTTCGGCCACCGCACAAAGGTGTGGTTCAGCCTCCCCGAATGCGGAAAATCCGGATGTCTCGTCCTCAAAGGCTGGGTTTCCTCCCTACCGTGCCCCCCGGTAAGAGGGAAAAGCCAGCCCGTTCTGCAACAAGGGATGACAGAGGTGTTGGATAAATTGGGAAAAGCCAAGCCGAAGGACGACGAGAATTCATGGTGGAGAGGACTGTGCCGTTCACTGTCGCGACAGGCTCGACACCCCTCCATCGGCCAGCGGATGGTCGAAGCACAGGCAATGGATCCGATGGCCGCCTGCCGAGTGTGGTTACCGAGCCGTTACGATGGGCTTGACTTTTTTTTGGTTATTCGGATAATCAGGCCGCGTGCCGTCAGTCGTCCCGGAAGCCGGATACGGTGAAGACCTCGGCAACTTTGCATTCGCGCTTGCCGCGAGGTCCCCGACAAACAGGAAAAACGGTCAAGAATCTTGTCTGAACAAGAAAAGGGCGTGATACACTGTTCGATATGCCGAGATTGAGATAGCAGGAGGCTGAGCCATGTTTCCCTTCGATCCTCTCTATATTCAGTTTCTTTTTCCGGCCATGCTTTTGGCCGGTCTAGCGACCCTTCTTACGGAGCTGACATTCGCCCGTTATAACCGGGTCCGCGTGCGTTCCGGCTTTAGCGGCGCGGAGGCTGCGCGTTGTCTGCTCAATGCACAGGGACTGTACGACGTGGCCATTGAACCAGTGTCCGGCTTCCTTAGCGATCATTACGATCCGACCGCGCGCAAGCTGCGCCTCTCCCCCCGGGTTTACCATTCCCCTTCGCTTTCTGCCATCGGCGTTGCCTGCCACGAGGCCGGGCACGCCATCCAGCATGCCACCGGATACCTTTTTTTGGGCCTTCGTTCGGCCTTAGTTCCCGCCACGCAGATCGGCAGCGTGGGTTCCTACGTCTTTTTCCTGCTGGGCATGTTGTTCCAGGCTCCTGTTCTGGTTCTGGTGGGTGTTTCCCTTTTCACTCTGGTCGTCCTTTTTGCACTGGTTACATTGCCGGTCGAATGGGACGCCAGCCGTCGCGCTAAGGTGCTGATGGTTCGCGCAGGAATCGCCGACATGGACGAGGCCCCCCACGCGGGTGCGGTGTTGAACGCCGCGTTCCTCACCTACGTCGCCTCTGCCTTCACAGCCCTTATGACGCTGCTCTATTACCTGGCGCGCCTGGGCCTTCTCGGAGGAAGACGCGACTAAATGCTTCTACGCTTTGGCGTCATTCCGGAAGAGGCCGAAACCTGCATCCGTAGCGAAGAACCGATGGTTTTTGCCGCCTACTAACAGGGAGGTGAGAAGCAGGGCCAACGGGGAGGGGGGAGTGGCGGATCCGGAAAGGGCGTATTGGGGTATGGATTCTCAGGGAAAACGGTTCTGGCCGACTGAAACGCCGTATTTTTCGCCGAGCCGTTTCTCAGGAATACGGGTACTGTGCCTCCGTAAGAAGGGGATCCGACGCAGGTTTCCCATTGCCTTAACGATTGCCTTTTCCTTCCCTGAGTGTGATGCGCGATAAGAGTGCTTCACGCAACAGGTGTTGCGGCGCGACGTTGCGCAACACGTCTTCCGCTTCCAGGCGGTCGTTCCGGCGGAGGGCATAGATACATTGTATGGTCGGCGCCCGATGGGTCACCAGAGAGCGTGTCTCCGCATCCGGCACGACTGGTTCATCACCGGGATTTTTTTCTTTCCTTGCCGCGCGAATCGCCTGGTCGGCCTCTCGCAGAGAGCGTATTTCCGCACTGACGGCTATCGCCGCATCCTGTACCGCTGCCAACTCCGGATCCGTGATAATGCGTTCTACAAGTCGATCGGCCTCTTCATATCGGGCCGCAAGAAGGGCATCCACGATGCGTTCCGCTGTGTGTCGTAAGCGATCCGCAAGGGCCTTTTCTCGTGCCGCCTGATTCTCCCCTTCCATCCATCGGGCCTTCCGTTGGCGTTGTTCCTCCGCCTGTCGCTGCAGCTCCGTCAGGACGGTCTGCCGGGCTTTCGCCACTCGGGCCCGTAACCCTGGATCCGCGACTTCGTAAACCCGCTGGGCTTCCTCGTAGTTCCCCGCCGCAGCCAGTGGCAAGGCCTGCGCATCCAATCGATGCAGGAGCGTTTCGAATTCCAGGCGGTTTTGCTCCCGGCGTTGTTCGAGTTCGCGGATGCGTTGAGTTATGGGTGCCTCAAGTGTGGGATGATAGGTCTGAGCCACACGCCGAAGCTGTCGGTATTGTTCCAGAATGTCTTCCACCTCTTCAGGGTGCGCGGCCTCAAAGGTTTCCACTTCTCGGAAGGCGCTCTCAACCTCTCGCGCCCGTGTCCGTGCGCGCCACTGCAGTCCGCCAATTACTCCCCCCAGGATGAGCACGGACACGGCCAACCAGGCGTAGGAAAGCCAGCGTTCTTTCTTCCGGTCTCGTTCTGGCCTGGCCACCGCGTGGCGATACGTCGTTGTCTCAGGACGCGGTAGGGAGTCGTGTCGGGACTCTGCGTGGGTCTGCGTCAAACGTTCTGGCGCTCGACCGCGAATTTCTCCTTCGCCGATCACCTTCTCGCAACCGGCAGTGACGACGCGGGTGCCTGCCCGATCGGCAGACTGGCCGGCTTCCGAATCGGCTCTTGCGGACATTGCCGTTCGACTCTTCTCCCAGGCGGGTTGGAAAGAGCCTTCAGCCGACGCCGCAACGACCTCCAAGACGGTGTCGCCGATACACACTCGGTCCCCGAGGGCGAGGGGGCGTGATTTCACCATGAATCCATTCACCTTGACAAGGGAGGTGCGGGTCAGATCGGTGAGAACGTAGCGGCCGCCGCGGAGTCCGATACGTACATGGAGGGAGGCCACTTGGGGATCTCTCAGACGGATTTCGCACGGTGGTTCCCGCCCGACAAATGTCACGTCTTCCAAAGGGAAAAGACGCCCGGCATCGGGGCCGGATACCGTTTTGAGCGCAAGAGCCGGCGAAGCAACCATAGGCCTACCCTCCCGTCGGTGGCCTGGGTGTCGCAAACGATTCCGACAAACGCGCCTGGATTGTTCGGATCAGATCGGCCATTTCGACCGGTTTGGTCAGACAGAGATGATACTGCTGGTTGCCGACAATTTGCTGAAGAGGTTCGCTGATGACAAACCCCGTGCAAAAAATAAAGCACGGCAACGCCCATCGCTTCTGTTCGCACAAAGCGCGAATCTGTTTGAAGGCCTCCTCGCCGCTCATCATGGGCATGGAAACGTCCATCACGATAACGGCCGGCCGATGTTTCTCGAATGCCTCAATGGCCTGCCTCCCATCTGCCACCGCATCAATCATCAGCTCGGGAAAGGCGGACATCAGCGCCTTGGTAAACATGTCCCGCAACAGGCGCTCGTCGTCCACTACAAGGAGGCGGCTCCGATCGCAGGGGAGCCAAGCGGCCGTGTGGTCCAAGTCGTATCGTGCTCCGACCTCCTGGTCGGGGACAACCTCAAACGATTCTGTCTGGCGGAGTTTGTTGATGACGTCAACAATCCGGTCCACTTGTTTTTTGTACTCCTCGTTTTGGTCCAACTCCGCCATGCACATGAGAATTTGCAAGGGGTTGTTAATCGCATGGACCAGCGTGGACATGGTGTCCAGACGGGCCTGGATTTTTTCCGCATCCACCAGGCGTTCGTTCACCTGGCGTAATTGTTGCTCGACCTGTTTGCGTTCCGTGATGTCGCGCACGAAAAAGCAGAGTGCAGGCCGAGGGTACCCGCGCAGAAGGTTCACCACAATCTCCGCGAAAAAACGTGTGCCGTCGGCCCGCAGGCAGATGGCTTCGACAATCGTGAAACGGCGATTATCGACGTTTCTTTGGATCACGGTAAGCAGCCTATCGTCCGCGCCGGAGACAAGCTCCACAAAGTTCATCTCTCGGAGATCCTCACGGGCCAGCATAAAGGCATGTTCCGCCCGCAGGTTGGCGTCCAGAATCCGTCCGGTCATGTCTGTAATGAGCACGGCGTCGTAGATGCTATGCAGAAGGCCCTCGTACGGGGAGGGCTCTTTTTCCGTGCGGGCTCGCGCGGTAGGGGAATATTCCAGCACCCGCTGTGTAATGGCCGCCTGATCCTGATTCGTCGCCTCGGCGTAAACCGGCCGTGCCGGTATTCCACGGGTACGTTGCCGGGCTAGCGTAGCCGGATCCACGGGAATCATCCGACCCCTTGTCTTCTGATAAACACGCAATGGTTTTTTTGCTGCCATGGCTTCTCCGCTTTTCCGATAAAAGGCTAGCTTGGGATGGCTTATGAATCAAGACGCAACCTAAATCGATGTCCCGCCTGCCCCCCTTGGCTGTTATGCAAGACAGGCCCGCGCTAAGAGGCAAAGGTGTGCGCTTGATTTTACGATAGCGATACGCATTGCGGCTAGGCGCATGCGTATCGTGCGACCGCGCGGATACCGGGGAAACACACCCTGGAACCTCTTAGGAGCGCTCCTCTAAAACCTGCATCCGGCCGTCTCCTCCCTTGAACCGTGCGACTGTCCTCCACACCGCCCAGATCAGGAAGGCGGCCGTCGTCACCACACTCATCATGAAAACTCCTCGGTAGGGATAATAGGTAAAGACGACGCGATGCCGCCCGGCCGGAACACAGACACCACGCATGATGTAGTTGCACCGAAGGACTGGTGCCCTTACTCCGTCCACGGAGACGGCCCAATCTGGATCGTAGCGGTCATTGAGAAGAAGAATAGCTTCTGCGGTTGCTTCTGCTTCGATTTCGACACGGTTGAAACGATAATCCAGGATTCTCGCCGCGGTGTGAGGCTTCTCGGACGTGCGAGGCGGCATACATTCGGCAGACGGTGGGACAGGGTCCGGCATGATCCTTCCTAGCGTCCGCAAAAGACGGGGGAGGACATATGTTTGCACGTGACCTTTGCTGACCAACACCGTGCTTTCAGGATTCCATTTGTCGTCTGCCAGGCGGTTTAGAGCCTGTTCGGGTGAAACAACTTCCCAGGAGTAGAATAGCGCCGCACGGGGCAAGGCTCCTTTGAATCGCATCAAGGCATTCGACCCCTTGTCGTCCGGCACTTTTACGATATGCCCTGGGGTTGCCTCAAACGTAAGGATCAACTCGAAATCCGGGTGGCCGGCAAAGGGTCGCATGGCTTCCTTAGGCCCCACCAAAAATCTCGTACTGGTTAAGGTCCACAGGCGAAGAGGCGATTTCTCCAACGCGCGAAAGAATTTTTTCTGTTCGTCCGGCCACCCGACGTTTTCGTTGAACGGGAGCAGGTCAACCTTGTGATAGAGAAAATTGCCACAGAGCCAATGACGCCACGTCAATCCATGGGGATCAAAGAGATACCAGGTCCGAAAAAAACCTTCCTGCAGGATGTGTTCGGCCACGGGATTATCAGAATACCAGGGTCGAACGTCACGTTTTCGTACGTACTTGCGACTGACGCTCGCTGCGTCCATGCCGACAACAACGGTCAAGCAAGCAAGAAGTCCGCTCGGTATCCACGAAACGCCCCGGGCATATCGTGCGGCCAGGAAAACCAGGGCTGTAGCCGTGAAAACGAGAGCGCTGTGTATCAAAGCACCGGTCATTGTGCCCAACATGGTCGTCAATGTTCCTTCAAAATCCTTTCCGAGGCTCCGCCAATACGTGTAAAGCCCTTCCCGCATTCCTTGCACAACGCCCGCGCTCAGAAACATCACCAAGGCCAGCGCGCTGCATGCGATTCCAAAGCCGAGGATCAAACCCGCCCGTGGTGCGTCGGATGCCAGGACCAGCCCTCCCCTTTGCTGACCTCGTTCACTCCGTGCTTGGGAGCGTGGGGATCTCTGGACAAGGTCGGAAAGGTCTGCCCGGAATGTGGTCAATCCCAGCGCAAAGAGGGGACACAGAGCCACTTCGACCAGATGAACAAATTTGACGGGACACCGGATGCGATCTAAGAAGGGCAACATCCAAAAAAACCGGTAAACGAAGCAATAACGTCCCAGTGCCAAAAGGGTACAGGCAAGGGATACGCTCCACCAAAAGAGCACATAAAATCGGTTGTCTTCCACGCGCGCGTCGCGCGAATTATCCGTTCCGCGAGACGGCTCATCGGGTTTGTCTTGGGTGCTCTGTTGGGAAGCCACACCGGCATGGCCGCCGGGCGGGTCGTGCCTCCTCTTCGGGCCGGCTACGGTTCGGATTCCCGCATACAGCGCAAACACAATGGGAAGAATCCCCAGATATACGGTATGTTGCCGATAATTCCGAAACCCTTGACGGTGTTTTTCCCATTCGAACGTTCGTCCGAGTCGGCCCCAATAGGGTCCATTCGGATCCCCTGTTTCTATGCCGAAGAGGCACGGAACGATAAACTCGAGAAGGTCTTCGGGCGGCAGACTCCAGTTTGTCGCAAAAATCCATTTTTCCTGTTCCGTCGTCCCTCGTACCTCTTCCCGATGCGTGATAACCCAACCGAGAAAGGCTTTTCCCGAGAGCAACGGAGCCGCGAAAAACAGGAGGCCGGCCAATCCGCCAAGCACCCATCGGATAACCAAGCGCCGGTATTCCGAACGGTGGGCACGCCTCCAGTGGCGGATTGTTAGAGACGCTCCGTAGACTGCGATCAGGAGGCCGAAAAGTCCCATGATGTCCGGTTGGGTTACCATACCCAGGGCGGCCAGGAATCCGGCCATGGCGAAGTGGAAGGGGGATCGTCGCGTAATCCCACGATGGACGGATCCGAGGGCAAACACGGCTAGGGGCATGGTATCAAAATACCAAGCATGGCCGGCCGAAATCAGGGTGAACGTGTATCCGGAAAACGCCAGCGCAAGGGAGGACAGCATGGCTGTGGGGAAGGGAAGCCCCATGCTGCGTACCAGGTAGACACCCGCCAGCCAAAGGAGCCACGTGTCCCAGACATAACGGAACACATGGAAAACCAGTGGCGGCAGGATGACGGCCCAAGGGGTCTCCGGCCGTAAGGGGTCCCCCTTGAAGCCCGCCCCCAAAAGTTCTGTCGACCACGCCCCCACAAGCCGACGCCAGGCATCTTCTTGATGAGTTTTTTGATAAAAAGGCGCGCCGTCTGCTGGGGGGAAGAGCAGGGAGCGATGGTTGAACGTTCCCCGGAAGACGGAAAACGTCACGGCCATCAGAACCATCATCTGGAAGGCAACGGGGTGCCGCAGCCAACGCGAAAGGGACGGAAGACCCGAGGGACGTTTATCCTGCGTCATGCCCTTGCTCACCGGTTTTGGACAACGGAGGCCCTCCAACACTCTGTTCCGCCTCAGGTGTTCCTACATAGCGCGACGGCCGCTTCGTGCAACGGCGGTCCACGTTTTTCACGGCCATCATTAGCGTCGCGCCGATTGGCCACGGGAGTTTGCACCAGTCGGAAAGGATGGTGGAGGCGTGTGGAGGCATGGCACGTCATTCAGTCGCGTGTCGTCCTTGGAGAAACATGAGGCGGAAAAGTTACCTTTTGGCTCGCCGGGTTCGGATTCCTCTGCTATGTGGCGCTGCAAACTCTGTGCACGCCGCACTCCCTTGCCTAGAGCAGAGGCCCGCAGAAAGCCGGGTTTCTGCTTGGCTCCTCGGATTCTCACAGGTTGTTCATGACTAGCCGACGTGCGCTTTTATTCCGAACAGTTCTTTCATGGTATCAGGTGTCGGACAAAGCGATACTGAACCGCTTGCGGATATACACCGGCCTTTGCGTTTCACCGCCTGCCAACCCCTGCCAAGGCCGAGCCAGTTGGCGTCCTGACTGCATGTATATGTAGGCGTTCGGCGTGAGATGCCAAAAATTCATTAGAGGCAGCATGTCGCAATACTCTAGCGGACTCCACGCCGCCTGTGCGTCGCCGCGCGTGTCCGGCCACGTCGTGGGTTTCATCGCCGTCCGTTCCCAGGACGTGTCCGTTACGATATTGGTTCCATGCGCCCGCAACGTGAGAGAAAACCAGGCATTGGGGCGGCTCGGTACAAGTTCCACAGCCAACTCGCGCGTGCCCAGCGGGAGTCCCACTCGGACCACCCGAAGATCCAGGGGATTATCCCCTGTCGCTACCAGTTTACCGTCTAAGAACACGCGGTAATGCGCATTGGCCTGTATGCCCAACAACGCGTTCGTGGTGGCCGTTCGGAACCATAGCAGATCCTGCGCTTGTCGTTTCACCTCAGGGTTGGAAGCGTCGTGTGCCATCCGTTCGTAAACCGACAGGGCCTTCTCAATGTGTCCATTGGCCTCCTCGTAGGCTGCCGCGCGGAGCCGGAGAATGTGGGCCAGTGTGGGAATCGGCAGCTTGTCCGCATACTCAAGGCAGCGGTTGCGTGCGGCTTCCCAATGGCCGATGCGCTCCAACTCGAAAATTTGGGCCATAATCGTCAGCGGTTCAAGTTGATCCGGAGGCGGAAACCGGCTGACCGCAGGGGGAATAGCACTACCGGCTGGAGAAGGCATCGATTGATACCAGTACGCCACGCTAGACATATAGCCGAAAGCTTTGTTGGCGTGTCCAAATTCGAAGTTCATCGAGAGTCCCTTTTGAAAAACGATCGGATCCTGAAGTTGGAACCGGTACTGATGCGTTCGTTCGGCCGCCTTTTCGATCAATCCGTGGAGTGGGAGATCAAAAAGACCGTGGTAATACCAGGCGCCGTTAAAATAGTCTTCCAGTCCTGTTCCGTTCCATGAAGCGGTTGACTCTCCATCCACATACATGATGTCATCGCCTTCGAGGATTTGCCACGACCCGTCCATGCCCACGGCACTGACAAAGCAGCCCACATAGTGTCCCTGCCCTTTGGCATAAAGGACGTTATGTGGAAGCCCGCGGGCCATGCCTCCGTTCCAGCGCGCGTGGAAGTAATTCCGCGGTGCGTGTTTCTGCTCCGGTTTGTGTTCGATCCGGAAACCTGTTTCTAGGACAACAGGGGTGGGGCCGTCATTACGAAGCTCCCCGCGCGCTGCCCGGCCAAAAGGCATAGGAAAGCGGCACACAAACGTGTCGTCAACAACCCCTAAGGCAAGGGAAGCGAAGGCGCGTCGGTGAAAGGCATTGCAAAAAAAATCGCCCAGGGGCGCTTCCACGCTGGGAAATTCGGCCTTATCCCAATACAGCGCCAGTACGAGCTCCCGCAGGAGTCGGGCTTTTTTCCAGGCCCCTTCCTCCACAGCCGGTGAAAAGCGAATCGCAAAGGCGCGCACAACCCCCGGCCCTTCTGCATCAAGCCAGGCCGTCCGTTCCCCTGGAGCCAGTTCACGCCGCGTCCATGGCCCGACTGCGGCCATTGCCGCACGCAGAGCGGAAGTCGTTGCCTGCCATTCTGCGCAAACAGCCCGGACAAGATTCGATTCCGCCGCACTCAGATCAAGCGGAAAGGACACCACAGAAGTCGAAGGAGGATACGATTCCCAGTTCACATGGTAATACGGACGGCTTTGGGAAGTGACAGCAGACGAACGAACCGCTATTCGCAAGTGCTTGTTGAAGGGGATGGGCATATAGGAATAGAAGCCTCCACTCGCATACCCACTGACGGGGGGTAGAAAAGGAAACTGGCCGCCAAAAAGCTGCGTCATCGGTGTCCGAATGCGTGGCTCCTTCTCCCCGTCGAAAAAGAAAAGCCACTCCTGCGCCGGGACGCTCGTCATCCAAATTCGCTTCACGCAACCGGGTCCTGGGAGGTTCGCAATGTCGTAGAGCCCGTCAATGGTAGGCCGGTTCCATTGGGCCCAATCACGGTTTCCACCCATGCGGTCATACGTGGAAACCAGATGGGTTTGTCCAAGGGGCGTGCGGGCGAAAGCCGCTACGTTTGTGAGATGCGCCAGTGCCAGGCTCAGCGTCACGGGTCCGCCGTCGGGTTGACGACGGCAGCCGGTCAAACTTCCGGCAACCGCCGTGAATGCCACAGTGACTACCAGCGTCTGTCCGACCTTCTTGTACATACCATCCGGCATTCATGCCTCCCACCCGGCACGTGGTGCACACATTAGCCGGTCTGGGAGCGTTGTCAAGAAGTGGAATCCCCCCAAAAACTGCGGATAAGGAACCGCGAGCGAGCGGCCGAGCCCCTGGTGCCGGCTTGAGGAATCGGCTCGCGGTGTCACGCAGCGCGGGATGGCGGGGGATCGTGGCAGGGAACCGGACTGTCGCCTACAGGTCGCCCAAAGTGCCGTCCGCGTGAACTACCGTTCGCGCGCGACTCGCAAATCAGGGTCCCCTTATTTCAAACGTTGTCCGAGACAATAAGGGAAAGCCCGGTTGTGGGAATAATCGTGGGCGACAGAAGGAGTCCACTACTCGATCATCTCACCGTGGCTGTTATGGCAGCGCCACGCTATAGGAGCGGAGGCTCCCACGATAACGACTGACCAAAGGACAGGATCATGTTATGGGAGAGGCAGGGGAATCTGGAGCGCAGGGGTGCGGCAGACGTCCGTTGTCGTAGGGCTTCGGTACCGATCGCGCGGCGTGGGGAACAAGGCTTGCTCAGTTGCCACAGTTGTGGCACCTTGCGGCCATATGCGAACACCAGGCGGATGGTTGCCGCGGAAAAGGGCCGGCATAGTCGTGGTTCGGTCTGCGCTTTTCTTGACCGGTGCCGCTATCGGGTGGGGAGGAGAGGACGAGTCTCCCTTACCCTTCGACCCCGCCGTACTCCGGGGAACGTTCGACAACGGAGTAACCTACTATATCCGTCACAATGCCAAGCCCAAAGGCCGGCTGGATCTCCGGCTGGTTGTTCGCGCCGGGTCGGTTCTGGAGGCGGATGACCAGCAGGGACTGGCCCATGCCTTGGAACATATGGCGTTCAACGGAACGCAACACTTTGAGCACCGGCAGTTGGTGGACTTTCTTGAATCCATCGGCATGCGGTTTGGCCCAGAGTTAAATGCCTACACAAGCTTTGACGAAACCGTGTACCGACTTCAGGTGCCAACGGATCGACTCGACGTGGTGGACCGCGCCTTTCTGATTCTCCGTGACTGGGCATTTGGAGTTGCGAACCGCGATGACGAGATCGAGCGGGAACGCCGTGTGCTTATCGAAGAATGGCGCCTGGGCCGCGGCGCGGACCAGCGCATCCGCGACCGACAGGTACCCGTGGCGTTCTGGGGATCGCGCTATGCGGAGCGGCTGCCGATCGGGAAGAAAGAGGTGCTTGAAAGTTTCCCCCCCGACCGTTTGCGGGCGTTTTACCGCGATTGGTACCGACCGGAGTTGATGGCGGTGGTGGCCGTCGGCGACTTGGAAACCGATGCCCTCCTCGGGTACATTCGCAAACATTTTGCGAAGGAAAGACGACGCGATGGACCGGAACGTCTTCGCCATCCCGTCCCAGACCATCCGGACACACTGGTCAACGTCACAACGGACAAAGAAGCCGCACGGTCCACCCTTTCGGTCCTGTTCAAGCGGGTCCGTCGCCCTCTGAAAACCCGCGGCGACTACCGCGCCTACCTGATTGAGATGCTGGCTCAAAAGGCGCTCAACGAACGGCTCGACGAACACCGGCGAAAAGCAAAACCGCCGTTTCTGCGGGCGCGTCTGTATCGGCAGGGGCTGGGACCCGCCAAGGAAGCCTGGGTGCTTTCGGCGGAGGTTCAGGACGCCGGGTTTTCTCGTGGGCTTGACGTCATGTTGAGAGAGGCGCACCGGATGCGACAACATGGAATCACAGAGTCCGAGTTGGCCCGGGCAAAGGCGGAAATTCGTGCGCATGCGGAAAAAGCGTTTCGAGAACGCGAAACTACCGAGTCCGCCGTTTGGGTCGCAGAGTGCGTGCAGAACTTTCTGTTCGGCGATGTGAGCCCTGGGGTTGAGGAGGAGTGGCGGTTGCACGAGCGACTGCTTCCCGGCATAACACGGCCGGAGGTGACGGCGGCCGTGACAGCCTGGTTTGCTCCCAGCAATCGGGTTGTATTGGCGAGCGGCCCGGAAAAACCCGGTCTAACTGTACCGACAGCGGATGACCTTCTGGCTGTCATCCGTCGCGTGGAAGAAACACCGACCGTCGCGTATGTGGACGAGAGCGCCGCCGAGCCCCTATTGGATACGCTTCCGGCCGCTGGTTCTATCACGAACCGCCAGAGTCTAGCCGAGCTGGGCGTGACGATTTGGGAACTGAGCAACGGGGTGACGGTTCTGATTAAACCGACGGTGTTCCGGAAAGAGGAAATTCTTTTTTCAGGTTTCCTCCCAGGCGGACATTCTGTCGTATCCGATGAGGATTTTATTCCGGCCCGTAGTGCGGTGGCGATTCTAAACGATTCCGGATGGGGACGGTTTTCGGCGGTGCAGCTGCGGCGAAAACTTGCCGGTCGGATTCTGCGTGTCGGCCCCTCTCTCGACGAGTTGCGTCACGGCCTGAAAGGCTCTACACGGCGGGAGGACCTGGAAATCGCCCTCCAAGTCGCGTATTTGGCACTGACCGCCCCGCGTCGTGATGAAGAAGCCTTCGAAGCCTATCGGGAACGTACGCGAACCCACTTGCTCAACCGTCTTGCAAAACCAGAACTGTTTTTTTCCGATACCGTCCAACGCGTGTTCTATGCTGACCATCTTCGGAAACGTCCCTGGGATCTGGCTGTGCTGGACAAGCTGAATCTCGATCGCTCGTTGCGCGTGTATGCCGAACGGTTTGGTTCGTGTCGAGGATTGACGTGGATTTTCGTGGGCGATTTGGATGTGCAAGCCGTGGAGCCATGGGTGTGCCGCTATCTCGGAGGTCTGCCGGCGGAGAGGCCGGCTACGCCATGGAAGGACCATGGAATCCGACCCGTGCAAGGGTGTGTGCACCATCTCGTGGTCAAGGGGCAGGACCCCAAAAGTCGTGTCCTCATGTTCTTCCATGGTGATTTCCCCTGGTCAGTGGATGAGCGGCATCGTTTTTCCTCCCTCCTGCGGGCTTTGAACATCCGGCTGCGCGAACGTATCCGCGAAGAAGAAGGTGGAACCTACAGCATCTGGGCGTCCGGGTGGACCGAGCGTTACCCCGTCCCCGCCTTTCAGATTCGGATTGGCTTTGGGTGTGCTCCGTCTCGTGTCCCAGAACTCATGGCGTCGGTTCGTGCCGTCGTGGACGGCCTGTGCACCAACCGCCTTTCCGACGTCGAATTGACGAAGGTGAAAGAGACGCAATTGCGTGAGCATGAGGTTGCGCTTGAACGCAACGAATTCTGGTTGCAAACGCTCGATTTTTGCCGCTGGAACGGCGAGGATCCCCGGGCCGTGATCCTGGGCTTTCCGAAGCGGGTGGAAGCCTTGTCAGCAGACGATATCCGACGCGCGGCTGACCGTTACCTCGCCACAAACAATTTCGCCACATTTGTGCTGCGACCGGAATCCGTGCCGTCCGAGCCGTGATGGGAATACAGAATGCGACAAGCCGGGCACTCAAAACGTTGAATGGCTCCCCGGTTAGGGAAAGTCGGGGGCAGAGGCTGTCCGTTCCCGGAGGAAGCGCGAGAGAAATCGCCCTGTGTAGGACCGCTTTTTTGCGCGAGCCACTTCCACGGGCGGTCCTTCTGCCACGAGATATCCGCCGTGTTCTCCGCCTTCCGGGCCGAGGTCTATAATCCAATCCGCCTCGGCCATAACGTCCAAATTGTGCTCGATCACAACCACTGTGTTGCCGGCTTGGACAAGCCGGCGAAGCACACGGATAAGCTTCGCAACATCCGCCATGTGCAGCCCAATGGTCGGTTCATCCAGTAGCAGAAGAGTGGTTCGGCTGTCGGCGGTGCGATCCGGCGTGACACGGGGGAAATCTGTGCCTGCGGGTTGCCCCGGAGACGAATGGCCGGCATGTCCTTCGGAAAGGCGAATGAGCGGTCGGCTTCTGGCCAGTTCGGTCACGAGTTTAATACGCTGAGCTTCTCCACCGCTCAGCGTCGGGCTGGGTTGCCCCAACGTGAGATAACCGAGGCCGATATCCTGGAGGAGACGTAGTCCCGCATGAATCGCGGGCTGGGCGCTGAAACATTCGGCCGCCGTGTCCACGCTCATAGCCAGAACGTCGGCGATGGTTTTGTCCCGAAAACGGACCGCGAGCGTTTCGGTGTTGAACCGGGCCCCTGCGCAGACATCGCAGCGCACCGAGACATCGGGAAGAAAACTCATCTCGACCGTTTTGTATCCTTGCCCCTCGCAGGCGTCACAACGGCCACCCCGCACGTTAAAGGAAAAACGTCCGGGACCATATCCGCGCCACCGCGCTTCCGGTAGCGTGGCAAAAAGGCCGCGAATGGCATCCCAGAACCCTACATACGTGGCCGGACAGGACCGGGGAGTTTTGCCGATGGGGGTTTGATCCACCTCCCGCACGCGGCGCACATGTTCAAGGCCTCGGATCTCCTCGCAGCCGATCCACGCGGCATGCGTCTCACGCGTGCGCCCCCCGGCCAGCCTGCGTCCAAGGTTCTCGTAGAGAATATCGTGGACGAGTGTACTCTTGCCGCTGCCACTGACTCCGGTGACGACGACCAGATGGCGAAGCGGTAGGTGCACCGTAAGATTTTTCAGATTGTGTAGGTGCGCCCCCACGATTTCAAGTTGGGCCGATGGGCCACCGGACCGGTGGACGTCGCTAGACCATCGCCCAGAACCTTCGCCCTGTACGGGATGCCGCAAAGGCTGGCGAAGACAGCGTCCGGTCACGGACTTCCGGCATCGCATCGCGCGATGAGGTGGCCCCTGAATCAGGAGGTGTCCGCCCGCCACGCCCCCTCCGGGGCCAAGGTCAATCAGATAGTCCGCCTGCCGCATAGTGGTTTCATCATGTTCAACAACGACGATGGTGTTGCCGCGTGCTTGGAGGTGTCGTAACGTTTTTATCAACCTGAGGGTGTCGCGCGCGTGCAGACCAATGGTGGGCTCGTCGAGAATATAACACACGCCTCTCAGAGTCGATCCCAACTGCGCGGCCAGCCGGACGCGTTGGGCCTCTCCCCCGCTCAACGTGGGTACGGCGCGGTCAAGGGAGAGATAGTCTAGACCGACCTCGCGCAGGAAGGACAGCCGGCTGCGAATCTCCGCCACAAGGTCCCTCGCGATTTCCGCCTCACGATCGTGGAGTCGAAGGTTATGGAAATACGCAGCAGCCGTGGCGACAGACCAACGCGTCATCTCCGCAATGGTATGGCGGTGAAATGTGACAGCCAGAGCCTCGGGCCGCAACCGATGGCCGTGGCAGGCAGGGCAGAGCGGTGTAGGCCCCTTCCACCATGCGTTCCACCCGATTTCTTCGCCGGTTTGGCTTTCATCAAACCCTTTCATCTCCCATCCTGTTCCATAACAGCGCGGGCACCATCCATGTCGGGAATTGAACGAAAAGAGTCTCGGGTCAAGCTCTCCCAGACTGCGGCCGCACCGCGAGCAGGCGCGCTGTGTGGAAAAAATCCGCGCCGACTTCTCCGAATCGGAACACTCAAGGACATGCACGACCCCTTTGCCCACTTCGAGGGCACGCGCGAGCACGTTTCGCAGCTCGGGCTCGTTTTGAGCGTTCACGCGAAGTCGGCCGACGGGTGCTTCGATCGTGTGCTCTTGAAATCGGTTCAGGCGTGGCCATTGCCGGGTAGACACCAGCGATCCGTCCACACGCAGATGCGTGAATCCTCTGGCCAGAGCCCAACGTGCCAGTTCGGTATACAACCCCTTGCGGCTTGTTACCAGGGGGGCAAGCAGAAGAAGGTCACGGCCGGGATACTCTCGTAGCCAGCGGTCCAGGATGGCCTCGGGGGGCTGTGCTTGTATGGGAACGCGGCAGTCCGGACAGTGCTGCACGCCCAGTCGCGCGAATAGCAAACGGAGGAAATGATAAATTTCCGTAACCGTCGCCACGGTGCTCTTCCGGCCGCCTCGGCTCGTCCGTTGCTCGATCGCCACGGTAGGAGGAATCCCGAATATCGCGCCCACCTCCGGACGCGATACGGGTTGGACGAACTGCCGGGCATACGCATTGAGTGATTCCAAATACCGGCGTTGTCCTTCGGCAAACAGAATGTCAAAGGCCAGTGTGCTTTTCCCGCTTCCGCTGACTCCCGTGATCACCGTAAATCGGTTGCGAGGGATTTGCACGTCAATCCGTTTCAGATTGTGCTCGGCGGCTTGATGAATCCGAATATAACCGTTCTGGCTCCGTCGGGTGAAAAGGCGACACGTTCTCGCGTGGACCTCGGGGAGGACACGCCTTCGATCCTGTCGCCTTTCGTCAGCGCGTAGGGCGGCGCCGGTATGACTGGTGGGATGGGCGGCGACGTCCTTCGGCGTCCCCACGCAGACAATCTGTCCGCCCTCAGATCCTCCTTCCGGACCGAGATCGATAATCCAATCCGCAGCCCGGATCACATCCCGATTGTGCTCAATCACGACGAGCGAATGTCCGCTGGCCACGAGATGACGGAACGTGCGGAGTAGCCGAGCGATATCCGCAAAGTGAAGTCCCGTGGTAGGCTCATCAAAAAGAAAAAGGATGCCGGCTTCGCGCGCGGAGACCCCTGCCCATTCCGCTAGATAACCGGCCAGTTTCAACCGTTGAGCCTCGCCCCCGCTCAACGTGGGCACGGGTTGACCTAGACGGACGTAGTCGAGGCCGACGGCCCGAAGGGGGTCCAGCCGTTTCGTAATCTCGCCTGTTGCCCGGAAGAACTCACGGGCTTCGGCCACGGTCATGTCCAACACGTCCGCAACGGAAACAGGGCCGGAGTGCGACGGTAACGTAACCTCTAGAATGGCGGAGCGATAGCGTCGACCCTTGCAGTCCTCGCAGCGAAGGTAGACGTCGCTGAGAAACTGCATTTCCACGTGCAGAAAACCGCTGCCTTTGCAGGTCGGGCATCGGCCGGAGCCGGTGTTGAAACTGAACATGCCGGCGGAGTACCCCCGGCGTTGCGCCAGAGGCGTCGCGGCAAATAAACGACGGATCGGATCCCATGCGCCGACATAGCTGGCTGGGTTGGAGCGCGCGGTGCGTCCAATCGGCGCTTGATCCACGAGGACAACGTCCACCACACGCTCGTGCCCCAGGATGGCGCGATGGGGGCCCGGTGGATCGGCAGGTTTGCGTTTCAATCGGCGGAGCCCGCGATAAAGAACGTCTTCCACAAGCGTGGATTTCCCTGAGCCGCTGACTCCCGTGATACACACGAATCGGTTTAACGGAATGGTGACGTCGATGTTGCGAAGGTTGTGTGCCGTTGCTCCGAGAATGCGTAGGTGGCCACAACGTATGGGCAGCGCCGGGCTTTCCGTCTCTTCGTTCGGCATCGGATGCCGGCCGGCCAGATAGGACGCCGTCAACGAGCGGCGCGAACGTAGAAACGCTGGTCGGGAACCTTGGAACACAATACGCCCCCCCTGCTCGCCGGGTCCGGGACCGAGCTCCACTATGCAGTCGGCCGCCTGGATGACGTCCGGATCGTGTTCGACGATCACAAGCGTATTCCCGGCGTCGCGGAGCCGGCGTAAGAGGCGGATGAGGCGATGGATATCGCGCGGGTGCAGGCCGATGCTGGGTTCATCCAGCACAAACAGCGTATTGACGAGCGAAGTCCCTAGCGCGGTGGTCAAATTGATCCGCTGAACTTCCCCGCCACTTAAGGTGCGGGACTGACGATCCAATGTCAGGTATCCTAGACCCACGTCCACTAGGTAACGGAGTCGACTACGGATTTCCCGGAGGACCAAGTCGGCAATCGCGTCGAAAGGACGTGGGAGTTGAAGCTTTTCAAAAAAAGCTAGACATTCGTCGAGCGGAAGTTGCGCCAGGTCATGCAGCGTTAAGCCCGGTTCCGGGCCAATACGCCAGAAAAGCGCTTCGGGTTTCAACCGCGCCCCTTTGCAGGAAGGGCAGAGTAGGTAGGCTCGGTAGCGTGAAAGAAGAACGCGTACATGCATCCGATACGCGCGCCCTTCCAGCCACTCGAAAAAACGGCGCACACCGTACCAGTGGCCGGTCTCCCATGCGCCTTCCCCCTCAATCACCCACCGACGCTGATCGGGGGACAGCGCGCGCCAGGGCACATTTTCCGGGATGCCCCGAAGGCGCGCAAACCGCAGAAGGTCCTCTTGGCATTCGCGATACGTGCGGGTTTGCCATGGTTTCACGGCCCCTTGGGCGAGCGAGAGGCTGTCGTCCGGTATGACCAGGTCGTAATCAATGCCCATAACGCGTCCGAACCCACGGCAGGTTTCACAGGCGCCGATCGGGGAATTGAAGGAAAACAGACTGGGCGTTGGGTCACGGTATACAATGTCGCAATGTGGACAGTGCAACGAATCCGAATAGCGGAACGGCTCGCGACTATCGCCGCGCTCCGTGAGCGGATAAATGGCGATCCGACCCTGGCCATGGCGAAACGCGGCCTCCAGGCTATCCATGAGACGGGAGCGGTGATCGGAATTCACGGTGAGTCGGTCCTGAATCACCTCCAGACTGTCTCCGGAACGGCGCAGGATTTTCGTGAATCCCTGGCGAGCGAGAAGCATTCGGACTTCCCCTTCCGACAGGCGGCTTGGAATGGGAACCGCAAACGTGATCAAGACATCTGTGAGACCGCCGGTCAAAAGCGCCTCACGAACGCGGGCGGGCGAGTCGCGTTGCACACGGCGGCCGCAGCTTTGGCAATAGAGGCGAGCTGTGTGGGCGAAGAGAATTTTGAGATGATCGTGCAGCTCGGTCATGGTGCCGACCGTGGAGCGTGAGGTGCGGACCGGGTTGACTTGGTCAATGGCGATGGCAGGAGGGATGCCTTCGATGCGCTCTACGCGTGGCTTGTCCATTCGGTCCAGAAACTGGCGAGCATAGGCAGAAAAGGTCTCTACGTAGCGCCGTTGACCTTCGGCGTAGAGCGTGTCAAAGGCAAGAGACGACTTGCCCGAACCGCTTACACCCACCACGGCAATCAACTGATTCAGCGGCAGACGAAGAGTCAAATGCCGAAGGTTATTTTGGCATGCTCCGCGTACGACAATGGCCCCGTTAATTTGTCTGGCACGCTTTTTCGGAAGCGTTTCCATGTTCCAAGGACCCATAGGACTGAATGAGGTGATGTCGGAGTCTTCCTGTCAAAACGGAGAAGGCGTAACCTTCTGAAAAACAACACAGAAAGCGTGGTCGAAGTAACGGTCGCGTAAGGAGGTTACACCGTGAAGAAGGTAACACCGAGCGAGCGGATGGCGCAAGAACGGTTTAGGGGCGTGGAAAGAAGTGGGGATTCGCTGGGGGAGGCGGCGCGGCAGGGGGCGCAGAGGATCCTTCCGCGTGTTCTGGAGTGGGCGCTGGCGGCGATCGGGACGCGATCGTCGCGGGTGTCGATGCTCGACGGGATCGTGAGGCGGCGTGGGGGCAGGCGCGGGGAGTGGAGGGGGGGGTGGGGCGCCGCGTGATCAACCAGGGGGGTCGGAGCCAGCGGACGGACTTTCAGCGGGGGAAGGAGCGGGATGTGA
>FWWM01005046.1_pt1 | contig 29647 bp, 31 predicted proteins | sample 2228351 | NCBI WGS metagenome assembly FWWM01 (sample SAMEA103939774, study PRJEB20133) | metagenome | reverse complement strand
TTGATAAAAAAGAAAAATGGCAAGATGCTCATAATTGAAATAAAAGCTGAACCTTTCAGAGATGCGGAGAAAGAAAAAGCAATAAAGGAGATAGAAGGCATAAATCCTGATAGGTTAAAATATCAAATCTTGATTACTGATAGAGATGAGATAGGATTTGATAATATAAATAAAGTTAAAGAGGCAATTTATGAGTATGGAGGCAAATAAAGATGCTAACACAATCTGAAGCAGATGCCTTAATTGCTATGCCCAAAAAGAAATCCACAGATGAACAATATAACTTTCCGTCTTCTGGAGAGGTTTTGACCATACCCATTGTCTCAATTGATGAGAGGGAGTCTTTCTTAATAGATGTTAATAGAAAGGGCAGAATCGGGCTTACCAAATGCCATGGAGCAGAAGAAATGAATATGTGCAAGAACTTGCAGCGTAAGGAGTAAAAATGCCAGAAAATAAACTCAAAATCACACCTGCTAAAGGCAGACCGATGCTTAACTGGGTTGGTAAAAAGCCTTTAGATTATGTAAAAGGCTTTCCTGCTCAATTAATAGAAGTATTTGACCCGTTAAATACAAAAAGAATTGTTGAAACGCCAACCTATGATGAATTAAAACACAACTGGCAAAACCTCTTATTTCACGGTGATAATAAAGATGTCCTTGCTACACTTCTTGAATTAGGCTTTAGAGGCAAGATTGATTTGATTTATATTGACCCACCTTTTAAAAGCGGTGCAGATTATGTGAGAAAAGTGGAATTGAGGGGATTGAAAAATTTAGGCAGGATTGAAGAGGATGATGCAGGAATCTTACAGCAGACAATGTATTTTGATATATGGAACAACGATACATATCTTCAGTTTATGTATGAGAGATTGATGCTGTTGAAAGAATTATTGGCAGAAACAGGCTCCATTTATGTTCACCTGGACTGGCATATTGGACATTATGTAAAGTTGTTGGTGGATGAAGTTTTTGGACAGGAGAATTTTAGGAATGAGATTGTGTGGTGCTATAGAACTATGCAAACAGTAAAATCAGGTTGGGCAAAAAAACACGATGTAATTCTTTACTACTCTAAATCGGGAACCCCAATTTTTAACTTAAATGATGTCTTGGAACCATACCCAGAAGACTATCAAAGGCGATTTAAGTACACAGACGAACAAGGGAGAAGATTCATGATAAGGGGGAAAGGAGGTCCTTTTGGAGTAGGCCAAGGCGATATAAGTATCGAGGAGGAGAAAAAATATCCGCAATTTACTTATAGACAGTATATGAAAGAAGGAAGTATTCCAAAAGATTGGTGGGAAATAGAAATGCTCAATAGCAATTCTAAAGATAGGGTAGGATTTGCTACCCAAAAACCTGAAGCCCTCCTTGAACGTATTATCAAAGCCTCCTCTAATCCCGGTGATTTAGTCCTTGACTGTTTCATCGGTTCAGGGACAACTGCTGCTGTTGCCCAAAAACTTGGTAGGCGATGGATTGGGTGTGATATAAACAAGGGTGCGATACAGTTAACAAGCAAGAAATTACAGGGGATAATAAATGAGCAGATAAACACCCCGTCCCTTCGGGACACCCCTCTAAAAGAGGGGAATTCAACCTTTGCCATTTATAAAGCCAACAACTATGACCTCAAACTCTTGCAGACCGAGGCAATTGAACTTGCTGTCCAGCATATCGGGATTCAAAGAACAAGAACCGATAGATTTTTTGATGGCTACTTAGGGAAAAATCTTGTGAAAATTATTGACTTCAATCATCCCTTAACTCCTCTTGATTTACAACTCCTTCAGGATGAATTAAAGAAAAGACCTGATGAGGATAGGGATATAACTATTGTCTGCCTTGGCAAAGAATTAGCAGTTGACCCTTGGATAGAAGAATGGAATAAAAAGCATCCTGTAAATAAGATAAAAGTAATTGAACTCAAGACAGACAAAAAGTATGGGAGTTTCTTAATCCACAAACCAACAAAGGCGAAAATCAATATCAAGAGAAAGAATAACAAGGCAATCATAGAGATAAAGGATTTTATATCCCCGACAATAATTGAACGGCTCAACATTGACAATAAACTCTTTAAAGTAAAAATCCCTGATTTCAGGTCTATGATTGATACAGTCCTGATTGACAACAACTATGATAGTAATACCTTTCATATTGTCTATTCCGATGTCCCAGAAAAGAAAAATGATTTGGTAACAGGAAAATACGAAATAGAAATCCCCAAAAAGAAAACCAAAGTAGCAGTAAAAATTATAGATATGCTCGGAGAGGAAGTTTTATTTGTGAAGGAAGTATAAAGGCTGTAAATCCGAACAGGAAAGATAATGGAGACAAACTCACTCCAGAAGGATTGCTTAATATCATTGAATCACAGACAAAAGAAATACAGAATGTCTTGACGAGATTAAGGGATACAATTTGATATGAAACGGATAGCTTATATAGATTGTCAATCTGGGATAAGCGGTGATATGATTCTGGGAGCATTAGTTGATGCAGGGACGCCACTGGAAGAGCTTGAGAGACAACTCTCCAATCTTCACCTCAAAGGATATAGATTAAAAGCCAAGAGGGTAAAACGACTCGACATTAAGGCAACTAAGGTTGATGTTGAGGTTCAAGGGGCAAGGGACAAGGGACAAGAGGCAAGAAGATGGAAGGATATTAAAGAAACAATAGAGTCATCAGCACTGCCTGATCATATTAAACAAAAAGGTTTAAATATCTTTAAAAGACTCTTTCAGGCAGAGGCAAGGGTGCATGGCTGTAGAATTGAAAAGGTTCATCTTCATGAATTATCTGCAGTTGACTGTATTGTCGATATAATGGGTACTCTTATAGGGTTTGAATATCTTGGTATAGATGAGGTCTACTCATCACCTGTTAACCTGGGCTCCGGAAGCATCAAAACATCACATGGAAGGCTCCCTGTGCCTGCACCCGCAACCATTGAGCTATTAAGGGGTAGACCTGTGTATTCAACTGATGTGAATTTTGAGCTCACAACCCCAACAGGTGCGGTTATCATATCTTCTATTGCTGATGGTTTTAGTTATATGCCAGAGATGGAGATATCAAGGATTGGTGTTGGTGCTGGTAGTAAGGATTTTAAAAATCAGCCAAATGTATTGAGGCTTTTTATTGGAGAAGGCAAGGGCCAAGGGTCAAGGGTGAAGGATCAAGGAATTACTGTAATTGAGACGAATATAGATGATATGAATCCACAAATATATGAATATCTCATGGAAAAACTTTTTAAATCAGGGGCTCTTGATGTATTTCTGACCAATATCATAATGAAAAAGGGAAGGCCAGGAATCAAGCTCACAGTTCTGTGTTCTGAAGATCAGATGGAGAAGATTGCAGGTGTAATATTAAGGGAGACAACAACTATAGGTCTCAGATTCTATAATGCTGGGCGAATAGTTCTTCAACGCGAGACTAAATCCATTTATACAAGATTTGGAAAGATGAGTGTGAAGATCTCAAGATTCCGTGGTGAGCTAATAAAGGTATCACCTGAATATAGCGATTGCTTGAGGATTGCAAAAAGGCATAGGATACCCCTTTTGGATGTTATGAAGGAGATTGAATCACTCCTTACCACTGATAGTTACAAATAGAGACGTGCCATTTCTGAATATTAAAAGGAGTATATCTTCCTCAGGTCTTATCTTTGAGACAACCGCCTCATATTCTACAACACTTGATATTGCCTTCCTGTTAATCTCCTGAATAATATCACCTCTCAAGAGACTTGTTACAGCAGGGCTGTCAGGGTCGATGGTTGAAACAATAACTCCTCGGATCTTCTCAGGGATGTTTAGCTGTTTATATAATTCAGGGGTTAGTTCCTGAACACCAACACCTCTCAGGGCATTTTCATATTTACCCAGTTTGGTCTCCTTTTCAATCTCTTCTGACGGGAGTTCTCCAATGGTAACCCAGAGAGTTTCTATCTTCCCTTCTCTTAGAACTTTCACCTCAACCTGTGTGCCTGGTGATGTGTTGGCAACCATATTTCTCAGATAGTAGGGTTCATCAACCTTTTTACCATCAAACTCTATTATCACATCGCCACGCATAATACCTGCCTTTTCTGCAGGGCTTCCATCAACAACATCTGCTACAAGTGAACCATGCTCCTCCTTTAATTGAAATTGTTGTGCAAGTTCAGGTGTAATGGCCTGGATAGATACACCAAGCCAGCCCCTTATAACCTTACCCTTTTCTATCAGACTCTTCATAACCACCTTTGCCATGTTGCTGGGGATTGCAAAGCCTATGCCCTGATATCCTCCTGTTGTGCTGAATATGGCTGTATTTATACCCACGAGTTTACCACTTGCATTTACCAGTGCGCCTCCGGAATTTCCAGGGTTAATTGCAGCGTCTGTCTGTATAAAGTCCTCATAATCAGCGATTCCTACATTAGCTCTTCCAACTGCACTGACAACTCCCATTGTAACGGTCTGGTTCAATCTGTATGGATTTCCGATAGCTATTACAATCTCTCCAACCCGTAACTTATCTGAATCACCCCATGTTATAGTTGGTAGATTAGTAGCTTCTATCTTAATAACAGCAAGGTCTGTCTTTGGGTCTGTCCCGATAATCTTTCCGTCAAATTCCCTTTTGTCAGAGAGTATGACCTTGATCTTATCAGCATTCTTAATCACATGGTTGTTTGTGAGGATGTATCCATCAGAAGAAACGATGACGCCTGAGCCGAGGCTTACTGTTTTTCGCTCCTTTGGCAACTGCGGATGTCCAAATCTGTCACCAAAGAATCTCCTGAAAAAAGGGTCCTCAAAAAAGGGTGTAAGAGGACTTTCCTCAATCTTTTCTGTTCTTGTTGTGGATATATTAACAACAGCAGGTTTTACAGCCTCTGTCACCTCTGCCATTGCCTGGCCTGTCCTTGTCAGGATATCCACGGAGTCTTCTGAGATACTGGACGCCAGTGCATGGAGGTTGTGAGCCTGCCCAATTAATAAGAACAGGATTAAAAATAAGAAAAGTTTTATAACATGCCTTCTCAGACGCATATCTCCTCCTTGGGGTGATTTTATAAAAAATTATTATATAATATATCACAAACAACATCAATTACAGAGGGTTGAACATTCATAATTCGACACATCTGTCCGAAAATAAAGATTAACATTTTAGAATATCTTGGACAGCAATGATAATTCGAGGTGCTTTATGAAAATAAGGATTGCCCTCTCACAGGTAAATTCCACTGTAGGTGATGTGCACGGGAATACAAAAAAGATAATCTCATATATCAAAAGGGCAAGGGCTAAAGGGGCTGATATAGTTGCCTTTCCAGAGCTTGCCATTACAGGATATCCTCCGGAAGATCTTCTTCTTAAACCCCAATTTATAGAGGATAACCTCTATGCCCTTAAAAGGATAGTGGATGCCTCAAGGCAAATAATCACAGTAGTTGGTTTTGTTGACAAAAATGAGGGGTTATTTAATTCTGCAGGCATAATATCAGATGGAAAACTCGTTGATGTTTATCACAAAAGACATCTGCCAAATTATGGAGTCTTTGATGAGTACCGTTATTTTAAACCTGGAAAGAGATTCCCTGTTTATTCAGTAAATGGAATCAGACTTGGTATCAATATCTGTGAGGATATATGGCACGAAGAAGGACCAGCAAAGATACAGGCACTCAATGGTGCAGACTTGGTTATTAATATCAATGCCTCTCCATACCATATGGGAAAGATATCATCCAGGGAAGAGATAGTCAGAAGAAGGGTTATAGAATATGGAATACCTATAGTCTATGTGAATATGGTAGGTGGACAGGATGAGATTGTATTTGATGGAGGCAGTTTTGTCCTTGACGCTGAGGGCGATGTGATAGCCAGGGGAAGACAGTTTAAAGAGGAGATTATTTATGTGGATATTGATGTTGAGAAGAGGGTTCGAAGATTATCGACAAAAGGGAAAAGGGAGTTAATGAGTATCCTTCATGATGATGAATCAATAGACAATGTCAGGATTTTAAGTAATCTACATAAAGGTCCAGGTGTTGCTATAAAGAGGACAATAGCAAGGATAATGTCAGGGATGGAGGAGGTGTATAATGCGCTTCTTCTCGGAACAAGTGACTATGTCTATAAGAATGGTTTTAACGGTGTTGCGATAGGCATGAGTGGAGGCATTGACTCCTCACTCGTTGCAACGATAGCGGTTGATGCCCTCGGAAGGGAGAATGTTCATGGGATATTCATGCCTTCACGGTACACATCAAAAGAGAGTTATGAGGATGTCTATAGTCATGCAAAAAACCTTGGTATAAAGATTGTCACCATTTCTATTGATAGCATATTCAGGACATACCTAAGAAGTTTTTCAGAACATTTTAAGGGTACAGAGACAGGTGTGGCAGAGGAAAATATTCAAGCAAGGATAAGGGGCAATATATTGATGGCCTTTTCAAATAAATTTGGATGGCTTGTGCTTACAACAGGTAATAAATCAGAGATGAGTGTTGGTTATGCAACCTTATATGGTGATATGGCAGGGGGGTTCGCAGTGATAAAGGATGTGCCAAAGACAATGGTATATGAATTATGTCAATGGAGGAATGAGAAGGAGGGAAGGGAATTAATACCATCGAGGATACTCTGGAAGGAACCATCCGCGGAGTTAAAGCCCGATCAGAAGGACACGGATACACTTCCGCCTTATCCTGTGCTTGACCCGATATTAAAGGCGTATGTGGAGGAGGATAAGAGCTTTAAGGAGATATTGAAGATGGGTTGTGATGTTGCCTGTGCACAAAAGGTCATAAGCATGGTTGACCGTTCTGAATATAAAAGACGCCAGGCACCCCCTGGAATAAAGATAACACCACGGGCATTTGGAAAGGACAGGCGTTTCCCTATTACGAATAGATATAGAAGTTATTAATGAGTTAAAGGAGGGATGATGATTAGACTAAGGCTGTTTTCGATGTTCTTAATAATTATTCTTTTGTTGCCATTACAATCATGCAAGGGTTCTGAGAGAGCCCAGAAGGAGATAGAGTATAAGGTAATACCTGAAATTAAGGAGATAAGGCCTGAGAAACCTGTAAAGATTAAGTTAAAAAGGGATAAAAAGGGTGAATATTTATGGGAGCTAAATGGTGAAAATGTTGACAGGATAATAGAGATTGATAAGAAATTAAGGGAGTCCATTAAAAAGGATTAGGACTGATTATCTGAGATAGCCCTCAAGGAGTATGTCATCTCCAAGCCTTCTTACTCTGATCTCCTTGATCTTCACCGCATCCTTAAGCAGAAGAGGTGACCTGCCACCCACAGATGGGACAGAATCAATACCTCCGATTATCATTGGTGAGATGAAGAACATGACTTTGTCAACAATACCCTCTGATAGGGCAGAGGCACTTAGTGATGAACCACCTTCAATCATGAGACTAACAATATCTAACCTTCCAAGCTCATCCATCAGGCTTACAATATCTACCCTTCCATCCTTCTCTTTAACAACCATCACCCTGTTTTTAGTATCCTCTATTTCCTTGATCTTCTTCTTATCTGCCTTTTCTGTTGTCACAATTATTGTTTTTCTGTCTCTATGGCTTAAGACCCTTGAATCAAGGGGAATACCCAGTTTGCTATCAAGTATTATCCTGTAAGGGTTTCTTCCACCCTTGAGCCTGCAATCAAGGGAAGGGTTATCCTTTTTGATAGTGCTAATTCCAACCATTACAGCATCTACCTCATTACGGATTTGATGCACCATTCTCCTTGCCTTCTCACCTGTAATCCATCTTGATTCACCTCTTGAAGTGGCAATCTTTCCATCAAGGCTCTGCGCAATCTTCAAGATTACAAATGGTCTTCTTTGAGTGATGAATTTAACATATGCTTCATTGAGACTCCTTGCCTTATCCTCCATTATACCTGTATCAACCTTAATCCCTGATGCCCTGAGTTCGTCAACCCCCTTTCCTGAGACCATGGGGTTTGGGTCCATCATTGCAACAACCACCCTCTTAACGCCTGCCTCAATTATTGCCCTGACACATGGTGGAGTCTTTTTTTCCTTATGACAACATGGCTCAAGATTTATATACATTGTAGAACCTTCTGCTTTTTTGCCTGCCTTCTCTAATGCTATAACCTCAGCATGGGGTGTTCCTGCCATCTTGTGGTATCCTTCAGATATCACTTTCCCATTCCTTACGATTATAGCTCCCACCATTGGATTGGGACTCGTCCTTCCCCTTGCATTTAAAGCCAGGTTCAATGTCTTTTTTATAAAATACCTGTCATTCATGGTTAATATCCTAAATGATTTTAGCAAAAAACTCTATCAGGTTAGTTCATGATTTTTCTTGACTTACTTATTATTATATGATAGGTTTGCTTTCAAATAAGTACACAGCGGGGAGAATGATGTCAAGAACGAGGATACTCCTTGTGGAGGACAACAGACTTCAGGCGCAGTTTATAAAAGATTTTCTTGAGAAGAAAGGATATGACGTCTTACTGGTGGAGACTGGTGCATCTGCTATCAAGACCGCAAAGACAACACCTGTAGAACTCATACTCCTTGACCTCGTTCTTCCTGATATAGGTGGAACCGAGGTGTGTCGATGGCTCAGGCACAATCAGGACACAAAGGATATACCCATTATAATCCTTACTGCAAAGACTGATATATCGGATAAGGTTGCAGGACTTGAGGCCGGTGCTCATGATTACCTTCCAAAGCCATTTGATGAGGCAGAACTCAATGCAAGGATTTACGCTGCCTTGAGGACAAAGGCCCTTCAGGATGAGTTGAAGCAAAGGAACAGACAGCTTGAAGAACTCACAAGGAAACTCGAACTGATGGCTATCACAGACCACCTTACCGGGATATACAACAGAAGACATTTTGAAAAGATTATTGGTACAGAATTCGCAAAGGTTTTTAGATACAATCTTTCCCTGTCCTGTCTTATGGTTGATATTGACCATTTTAAACGTATCAATGATAAATATGGTCATGATGCAGGGGATTTTGTCCTCAAGAAGATCTCAGAACTTATATCATCATCCCTGAGAGAGGTCGATACCCTTGCCAGATGGGGTGGTGAGGAGTTTATTGTTCTTCTTCCAAACACAACAAAAGATGATGCAAGAAGGGTTGCTGAACGGATATTGAGGACTGTATCAAAGTATCATTTTGATAAATTGCCTGATAACGAGACTATTACGGTAAGCATAGGTGTAGCCTCTGTTACAGAGGATAAGGATATTGACAACTGGGAGAAGCTTATAAAGGTGGCTGATGATGCCCTCTACAGGGCAAAGACAAAAGGACGTAATAGGGTTGAGGAATGAAGATAGTTGCATTTTCCGGCAGTCCAAGGGTTGATGGAAACACAGAGCTACTGCTTAACGAGGCATTAAGGCCTGCGAGGGAAGAGGAGCATGAGGTGATCCTCTTCAGGACAAATCAGATGAAGTTCCTTCCCTGCCAGAACTGCGGAGGTTGTGAGGAGACTGGAAAATGTATTTACGATGACGATATGAAAAGTATTTATGAGGCAATACGTGAAGGAGAGAGGTTTATACTCTCATCTCCAATATTCTTTTTCGGTCTTACCGCACAGCTGAAAGCGATGATTGACAGGTGTCAGTGTTTCTGGTGTGAGAAGTACCTCCTTAAAAGGCCAATACCAGAGGGAAGAAATGGAAGAAAGGGTCTCCTCTTGATGGTTGGAGGGATGAAGAATGAGATAGGGTTTAAATGTGGTGAGGCTACTGCAAAGGCATTCTTCAGAACCATCAGTGTGCTTGAACATGAAACACTCTTTTATCCTTCTGTTGATGCAAAGGGTGCGATAAAAGAACACCCCACCGCACTTAAAGATGCCTATAAGGCAGGGAAAAGACTAATTGAATAGTCCTAAAATTTAGATCATTTTTTAACCAACTTATCAATTATGTAAAGCAGTTGCTCTTTCTTGAATGGTTTGGTTAGATATTCATCTGCAAGATATGTTCCCATAACGTCAAATCTGTATTGTGTACCCCTATATACTCCTGTCATCAAAACAATCTTTGGCTTTTTAGATATACTCGGCTCTTCCTTGATTTTTTTACTCAATTCAAAGCCATGGATACCTGGTATCAAGCCATCAATTATTGCTATATCAGGTTGTTCCTTTAACACAATATCAAATGCTTCATTACCGTTACGGGACTCCAGTATTTCAAAGCCCCTATCTTTCAAAAAAACCCTGAGCAGTTTTATTATATTGATGTCGTCATCAACGATTAAAAGCTTCATCATTTAACCCTTTATTTATAGCTTAGCATGAAAGAAGAGTCTATGTAAAACATCTCTAACAGAATATAAATTAAGGTGCACTTCTGAGTTTCCCTTTAAGAGGGATGACATAATAACCCGGGGAGACCTGATATTTACTGATGAGCATGGATTCCACTTGTGTCAGTCTGTCAGGGTAGGGCATCAATTCAAGGGTCAGGTTTACGGTCTTCTCATTTATATTACCTTTTATCCTCGCATAACCCTTTTCACCTTCAAGGCCGATGGAATCTATACCTATCATATCACCATGTATAGTCATTGCACCCCTAGCCCCATGAAATGTGTCTGCGAGAGGGAAGAAGAAATCGCCTGGGTTAATTATATTTAAGTCTGGCATCTCAAATTTAATATAGATATTGTTATCTTTCAAATGGATATCTCCTGAGAGATGGCCATTTCCTTTAAAACCCATATGATTTAGATATGTTATTGCATTCAATTCAACCCTATTTATATTTAAGATACCTTTTTCAGGAGGGATAAGGTCTCCGTAAACTTCACCATCTCCGACCTTTCCATTGACATAGAGCCTAAGCCTTTTTTTAAATAGGTACAGTGGATTGAACCTCATAGTAAGTCCGCTTATTTTTATAATCTCTTTTTCGGCTATTTTTATTACGAGACTGTCTGCATGTATTGAAAAAAATAGGGTCTTTCTAAGACCATTTATTGAGGCATTGAACCCATGTCCGATGGAATCGGAGATCGAATCTTCTATCTTTGACCTTATTAAATCATCAGGTATAACAATCAACCAGGTCAGGACAATAAACAGGATAGCGGCTGTTACAAGATAAGAGGTCTTAATAATCATGGACATCTATTTTATGCCTTACGTATGAGTGAAACGGTTATCTTCAGAATGAACCTGTCAGGGTCTTCAAAGGTGGTCTTTATAAGTGTATCCCTGATCCTTAAGGGAAAAGGAGAATTCTCTATCTTATAAAGCAGGTTAACGACGCTGTTAAGGTCTATGCCCTGAATCTCCAGTTCTGCATCTTCTAATAGATACCCCTCGATGCTCTTCTTTTGAAGTGGCCTTATTGCATTTGCCTTAAGACCAAGGAGATTGAGTATCTGTTCAAGTGTTGAGACAATACCCTCTGTCTTTGCAAGCCCTAATCTCCTCTCCTTGGATTCAATAAACCATTTCAGAGTTGTAAATCTCTCATTAAGCGACTGTATCTCTCTTATTTGCTCATTCAGGTTATTGTTCATACTTATTTCCTTTTTAACATAGACGGATATGGCCACTGTAAATAGCAGTGTAAGGATAAATACAATAACCATTATTAAGGAAATCCTATCAGAAAATATTATCCCCTTAAGCATATTCTTCATATATTCTTCTCCTTCATCATGATGCTGAAATCGACATTGTTGTCAACAGATAAGGCAGAGTCAAGGACCTTCACTCCATCATAATGAGAAGACAATTTATTCCTGAATGATTCTACATCTTCAAAGGTTCTGGCGATTCCCTTTATGAGTATTCCATCCTCACCCCATTTGAATTCGCTAAGCTTTATATTTTTATCCTTAAGGTTTGCAATATCCATAAGTATATCAATTGATGATGTGCTCCCAAAGACCTCCCTCTTCTTCATCAGAAGATTAACTTTTCCCTTAAACTGCCTCAGTGGGTCTATAATCTTTTTGTCCTCAGGAAAGGCATTATGATATATACCCTGTATACTCATTGAAAGCAATTCATTCTCATTCTTTATTTTTACATGTCTTACTATGTTGCTTGTACTGTAGATAAGCAATAAGACAATGGCAAGGATGGACGTTAATCTAAAGGTCTTTCTAAAGGTCTCTACATCACCCCTGTATTGAAATTCTCCCTGTCTTAAGTTTATGGTTGGTCTTGTAAGCTCCTTTAGTGCTATGTCGGCCCTTTTTTCTTCATTATTGCGTGGGTATTCAATAATATCTCTTATGCCTGAATTCAGGAGGTGTGCATCCAGTGAGGTTATGACCTTCGGTTCAAGGCCTGCTGATGTGAATGCATCTATTATCTTTCGAAGCCTTTTCTTTTCAATACATACTGCAATGATCTTACAGCCATCTTCTGAGGTATGGGTTATGAGATGTTCTATTACATAATCACTGATACTACCAAGTAAAAGCCCCTCAAGTTCAAATGCTATAGTCTCCCTTATCTTCTTTCTATCAACAAAAGGGAATTCAAGCTCCCTCAGTGAAAGCGTGCCCAACGGTAAACTTAGGTATATATTGTCAAGGCGTGTCTTTGGGAGTGCTGAAATGGCATTCTCAATTGACTCCCCCTTTAAGGATACTGATATTGTATCTACAGCTCTGTATCCGCTCCTGTTCTTTTCTGCAATATAAAGGGTAAGTCCTTCCTCTTTCAGGTCAATCAAACCTGCCTTCACCTATGTCTCCTTCCAGTAAAGTATGTTCATGGATGTATCGATAACACTCTCGATAATCCTTGTTACGCTGTTGACAGTTGCCCTTGTGGTTACCCTGTAGCAGGAACTCTTTACGGATATCCTATCCTGAAGCCTTATGCCAATTGCCTCAAGCCCTGATACCTTTACGATATCAGTTTTGTTCTGAAAGGGCGCATTCTCTCTGTAATAAATGATTTTTTCTGCAAGCGTTTCGGTCATCTCATCACTTAGGCTTATAAGCACAGGCACCTCTGCGCTGTTTATGTTTATCATACCATTACCATAGATAGTTATGAAGGGTTTGATGGCCTTAAAAACCTCCTCATCTATACCATCTATGAGTCTTAGTTCCTCAAGGCTCCAGAGATATGTATTCTTTGCCCTGTCTTCTGAATTAGCAATTATTGGTTCAATGTCAGGGTCAATCCAGTCGGCTATTTTAAGTGCAAGGGCAGGGTCTATCTCAAGATATTGAAGCAGTCTCTTTAATGATAACATTGCCTTTTCATTTATCATACCATTTGGATAGATTATACTGTTTATATTAAATTTTGAATTTTCATCATCAATCCTTATATTAATTTCTTCCTCTTGTTCAGAATAAAGGCTAAATGGCAGGTTGATCTCTTCATGTGCGGTAAATGTTGTTTTTTTTATTTCATTGATATATTTTGAGATAAGGATCTGGACTGATTTATCAAGGAGAGATGCCTTTTGAGCATTAATCCAGTTTGTCAGGGAAGAGGTGTTTATATATACACTGTATGCAAATTCAACCGTAATTCCCGTGAGAATGGTTAGTAGAAGCAATGTAATTATAAGGGCTGTTCCGTTCTCTTTTTTCATAGTCTATTTCCTATCATTGGGCGGGCATATTCAGTGAGTTTGACCGCTCTTCCGTTATCGTTTAATTCTATAGTAATCCTCAAGATATCAGGCAGTCTATCTGTTAAGGCTGTATCCCATGTCTTTACCCATTTATCATTAAATAACGTCTCAACAGCAAACCCCTCTATACCATCAATTATCTCCATGCTGAATTCATCAGAGGGAAGCATAATTGGTATAACCGTTTTAAGCAATCTGAGACCGCCATCCTTTTCATCTATAAAGTAGGTAACCCTTATAGGCAGGTTATCCTTTGATGAGAAGGTTGTAAACCGAAGCTCAGAGATGGTTCTGCCGAATCTGTCCCTGTCCTTCATAACAAAGGCTGTTTGTTCTTTGTCCTCTTTGGAGGTTATGAATAAAGCACCTTCAATCTCTCTCCTCATAATATCTAACACCATCCTTGCCTCATGATACCTCAGGGATATGTTTTCGAATCTCTCAAACGCACGATTCACAGTGAAGAAGGAGCTATATATTGCACCAAGTATGATGACAAGTAGGGTAAGGCTTATTAAGAGTTCTATCAGTGTAAAGCCATCCTTCGACAGGCTCAGGATGCTCCCTTTATTTGCTATTCTTTCTATCATCTTTTCACAATAAATTGCCTGAGACTAATTTTTTTACCGTTACCACTTATGGTAGTTCTCAGTTCGATTATGTCTGTCTCTGGTATATTGGTAACCGTATTTATATATTTGAAATTTCCTTCAGGGATACTACCTTTAGATTCTGTAGGATTAAGTTCCATCTCTATTATCTTCTCCTTTGCTAAGAGGTACATCTCTGTTAAAAGGGCGTTTTCATAAGATACATCGGCATGATAATTTACGGTATAAAGGATAGTAACAAGGACCATTCCGATCAATGCAAGGGCAATCATTATCTCAAGGAGTGTAAAGCCTGATCCCTGCTTAAGGCATGCAGAGCCTGCCCCGTACTCGATACGGCAGGTAAGTTTATAGTCTGTATCCTTCATAAATCTTTGTCCTTCCTGTAAGATGGTTAAAGAATACTGTATATTCAATACCTTCATCTTTTAGATGCACTGTAATTGGCTCATTTGGTCCAAGGGCCCCAAACTCTACGGTCACCTCACCCTCTGAAACCCTGCCAAGGGAAGGAATAATTATATCCCTTAAACCTTCGTGTATCGTGATTTGATAACTTCTTGATTCTCCGTTGGCCTTAAAGCTATATGAGTCTTCATCAAGATTAAACCTGAAGATATAGGTCTCTTTCTTGCTCACAGCCTGATCATAGACATATCTGAGGGTAGCACTCATATGTTTTGCCTCGCTCTTAACCTCATCCCCCTGAGACCTCCAGAAAGAAGGCATTATTAAGGCAGTTGCTATAGAGATTATAAATATGACTACGAGCAATTCAACGAGGGTGAGTCCCTTTGAAAGGGAGATTTTCAGGATACCACGTAAATAGCCTTGAATCATATTATCGCGGGGCAGATTTTAATCCTTATAAATCCCAGTTTGTGATATCTGCATCATATCCCTCACCACCTATCTGACCATCGGCTCCATAACTTATGATGTCGTATTCACCATTTACGCCGGGTGAGATATAGACATATGGATTACCCCATGGGTCCAAGGGCAACTTCTTCTGTTCAAGATATCCGCTCTTTCTATAATTCTTTGGTATGCGACCAATTGTCGGCTCAGTGATAAGGGATTCAAGCCCTTGCTCTGTTGATGGATAAAAGCCATTATCCATCTTGAATAACTTCAGTGCTGTTTCAAAGTTCTTTATCTGTATCTTTGCCTGTGTAACCCTTGCATCATCTGTCCTTCCAACGAGTCTTGGTGCAATGATTGCAGCAAGTATCCCTAAAATCACGATGACCACCATTAATTCTATTAGTGTAAAGCCACTGTGCCCTGTTATCTTAAAACCATTGTGATTTTCCATAGACGCCTTTCCTTGTTTCACAATACCTCCTCTGGTATCCCTATCCTTCCAAGGACTGCTGAGGCTGCTGCTACAGAAGGGTTTGAGAGATAAACCTCGCTCTCAGGATGCCCCATCCTGCCAACAAAATTCCTGTTTGTGGTTGCGATTGCCCTTTCTCCTTTTGCAAGTATGCCCATATGACCTCCAAGACATGGGCCACATGTAGGGGTAGAGAACACAGCACCTGCACTTACAAATATCTCCACCAGACCCTCTCTTACTGCGTGGAGATATACCTGCTGTGTTGCAGGTATGACTATCAGCCTTGTATTAGGATTTACCTTTTTCCCCCTTATTATCTCCGCAGCCTCTCTTAAATCCTCAATCCTCCCATTTGTGCATGAGCCGATAACCACCTGATCAATCGTTATATGAGAAAGCTCGGTAGCAGGTCTTGTATTTGAAGGAAGATGTGGACATGATACGGTTAGTGGAATCTTTGAGCAGTCATATTCCCTAACCTCAACGTATCTGGCATCCTCATCAGATGTATAAAACCTGTAAGGCCTCTTTGCCCTGCTAGCTACATACTGTTCTGTTATACCATCAGGCACAATAATACCACTCTTACCACCTGCCTCAATAGCCATGTTGCACATTGTAAGTCTTGCGTGCATTGGAAGTGAACTGATAACCTCGCCCTCAAACTCCATTGCCCTGTAAAGTGCTCCGTCAACACCTATGTCGCCTATTGTGTGCAGGATCAAATCCTTTCCGCCAACCCATTTATTAAGTCTGCCATAATATATGAATTTCATGGATTCAGGAACCCTGAACCAACATTCACCTGTTGCCATTGCAGATGCTACATCTGTAGAACCAACACCTGTCGCAAATGCCCCAAGTGCACCATATGTGCATGTATGACTATCAGCACCAATAACTAAATCTCCTGGCACCACGATTCCCTCCTCGGGTAAAAGCGCATGTTCAATCCCCATCCTGCCAACCTCAAAGTATAAGGACATATCATATCTCCTTGAGAATTCCCGGAGTATCTTGCACTGCTCTGCTGCCTTGATATCTTTCTGAGGTGCAAAGTGGTCAGGTATAAATGCTATCCTGTCCTTATCAAAGACCTTATTGACACCAATCCTTTCAAACTCCTTTATAGCTATTGGTGCAGTAATATCATTGGCAAGAATAAGGTCAACCTTTGCATTTATCAGTTCACCTGGTTTGACCTCTTCCCTATTACAATGTGCTGAAAGTATCTTTTCTGTAATTGTCATAATTTCTCCTTATTGGAAAGCGATTACCACAAAAGGACTGGTTGCCTCTATTTCTTTTTGATTGCCAGTTTATTCAGTGCATTAACATATGCCTTTGCAGAGGCCACGATAATATCTGTGTCTGCACCATTGCCCCTTACGATTCTTCCATCCTCTTCAAGTGTAACTATCACCTCTCCAATGGCATCTGTGCCACCTGTTATACTCTTAACCTCGTATTTAAGGAGACTACTCTTTGTCCCTGTTATCTTTGCAATCGCCTTATAAGCAGCATCAACAGGGCCATCTCCATGTTCGATCATCTCAACAGCTTCATCATCAACCTTAAGCCTTGCAAATGCAGTTGGTCTCTCGTTAATACCGCAGGTTATCTTTAGATCGACAAGGCTGTATGTCTCAGGGGCTGTTCTTAATTCATCAGATATCAGGGCCTCAATATCCTCGTCATATATCTCTTTCTTCTGGTCAGCCAGTCTTTTGAATCTTTCGAAGGCGCTATTAAGCTCTTCATCGCTGAGTTCATATCCGAGTTCCTTCAGTCTTGTTCTGAAGGCATGCCTGCCTGAATGCTTTCCAAGGACAAACTTTGTTTTATGAAGACCGATTGTCTCCGGTCTTATAATCTCATAAGTCGCCTTCTCCTTAAGCAGACCATCCTGATGAATGCCTGATTCATGTGCAAAGGCATTTGCACCAACAATCGCCTTATTCGGCTGAACAAACATTCCTGTGATCTTTGTAATGAGCCTGCTACTTCGGATTATCTCCTCTGTATTTATATTTGTGTCAGCATCAAATATATCCCTTCTGACCTTGAGTGCCATTACTGCCTCTTCCATTGAACAGTTACCCGCGCGCTCTCCTATACCATTTATGGTGCACTCGATCTGCCCAGCTCCGTTTAAGACAGCTGAAAGAGAATTCGCTGTTGCAAGACCAAGATCATTATGACAGTGAACTGAGATAACAGCCTTGTCTATATTCTTGACCTTTTCTCGTATTGTCTTTATCAATCTACCAAAGTCATGGGGTGTGCTATAACCAACAGTATCAGGGATGTTCACCGTTGTTGCGCCTGCATCTATAACAGCCTCTATAACTTCACATAGATAACCTATGTCTGTCCTTGTTGCATCCATGGGAGAGAACTCAACATCATCCACATAGCCTTTTGCAAGCTTCACCATCTCTACTGATCTTTTAAGTGCTTCTTCTCTGCTTACACGAAATTGATATTTGAGATGTATATCAGAGGTGGAATGGAATGTGTGTATTCTCTTTCTCTCAGCATCCCTTACTGCTTCCCATGCCCTCTCTATATCTTCGGGTTTTGCCCTTGCAAGACTGCATATCACAGCACCCCTCACTTCTGCACTTATTGCCTTTATCGCTTCAAAATCACCTGGTGATGCAATGGCAAAACCTGCCTCTATTATATCTACGCCAAGACGCTCAAGCTGTCTTGCTACCTGTAGCTTTTCATACACATTCATCGAGGCCCCTGGAGACTGCTCTCCATCCCTGAGGGTTGTATCGAATATCTTTATTATCCTCATTAGATTGCTCCTCTTGTCTTTCTCCTTTTTTGGAGGATTATAGCACTCTCAACTATCCCCCACACCATATATCCTACAGAGAATATAAATATCACGATCTCTGGATACATAAATATTAATACAATTGTAAGCACCACGGCAACAAGGAGACCAAAAGGCATCCTCTTTTTTGAAGAGAGTTCCTTTATCCCGTGATATCTCAATGTGCTAACCATTAATATTGCAAGAAAAAAGGTCAGTAAGAGTATAAAGTAATTTTTCCCTGATAATTTTCCCCAAACCTTTGTATAAAATAATACAAGTCCTGCCACCACAGATGCAGCACCAGGGATAGGTAGCCCTGTGAAGGCCTTGCTCTCAGTAGAACCCATCTGTACATTATATCTTGCAAGTCTGAGGGCACCACATATAACAAATAAAAATGAAGCCCCCCAGCCGAGGCGACCGAAAGATTGCAGGGACCAACCATAGATCAGCACAGCAGGGGCAACACCAAAGGCAATAAGGTCAGAGAGGGAGTCCAGTTCGATCCCGAATCTCGTTGTGGTATGTGTAACCCTTGCAATCCATCCGTCAAGCCCGTCAAAGAGCATTGCAACCAGTATTGCCCATGCCCCTTTGGTATACTCTCCTTTGAAGGACAGAAGAATGGCATAAAAACCTAAAAACATACTGCATAGTGTTATGGTATTTGGTAATAGATATATTCCCTTACGCATAATCCATTAACCTATTGACTCGATAACTCCTATTATCGTCTGTCCTGCCTTTACCTTATCATTTAATTTTACCTTAATAGCAACATTTAGTGGTAAATAAATGTCAACCCTTGAGCTGAACTTTATCAGACCGTATCTCTGCCCCTGGCTCACGTGCTCTCCTGGTTTGACCCTGCAGACAGCCCGCCTTGCGAGAAAACCCGCGACCTGTCTTACTACCACATCTCCATTATCTGTTCTGATCAGCATGGTTATATGCTCATTTGCTTTTGAGGAGCTCTCTTTAAAGGCTGCACAGAACCTTCCTCGATAGTGTCTGACATCCTTCACAATACCATCACATGGAATCCTGTTGATATGGACATCAAGAGGTGACATGAAGATGCTTATCTCAAGGGCATTGTCCTTTAATACCTCATCCTCGACAACCTTTCCAACAAAGATAACCCTTCCATCTGCAGGTGAATAAAATGCACCTTCCTTTCTGGTTATTACCCTTTCAGGGTCCCTGAAGAAGAAGAGCATAAAAAGCGTGAGTATAAATAACCCGATTGTGATCCAGAATACACCAAGAAGGGTAGATAATAGAGTAATAACAGTAAATGTGAGGACAAAAGGATAGCCTTCTTTGGCAATTTTAAACATTGCTGTCAGAACACAGATACCAGACACTGGGTAATAGACTATGCGAAATGATAAGAGCTGTTTTGTCTGTATTCTGTATTTTGTGTTCTATATTCTGTATTCTGACTTTTATCATGCCTTTGTCTTATCGACCAATCTACTCTTTGTAAGCCATGGCATCATCTGCCTAAGCCTTGCACCAACCTCCTCTATTGGATGCTCTTCACCCTTTTTTGTGAGGGCGTTGAAGACAGGTTTATTTGCCCTACATTCAAGTATCCATTCCCTTGCAAACTGACCCGCTTGTATCTCCTGAAGTATTTTCTTCATCTCCTTCTTCACCTCAGAATTTATAACACGTGGTCCCCTTGTCAGGTCACCATACTGGGCTGTGTTACTTATTGAATAACGCATGTTTGAGATACCACCCTCATATATAAGGTCAACAATAAGCTTCACCTCATGAAGACATTCAAAATAAGCCATCTCAGGAGCATATCCTGCCTCAACGAGTGTCTCATAACCGGCAAGTATGAGGGCTGTCAATCCTCCACAGAGCACAACCTGCTCACCAAAAAGGTCTGTCTCAGTCTCTTCCTTAAATGTTGTCTCAATAACTCCTGCCCTTCCACAGCCGATTTCTGAGGCATATGAAAGTGCAATAGCCTTTGTATCTCCTGAAGGATCCTGATTTACAGCAATAAGACATGGGATTCCACTTCCCTTTGTATATTCTGATCTGAGGAGATGTCCTGGACCTTTTGGGGCAACCATAAAGACATTGGTCTCGGCTGATGGTGTTATCTGATTATAATGGATATTAAAACCATGGGCAAAACCAAGATAAACCCCTTTCTTCATATTGGGCTCTATTTCATTCTTATACACATCTGCCTGATACTCATCAGGGATCAACATCATGATCACGTCAGCCTCTTTTGCTGCTTCTGGAGGGGGCATCACCTTAAAGCCTGCCTTTTTTGCCTTATTAAGGCTTGCACCTTTCCTGATCCCTATAATCACATCCACCCCGCTTTCCTTCAAGTTAAGGGCATGGGCATGACCCTGGCTTCCATAACCCATGACACAGACCTTTTTACCTTTTAAAAGCCCTCTCTTGATGTCCTTATCATAATAAATCTTCATTATCCTCCCTCCTTTTTCTTTACCCCTTCCCTTGCGATTGCAACCTTACCTGTCCTGACAAACTCTTTTATACCATATGGCTTCATCAACTCCACAAAGGCGCTTATCTTCTTCTCATCACCTGTAATCTCAACTGTGTAAGTCGTTGGACCTGAATCAACCACCTTTCCCCTGAATATCTCTGTAAGCCTCAAGACCTCGGGCTTATCCTCTTTCCTTGGTGCAACCTTCACAAGTATCATCTCCCTCTCAACATGGTCAATCTCCATGAAGTCAACAACCTTTATGACATCTATAAGCTTGTTGAGGTGTTTTGTTATCTGTTCAATTATCTGGTCGTCTCCACTTGTAACAATAGTCATAAGGGAGACCTGAGGATCAATGGTCTCCCCAACAGAGAGACTTTCAATATTAAATCCCCTGCCGCTGAAAAGACCTGAGACCCTTGAAAGAACACCAAATTTATTTTCGACTAAAACGGAAATCGTATGTCTCATCTCATCCCTCGTAAGGCGTTATGCGTAATCCTACCTTATCAGGCGTTACGGATTACGTATTGCGCTCTTTTTATTTCACAGCCTTCAACCTCCTCTTCGGTTTCTCCTCCTCTTCCTCAAATAACATCTCATCAATAGAACCACCAGCAGGCACCATTGGATACACCTTTTCCTTCCAATCAACTATGAAGTCCATAAATACGGGTTTATCCTTAATCCTGAGACCCTCCTGAAGGACAGGTTCAACCTCTTCAGGCCTTGTTGCTCTGAGGCCAATAGCCCCGTATGCCTCAGCAACCTTTACAAAATCAGGTACAACATCAAGATGACTGTATGAATACCTTTCCCTATAGAATAGTTCCTGCCATTGCCTTACCATGCCAAGATAATGGTTATTAAGGATTGCCACCTTTACAGGTAACTTATTCACAACCGCTGTTGCAAGTTCCTGTATATTCATCTGGATGCTGCCATCACCTGCTATATCGATCACCATCTGATCAGGGCATGCTATCTGAGCGCCTATCGCTGCAGGGAATCCATAGCCCATTGTGCCAAGTCCACCTGAGGTGAGCAACCTTCTTGGCTTATCAAATTTATAATACTGTGCAGCCCACATCTGATTCTGTCCAACCTCTGTTGTGATTATCGCATCACCCCTTGTCAGATCATAGATCTTCTCCACCACAAATTGAGGCTTGATAATATTCTTATCAAATCTATATCTGAGTGGCTTCTCCTTCCTCCATTTCTCTATCTGCGCCAACCATACTGCCCTTACGGCAGTCCACTGTCCCTTTGTCTCCTTCAAGTCCTGTAACAGATCTTTTAACACAAGCTTAACATCACCAACAATAGGCACATCAACCCTCACATTCTTTCTTATTGAGGTTGGATCGATATCTATATGGATTATCCTTGCATTTGGTGCGAATGAGGCTGTCCTGCCTGTGACCCTGTCATCAAATCTCACACCAATACCTACAATAAGGTCAGCGTTCTGAACAGCCATATTTGCCCAGTAAGTGCCATGCATCCCGAGCATACCCAGTGAAAGCTTATTGGTTCCTGGAAAACTCCCAAGTCCCATGAGGGTCATTGTAACAGGTGTTTTTGTGTACTCAGCAAGTTCCCTCAGTTCCTTCGAGGCACCTGATATAATCACACCACCACCTGCCATGATAACAGGCCTTTTAGCCTTTGCTATCTCATTGGCCGCCTGTTTTATCATCCATTTATTACCATGGTATGTGGGATTATAACCTTTTATCTTCACCTGTTTTGGCCATATAAACTCCGTTACTCCACCTGTCACATCCTTTGGAAGATCAATCAATACAGGGCCAGGCCTTCCGGTTGATGCGATATAGAATGCCTCCCTTATAATCCTTGCAAGGTCTGCTGTGTCTTTAACGAGGTAGTTATGTTTGGTGCAGGGTCTTGTTATACCCACTATATCAGCCTCCTGAAATGCATCATTACCTATCAGCATGGTTGGCACCTGTCCTGAGAAGACAATTATTGGCACAGAGTCCATAGAGGCTGTTGCTATGCCTGTTATAGTATTTGTAGCCCCTGGTCCTGATGTAACAAGGGCCACCCCGACCTTTCCACTTGCTCGTGCATAGCCATCTGCAGCATGCACAGCACCCTGCTCATGCCTTGTGAGAATGAGCTTTATATCCTTATCATCATAAAGGATGTCAAATATATTAAGCACAACACCGCCAGGATAACCAAAGATGTGTTTTACACCCTCTCTCTTTAAACACTCTACAAGTATCTCTGCACCTGATTTTTTCATTATCTTAATCCCTTTTTTTGAATTTTTAATTTTGAATCTTGAATCTTCATAATCGCCCCTGTTCCTGCAGAGGTTACACAGGCTGAGTATCTTGCAAGCCATCCACTACTGATTTTAGGTTTAAACGGCCTCCAGCTCCTGAGTCTTTTATCAATCTCATCGTCACTTAAAAGCAAATCGATTCTTCTCTTGGGAATATCTATGCTTATTATATCACCATCCCTTACTATTGCGAGCGGTCCACCCTCCATTGCCTCAGGAGAGACATGGCCTATACATGGACCCCTTGTCCCACCGGAAAACCTTCCATCAGTAATCAGAGCAACAGAGTCACTCAGTCCCATCCCTGCAATGGCAGATGTAGGGCCAAGCATCTCCCTCATACCAGGTCCACCCTTTGGCCCCTCATATCTTATAACGACAACATCTCCAGACTTTATTCCCTTTGTGAGTATAGCCTTCATTGCATCTTCCTCTGAATTAAACACCTTTACCTTTCCCTTAAACCTCAACATCTTTTTGCTGACAGCGGTCTGTTTGACAACAGCACCATCAGGAGCAAGACTCCCCCTCAGGATGGCTATACCACCTTCTTTGTGGTGTGCCCTGTTAAGCGGTCTTATAACCTCGTGGTCCATCACCTCTGCATCATCAGCTATCTCTTGGGTCTTTTTCCCAGAAATGGTTAGTGTGTTATGCAAATAGGACATCAACCTCTTCATAACAGCAGGGATCCCACCTGCATACTCAAGGTCTTCAAGATAATGGCTTCCACCTGGGAGCATATCAGCTATATGAGGAGTCTCCCTGCTTATGTTGTCAAAAAGGTCAAGTGATAATGAAACACCTGCCTCATGGGCAATCGCAGGTATATGAAGAACAGTATTTGTAGATCCTCCAAGTGCCATATCCACCCTTATAGCATTCTCAAAGGCGTGTTGAGTCATTATCTTTCTCGGTGTTATATTCTTCTTTATAATTTCTACTATTCTTACACCACTATGAAAGGCTATTCTTCTCTTTTTTGATGATACCGCAAGAGAAGTTGCGCATCCAGGAAGGCTCATACCCAATGCCTCTGTCACACATGCCATTGTATTCGCTGTGTACATGCCCTGACACGACCCAGGCCCGGGGCAGGCACACATCTCGAGTTCTGCTATTTCTGAATCCTTCAACAGACCCTTTTTATATTTACCTATGGCTTCAAAGGTATCATTTACAAGCGAGAGTCTTTTACCTCTTAGATGGCCTGAAAGCATCGGTCCTGCTGTAACAACTATAGACGGTATATTGACTCGTGCTGATGCCATGAGCATCCCTGGAGTTATCTTATCGCAGTTTGTCAAAAGCACAATGCCATCAAATTGATGTGCCTCTGCTATAGTCTCAATCATATCGGCTATGAGTTCCCTTGATGGCAGGCTATAATGCATGCCCCTGTGACCCATGGCAATACCATCACATATACCAGGGATACCGAAGAAGAACGGATAACCACCGCCTGTATGAATACCCTTCTCAATGAATCTTTCGAGGTCACGCATGCCTATATGTCCCGGGATAATATCTGTAAAACTTGTGGCAACGCCTATAAAGGGTTTATCCATCTCAGTGCGCGGAATCCCTGTGGCATACAATAATGCCCTGTGTGGCAGTCTCTCCAGACCTTTTTTAATTAAGTCGCTCTTCATAATTGAGAATCAGGCTTTTATCACCCTGCTTTTATCCTCTGCTTATACTGCCTGACCATGTCAGCCATAAGGTCCTTGTTTCTCAGCTTCTGTTTTTGTATCTTCTTCCTCTCTATCTCTTCATCTGCTGTAAGGAACTTCTTCTTGTCAATCTGGGAAAGGGTCTCTTCTAGTCTCCTGTGCTCCTCCTCAAGCCTCTTAAACTCTTCATTCTCCTTTCTCAGGATCTCGACTATCTCATTATCCTTCAAACTCATCCCCCCTCTCTATGAATGAATTGAAAATTATCATATTATACCAAAAATTACAAGGCTATTTTGACAAAATTCTCAATATTTCAATAAGATAGTGAACTGGTTATGAAACCCGAACTCTTTGACACCCACTGCCACCTTGAGATGGAGGATTATGATAATGACCGAGATGATGTGATCAGAAGGGCTGAAGAGGCAGGGGTTAGATACATTATAAACGCAGGCTCTGATAGGAGGAGTAATTTAAAAAGCCTTGAGCTTTCTAAGAGGTATCATTCTCTGCATCCTTCAATAGGTATCCACCCACACGATGCAAAGACACTCAATGATACCCTGTATAGTGAATTAGAGGAACTTGCCAAAAACCCGAAGGTCGTGGCTATAGGGGAGATCGGTCTTGACTACCATTATATGAACTCACCAAAAGATATCCAGATAGAGGCGTTCAGAAGGCAGATAAAACTGGCACGCCTGCATAATCTTCCGATCATCATACATAGCAGAAAGGCAAAAGAGGATACACTTAGGATACTTAGGAATGAGGCTGTTGGTCTTATGGGGGTACTACACTGTTTCTCAGGAGATATCGAGATGGCTAAAGAAGCAATAAAGATGGGCTTTTACATATCAATTGCAGGGCCTGTCACATTCAAGAATGCAAACAGACTTCGTGAGATAGCTGATTTGATACCTGATGAATATCTCCTTATCGAAACAGATGCACCATACCTCAGTCCTGTGCCAATGAGAGGGAAAAGGAACGAGCCATCATTTTTAAGATTCACGGCAGAGGCAGTTGCAGAGATAAGAGGGGTTACCTTAAGTGATATAGCGAGAATAACAACACTGAACGCAAAGAGACTCTTTAAGATAGGAGAGATTCCTGATAAGGGAGAGATTGTCTATAAGATCAGAAATAACCTTTATCTAAACATAACAAATAGATGTACAAACAGGTGTGGTTTCTGTGTAAGATTTCAGACAGACTATGTAAAAGGGCATAATCTGAGGCTTAAGAAAGAGCCATCAATAGATGAGATTATCAATTCCATAGGTGACCCTAGATCTCATAAGGAGATCGTCTTCTGCGGTCTTGGTGAGCCACTATTGAGACTTGATGTTGTGAAAGAGGTGGCAAGGTGGATAAAGGAAAGGGGTGGGAGGGTAAGGATAAATACCAATGGTCATGGCAACCTGATTAATAAGAGGAACATCCTCCCCGAACTGAAAGGAATTATTGATAGCCTTTCCATAAGCCTTGATGCAGAGGATAAGAAGAAGTATGACAAGATCTGTAAACCTGTATTCAGGAATGCCTTTGATGCAGTAATATCATTTATAAAAGAGGCAAAAAAGATCATACCTGATGTAAATATCACCGTTGTTGATATACCAGAGATTGATATTGAAAAATGTAAAAGGCTTGCAGATAAACTCGGTGTAAGATTAAGGGTTAGAAGGTTTAATGTAGTAGGTTAAAACTATAGAGGCTCAACCTCCATAATAGATACTTTCAAGAAATAAACCGCAGGGTGGTGCTGTTATACCTGCAAGTTTTCTATCTTTAGAAATGAGTAATTCTTTCATGTAAGATGGTTTAAACCTTCCTCTTGCAATATCCACAAGTGTTCCTACGATATTTCTTGCCATGTGTCGTAAAAATGCATTTGCCTCGATCGTTATCTTGAATAACTTTACATCAAGCCTGAAGGTCAAGAAATCAAATGAAGAACACTCAGAGATATTAATATTGTATATTACCCTCACAGAGTTTCTTGATGCACATCCAGATGCGCGAAAACAGGAGAAATCATTTTCACCTATTATATACCCTGCTGCCTCACGCATCACATCAAGCAAAGGATATAGGTCATAGTGTATCTGCCATGTGTATCTTCTTAAAAAGACAGAATCCGGCTGTGAGAATGAGATGAGGTATGAATATATCTTTTTCTTTGCATCGTATCTTGGGTGAAAATCCTCATCAGTCTCACTCACATCCGTTATCCTTATATCAGGAGGAAGATTGGCATTTAATGCCCGTTTAAGAATGTCATTTTCCAAGTGAGAAACGGTTCTAAAAGAAGCAACCTGACCAATTGCATGGACCCCTGCATCTGTCCTTGAACCGGCAATAACCTTTGTATTTTCACCTGTGATCTTTCTTATGGCTTCCTGAACCGTACCCTGTATTGTGACAATACTTTTTTGAGTTCCGAGTTCTGTATTCTGCATTTTGTGATTCTGCACCTGCCAGCCTGAATAATCTGTGCCATCATACTGCAGAATGAACCTGATATGCCTCACTTCTCACTTTTTACACCATCAATAATGGCTATGAGTTTCTCAGCAGGCATATAGCCTGAGATAACCGTGCCATCCTGAAGTATAAGCGTTGGTGTGCCGCTTATGCCTAAGGACTGGGCAAGGCTGATATTCTTCTCTATCTGATCGGTCTCACAACTTGGAGAAGGGATTTCTTTCCCTGAAAAGGCATCATCGAGCAACTTAAACGACTTTTCACAAACTATGCTTTTTGATTTCCTGTAGGCATCAGGATGAATCCTCACAAGTGGGAAAAGCTTTATATAAAATGCAATATCATCTCTTTGAGAGATAACCTTCTTTATCTCTTCATGAAGTCTCCTGCAGTATGGACAATCAGGGTCATCAAAGATAATAACCATCTTCCTTGCAAGGGGGTTGCCCATTACAATAGCATCATCAAGTGGTATCTTATCAACATCAACAATATCAACCTTAGCCCTCTCAGCAGATTGGACATTACCTCCAACAAGTCTCTTATTCTTGATATCAACGACGTTTCCTGCAAAGAAATACTTCTTTGAATAGTGTAGATAAACAAGAAACCTTTTGCCATTTGCCTCAACCTCAACCATCCACATGCCTCTTACAGGCCCCTCCTCAACCTTGATCACCTTCTCAACAAAATCCTTGAGTATCTCTGATGCCTCCTCCTTCTTAATCTTATGACATTGAATACACTCTGTGCCACAACCCTCTCCTTTTATATCAAAGGGATAGGCAAAGTCATAAACAGAAAACAGAAGAAACAATGAAACAAAGAAAAAGACCTTCTGAAACCATCTACTTATTGATATAAATCTCATGATATACCCCTTTTATAAAATTATTGACAAACAATTTTAACATTTTTGAGTACTTTTAGGTTTGAGATATCATTTTTTCCTTAAACCCTTTAAGTTTTAGATTTGAGGTGCATTCTGAAGATGAGCCATCCCAGAAGCGGGAATATAGCAAGGGTGAGTGTGGAGAACCTGTAACCAGCAATCTCAACCATAAATCCCCACCATAATGGGCCGATTACAGCGGCCATCCTCTCTGATATTGAAAGAAAGGCAAAACGTGTTGCTACCTCTTCCTCTGGTGAAAGCTCAATAAGCATGGGTCTTATAGTGGTCCAGACCGACGCAAGGAGTATACCGAACACTATACCTATCATGTATACAAATGCCCCTGGCAGGAAAGGGACTATAAGGAATGCAGTCGCCCATAATGGAAAGAGGAGATTAAAGACCTTTATTACACCTGTCCTGTCAGAGATTCTTCCAATCAGTGGTGAGGCAATAGATGCTATGATCGCGGCAGTCGCAATAATAGGGACAATACCATGGCGGTTAAGACCGTAGACCTTATCAAGATATACAGACATAAATATAATGATAGTATGTGCAGCCTCTGTAAGAAAGAGGCATGAAAGAACAAAGAGTATAAAAGTTCGGTCTTTGATAATACCTCTTAGCGATACACCACTGATCGCCCTGATTGGCCTTTCCTGTACAAAAACACCCGTAGGAAGTGAAAAGAGCATGAATAAAAAGGCAACAGTCATAAAGGCAGATGTCTCTGATGGGCTAAGTCTTGAGACGAGGTAAAGGCCTACTGCACCACCTATATAACCGATTGATACACCAACGCCTGATGAAAGGGCACGGTCTTTCCTGGCCGAGACAGAGAGAAGAAGGGAATTATAAAGAACAAGGGATTGCTGGTAAAAAAGATTCACAAAGAAGAAGATGCCCAGGGCCATGTATAGGGTACTGCTTCTTGAAAGTATAAAAAGGCATAAAGCTGACAGGCCTACGGCAAACAGAAAAAGGGACTTTCTTTTTGCATGCCTGTCTGCATATCTGCTCACAAGGATGGCAAGAAGGATCGATATAAAGAGGGATGTGGAATATGTGATGCTGTAGTGGTATGGCCTTCCGCCAAGCACATTGGTTAGCCATAATGGAAAAAAGACGGATAGTATATTTGCTGAGAATATAGTCTCTGCAAAGTCAAAGGATGCCCAGGAAATCAGCGGGAGTATCTTGTTTTTCTCTTTCTTCATTTCTTATTCCCTTGCCCCTTGAACCTTTAAGATTATAGCAACTTTTTTGGAAATGATGTGATCCCTAAAATAGAGATAGAAGATCAAAAAA
>FWWM01005045.1_pt1 | contig 29653 bp, 28 predicted proteins | sample 2228351 | NCBI WGS metagenome assembly FWWM01 (sample SAMEA103939774, study PRJEB20133) | metagenome | reverse complement strand
TTGGGCACTGCTTATCACCTTGCTGTGGCGATGTCGGCTATGGGGGTAGCGTGCTCGCCGGGCTTTCTCTTGGCGGTCATGGTGATTGTATCTTACGACTAGGGCTGTCAGGGTGCAAAGCTGGCCGAAGTAGAACCAGATCGCCAACACGCCGCACATAGCCTCAAAACCCATCAAGATCAGGACGAGCATACGCTCGTGCAAGCCTCCGGCAAGCTTCAGAACGAGTTGGGCTAGCCCAACCGGCCCGTGTGCCGGGCAATAGAGCTTGCCGTCGCGATGTTCTCCCCACCACCCAGTGCTGGGAAATCCTTTGCGAGCTTTGAGCAAGAAATCAAGCGCGTGCGGAAGGATCACGATCACCCCGGCCCACTCGAAGTTTCCCCAGGATCACCGCCGCAGCAATGACCGTACCAATGGTGAGCGTTCCCACGTCGCCGATGAAAACTTTTGCTGGATACCAATTGAAGTAGAGCGTGGTCAGTAGCGCTCCCAACGCTGCGAGCAAGAGCGTTAATGACGTCACCTCTCCCAAGGAAGCCGCGATGACGGCGAGCGCGCCGATGGCTACTGCGCCCATGCCCGCTTCTAAGCCGTTGAACCCCGCCAGCATGTTGAACGCATTCGCTGCGCCCGTCACACCCACGGGCACGAGCACCACAGAGTAGAAGGCTCCCAGATTTATCGGGCCGATGAAGGGCAGAGTCATCGTCTTTTGGCCCACTTCGATGACCACTAAAGGTATAGCTGCCAAAGCGGGGATAACAGCTTTCCATCCTTGGTGTACACCGATCAGATCATCAAGCAGTCCGATGAGTGCGATGGCCAAAACAGTAGACAAAACAGCAAAGAGCTCGACAGAGCTCACCATGGCAAGCACATCGATCTTGAAGAAGGTTCGCAGGGCTATGAGGGCCAGCACTCCAGTCCCGAAGCCTCCCACGATCCCCAAGTCCGCCCATCTCGGCCACGGGAGGTTGTTGGGGCTTATTCATGTCCTTCCCTACGATCCCGGCTTGTGCCAGTCGGGGGATGAGAACCCGAAGAAGCATAAAAGCGATGGCACCCGACACAAGCATTGTTACCCAATAGATGCTCATGAGAAAGCTCCCCAGCTCCTGATAAAATAATCGAAGCGCCTGCGGTGTCTTTGAGCAAGCTCCGCTATGAGGGCATCGCCGAAGCTGAACTTGTGCCACATCTGTCAATCAGAACGGTAGCGGCCTTGCTCACCTAGCCCTGGTATGATGCTAGGCATGCAGAGGCATCATACCAAAACTCACCCCTTTCATAGTAAGATAAAGAGAAAAGAGAGCTAATGGATTCCAAGACGGGGACGACGACTCATCTTGCCCTTGGGGCTCCTGGAGCACCTGTCGAAGGAGACCGTAAGGAGACCGTCTGGCCCCGGCCGCCCTGTCGGTGGGGGCGGAGAAGGGCTAGTTGGTCTTGGTGCTCACTCCGCTGCAGCTGCGGCGCTACCGCGACCTGCTGCGCAAGCGCTCCCAGGGCAAGAGTGCCAAGCAGGCGCTGCTGCACACGGCCTATGCCCCGGTGAAGCAGCGGGTTCACTTCGATCCCTCCCGCTTGCTCGTGGCCGTGATTCCGACTTGAAACGTCATAGGGGATGTCTCCTATCTCATAGAGTCTTGGAAGCTCGTCGAGCACTGAACGCTAGGGAATGGGGGAGAGGGCGTACGACTTGGAATAATTTCCCTCCCTTCTCAGGTCGAACGCCCTCCCCTTTATTTTCCTTTGCTTTGCTTTCTTACCCTTCAAAGCCGTTGACCGATTCCGGGGCAGCGGCGACGGCAGCCTTGCGAGCTACCCGACGGACGGGCTTCTCTGCCTCGCTCAACAAACTCTTTCCTTCAGAGTCCTTCGCTGCTGCTTGCTCGTCTTCAGCTGACGTCGTGGTCGTGGAAGCAGCCTTCAATCCGGCCTTCTCGCGAATGGCGTTCTCCAACTGTTGCGCGATCTCTTTGTTCGTCTCTAGAAACGCCGCAGCATTGGACATCCCTTGCCCCAAGCGCGTCTCGCCGAAATTAAACCAAGAACCGCTCTTTTTGACTAAGCCCAACTGCTCAGCCGTCTTAATGAGTTCGCGCTCATACGCAATGCCCTTCCCGTAGATAATATCGAACTTCGCTTCTTTGAAGGGCGGTGCCAACTTATTCTTGACGACCTTGACGACCGTCTCGTTGCCGACGCGATTGTCGCCTTCTTCAATGCTCCCTAGGCGCTTGATTTCCAATCGCTGAGATGCATAGAATTTGAGCGCCAAGCCGCCCGTTGTCGTCGTTGATGGCCCCCAGCCCATCCCGGAGATCGTCTGGCGAATCTGATTCACAAAGACAACAGTTGTTTTCGATTGAGAGATTGACGAAGCGAGCTTGCGCATCGCTTGGCTCATCAAGCGGGCTTGGAGCCCTACTTGCGCGTCGCCCATCGCCCCAGCGATCTCGGCTTCAGGGACGAGCGCAGCCACCGAGTCCACTACGATAATATCTATCGTCCCGCTGCGCACCAGCGCGTCCATAATTTCTAACGCTTGCTCGCCGGAGTTGGGCTGGCTGAGCAAGAGCGCGTCCAAGTTCACGCCGATGGCCTTAGCATAAGTTGGATCGAGCGCGTGTTCGGCATCTATAAAAGCAGCTGTCCCACCACGCTTCTGCGCTTCGGCAATGAGATGAAGCGCCAAGGTCGTCTTGCCCGACGACTCCGGCCCAAAGATCTCGACAATTCTCCCTCGCGGCACGCCGCCTATCCCTAAGGCAACATCGAGCGCCAGCGAACCAGTTGGAATCGTTTCTACTTGCAGGTTGGCCTGCTCGCCCAGCCACATGATCGCGCCTTCGCCGTACTTCTTGCGCAGCCCGTCCAACACGCTGTTGAGCACTTCTTGCTTGCCCATCGCACGACCTCCCTATTGGTTGAGAAATCTCTGTATCTCTCTGATGTTGCGCTTGACCTGTCTAAGAACTCCCACGACCCGCCCCACGATCTGCCCTTCGCCCAGTGGTACCGGCGCATAACGAGAATTGGCAGGAACAAGCGTCGGCTTCCCCTTGACCATAGCAAAGAGCTTCACGGTGGCTTCATCGTCCTTGAGGGCGACGACAATCTCGCCCGGCTCGGCTGTCTGCCGCGGCTGCACGATCACTAAATCCCCAGCAAGGATTCCCGCCTCGGTCATGCTATCTCCCTGGACCCGCAGCGCAAAAGGACGCTCATCTCGCCCGAACAAGACATCTAAGTCCAGTGTCCCTTGGATGTCTTCCACTGCTGGGATGGGACGCCCAGCGGCGATATGCCCGACGATGGGGATGCCCGGACGGCGCACCTTCTCGCGTACCAGCTCAATCCCCCTCGACTTTCCCGCGAGACGGCGAATAAAACCCTTCTTCTCCAAAGCGCCGAGATGCGTCTGGACGCTCCGCACCGATTGCATCCCAAATCTCTCGGCGATCTCCCGCAGCGTCGGGGGCATCCCCCATTCGGAGACCCGCTCGGAGATGAAATCCAGAATCTGTCTCTGTTTCTCTGTCAGTTCCGTCTTCATAGCAGTCAAAAGTATAGCATACAAAAGTCTGCTTGTCAAGTGGGGGCACTTTAAGAAAATTTATACGAACAGAAGGGCTTTAGTAGACCAGCGAGAGCCGCCACGGGTGGCCCCATACGGCTCTCGCTGAAGAAGAGAGGGAGAGGGGGTGCATTACGAAGTCGCTACGGTGCGGCGGCAGGGCTCAATATAGACAGTATCGTAGTTGGAGACGCGCCCGTAGAGCGATTCGTTCTCTGCGAGGGGCCGGAACGCCGAGCGCACGGTGACCACGCTGCGCGGATCGGCCCCTAGAGCAAATTTGAACTGGGAGACGGTCAGGTCGAATGGCACCGACACAAAAGCAAAACCCAATCCGCCGCGCATCTGCACGTAGACCCACTTCCACCGGTTTATCTCTTTGTTCCTCATGGCCCCTCCTTTCGAAGGCTCGGTCTGGTTATACACTTATTGCCGTCTCATTGTATGTAACGGGCGTTTCCAAGTTTCGTTTTTGCAGTTCAACTCGGAAATATTTTTTGACTTTTGGCGAAATTTTGGTCGGAAATCTAAAATAACGCTCTTGAGAAGAGAACTTTTAGAGCAAGATGTGCTGTCAGACCCCTTCTGATCGTTTATCTGTGATCTTGTTTGGGATTTTGAACACAACTTGACAACAGTTGAAAAATGTGTTATATAAGAGTTACTAGTTGTATCTAAGGGTAAACTGCGCGAAAGCGTAGGGCGCAAAGCCAACAGACCTACGGGCAGGAGTGTAGAAACAGAATGCCTATGGTGGCTGGGTTGCCAACTATGAAAAACATAAAGAGAACGACTGCAAAGAGTGAATGTATCGTCGTTCAAATTTTTTTTTCGCCCCCAACACAACCTCCTTTTTTTAATCAGAGGGACAGAATCCTTCGCTGGAGCAGTGCTCCGGTCGGTTCAGCGGCCAGGGTTTTGCCCGCTCATACTGGACCAGGCCCCCAGGGAAGCGGGATTTTTCCCCAGTCGCTGACGCGGTTCGAGAGAACCGTAAGGTCCACTCCTTCTGACTCTGTCATCCCTGCTATCTCTACTGATTACTGTAGAGATGCATGCCGCGGAGTTGTACCGCGGGAGAGGGGGAAGGGCGACAACGCCCCGGAGTGAGGGAAGCAAAGGGATGACAGAGATCCCCTCAAGACCCTGCTGCTTGAGGGGATGGCCGCTCCGTCGCGCTGCCCTAGGGCGGAGCGGCCTTGTCTTTTTAGACGCCTGTCCTTGTGTAACAGCGCAAATGGTGCTAGTATAAAAGCACATGGCCAAGGTCCTACACACGGGCGACACGCATATCGGCTTTCGCCAATACGGTCTGGAAGAGCGCCGCGACGATTTTGCCAAAGCGTTCTTGCAGGTCGTGCAGCTCGCTCTGGACGAAGAAGTCTCTGCCGTCATCCACGCCGGTGATCTCTTTGAAGACCGCAACCCCGGCGCTGAAGATCTGTTGGCGACCTTGCAGGGGCTGTCCACCCTCAAAGCAGCACACATCCCGTTTCTGGGGATCGTGGGCAATCACGAGCAGCGGCGCGGCGTCCAATGGATCGATCTCTTCGAAAATCTGGGCTTGGCAGTACATTTGCGCACCGAGCCCTTCGATCTCGATGGCGTGCCCATCTATGGGCTGGACTTCACCGGCCGACGCGATGTTCACCCCCCTCGCTGTGAGGGCGGCGTCTTGGTCTGCCATCAATTGCTCGATCAAGTCGAGCTGGACGGCGAGCTGGCTCTCGAAACGCTCTGGACATGTGGAGCGCAGTTTGTACTCTTAGGGGATTATCACGAACATCGGTCATGGCGCGAGCGAGATCTGCTCGTGACCTACTGTGGGAGCACGGAGCGCTGGATGCTGGACGAGAAAAAGCACCGAGGGGTCAATATTATAGACTTGCACAACGGTCGGCTCGAACGGCACGAACTCACAACTCGGCGGTTTCTCTATATCCCCTCGGATGAGGACCCCCTCCAGCGCATCGGAAACTCCAACGTGCAAGGCGCCGTAGTCGTAGTCTACTTCAAGGCGACCAAACCGACCATCGCGGAGATTGAGCAATTCGGCTACGAGCGAGGGGCATTGGCCGTCCGCGTGCGGGATGTGCGCACGCCCACCGAGCACCCTGTCGAGCCCTCGGTCAACGTCGAGTTCGACGACGTCGAGCAAGTCATCTCTGAAGCCTTGGCCAAGAAAAATCTCTCCCCCTTGGCTTGTGAGGTCGATCAGATCATACGCGATCTGGCTATTGCTGACTCGAACGTTGACCCAGAAGTGACGGCGCTGTTGGAGCGAGCATGGCGCGAAAAACAGTAAAAGAGCAAGCGAACTTGCTCGATCTTTTGCAGAGAGCGAGCTTGGTGCCAGAGGGCGTCGGCCCCGCGCTGCGCGATCAGGCCCGACCGACGCGCGCGCGGGATCAGTTCCAACTAGACAGACTAGAAATAGAAAATCTCTGGAGCTATAAGAAAGCGTTCTTGCAGTTTGAACCGGGGATCACGGTGATCGCTGGGCCCAACGGCAGCGGCAAGTCTTCACTGTTGGAGAGCATTTTCTTCGCCCTCTACGGCAGTGAAGCTCGTCACGTTATCGGGCGCAGCTTGGAAGAGATTTTGAGAATCGGAGCCGATTCGGGCTCGGTGAAGCTGAGCTTCTTTCACAGCGGACAACGCTACACGGCTCAGATCGCCCTCCGACGACAAGGCGCGACGGCTAAGAGCGAGCGCAGCGGCTGCCAGCTCATCAGTGATGATGGATCGGCTTGGGTGGGCACCGAGAACGTGATCGCTGAAATCGAACGGTTCTTCGGGATGGACCGCGAGGGCTTTGCCAACTGCGTCTACGTTCGCCAAGGAGAGATTGACAGGTTAATTCGAGCTGATCGAAAGACTCGCGAACAGATGCTCGACGGGCTACTGGGGCTCTATAAAATAGATCTCTTTGTCACTCCCCGCTCCAAAGAAGCTCTCCGGGCATTAAACCGGAAAACGGACTCCATTGACGAGCGATTGGCACGCCTACGCCAAGAAATTGACGCCCTGGAGCGCGAAGAGCTGGGCAAACACAAAGCGCGGCTCACCGAGCAGATGGAGGGCGTGCAAGGCGAACTCAAGGCCGTAGATGAACAGCGTACCGATGCGTATAAATTATTGCAAAGCTATGACGACTCTCTCAGGCAGTTCGCTCAGGCGACCCAAGAGCTTCAGCAAATAGACCAAGAACTTTCCGAAAAAGAGCAACGGTTAGCGCAGCGCGAGGCCGAACGCAAAGAATTCGAGAGCGAGCTGGAAAGCCTCAGTGGGCGGCATCAGAAGTCCACGCTCGCTCTCAAGACGGTCTTGCAGGCATGGGAGATGGACAGCCCGCGCATTCTGGAGTCGCTGGACCGGGCGGCGACGTTTGAAGATGTCGCGTTAGTGCCAGCGAAGCTGTCTGAAGGCAAATCTTATATCGAAACGCAACGGGTCAAGCTTCAAGAGGCGCGCGAGGGGATCACACGGCTGGTAGCCGAGAGGGCGCAACGCGAGCGGGCCATCGCACAGCTCCACGAGCAAACTGAAGAGCTTGCCTGCACGCAGGCGCGCGAGGACGAACAGATCAGAACAATGCAGATAGAACTGGCTGCCCTGGAGGAAGCCCAAGCCGCTCGAGAGAAGACTTTAACAGCACGGCTCAAAGAGATCGCCGAGCAAGCTCGCAGGCTTGGGGCCCCGTTCCCCTCTACGCCCCTCGATGCGCGTGGTGCAGCAGAGATCAAATCAGCGTGGGCCCAAGAGCTTCAGATCCTTGAAGCGCAGCACGATCAGGCCAAGCGTGCCGTGTTGCAGACTAAAGCCCAGTACGATGCCCTCCGTCAAGAGCTGACACAGAAGCAAAAATTGCTCGAAGAAGGACGCTGCCCGACCTGCGGCCAATCGGTCCCCCCTGAGCACCTATCACTCGGGTTGATTGAACCGAAGATCGCCGAATTCGAGAGTTGCGTCCAGCACGAAGAGCGCGAGCTTGAACGCATCGCAGAGAGATTGACCATCTGGAAGCATATACAGACGGCGCTCGATCAGATCGTGTTAGAAATCGAACGGTGCGAGGCACGACGCGCTGAAGCCGCGCTCAAGCGCACAGCTCTTGAGCAAGCCACCGAACGTCGGCAGACACTTCAATCTCGGATCGCGCAACTGAAAAGGCGAATCGGGAGCGAGCTGCAAACGGTTGCTGCTCAGCAGGCCGAACAGGCGAGACTGGAAACAGCCGTGCAAGCCATCAGCCGCGAGCTGAATCAGTCTCTGGACGATCAAGAGAAGCTGGAGAAGATCAAGAGCGAGATTGAGAATCTCTTGCGAGTGCGCGAGCAATGGCGCGAAAAGCAAGCCGCCCGCAAGACGCTGCTTGAGAGCCTCAATGAGCTTCGTGGTGACATAGCTCGGCTACACGATCGCAAAGCTCAAGTGCAAGACCGCCTCAAAGGGCAAAGCGACATCGAGAGCAAACGGGCGCAAGTGCAAGCACTGTTGAGCGAGCTAGAGGTGAAGCGAACAGCAGCGCAAGAACAGTACGATCAACTGGCCCAAGCACGGGGAATCGTGCAGGGGCGTTTGGCACATCTGGAGCGTCTCCAGAACGAGATGGCGCAGGTGCTGCGCGACCAGGAAGAGATGAAAAAGCTGAAAGCTGAGCTGGACGAGATCGTCTCGGTCTATCAGACGACCAAGGTCGAGCTGCGCAAGCGCAATTTAGAGGCCCTGAATTATTATTTTAACGAGTTCTTCTCACTGATGGATTCGGGTGACAGCTACAGCCGAGTGACAGTGCGGGACGACTACGAGATCGAAGTAGAGTTGAAAAACGGGCGCAAGCTCAACCCGTCGCTGATGTCCGGAGGCGAGCGGGCGCTGACTAATATCGCTTTACGTTGTGCCATTCATCAAGTCTTGGCCAAAGCCGTTCGGAGAATGCCCTTGATCTTGGACGAGCCGACGATCTATTTGGATCGGGATCGCGTGCACCGCTTACAGTTCTTGCTCGAAGACTTAGGGAAACGGGTGGGGCAAGTCATTGTCGTTTCGCACGAGGTGGGCTTGGTCGAGGGGGCCGACCACGAATACCGAACCGAGAAGGGCAGCGACAATATCAGTACGATCTATAAAGTGCGCTGATGCTCTCTTCTGACGTCCGCCGACTCTTTCTGACAGAGCTGAAAACCCTGGGCGAGCGTGCCCAGCGGGCCATCAGCCATCGCGACGAAGCCCGACGGCTTTTTCAGACACTTCAGTTGGGTAGTGCGATCAAAGCGCTCACGCCCTTGGAGCGACAGGCTGAGCCCATTCTCAGATTAGCAGAGCAATCAGGTCAGTCGTTCGGGATGATCTACGGTGTGGACGGCGGCAGTACCCGCCCGATGCACTTTGAAGATGGCACAACGCTCTGTGCCAATCAAGCGATCTTCATTGCCGACCCTCATACACGCCATCGGGGACTTCCCTTGGAGACGTGGCGCACTATTGCTCTGGTCTCGCACTCTTTTCAAAACGTCGGCGAGGCCCGGGTGACCCACACGCAGAGCGAGCACGTCTCTCACTGGCGGATTCACTTAACCAAAGACTTTGTAGAACGTGAGATCGAGCATATCGTCAAAGGGCTTGCTGATGTCACCAGCGAGCCAACGCACGCCCGGCAGATGCTCGAAGTATTGGATGTCCGAAAGGGGCTGTTGGTGCTGGACGGCTCGCTCTACCCCATCGGGCTCTATTATTATCTTTTGGGCGATCTGAAGGGGGAGTGGGGCTATCGCTGGGGCGTGCGTCTGTCGGATCACGAAGATATTGTCGCGCTCCTAGCGGGGCCGGTACGTCTGGTGGAAACTTGTGTCGCTTGCCAGCTTCCCTTGGTGGCGATCAACAAGACACCGGAGACAAGCTGGTTGTTGCGCTTCTGTCTCAGCCCGTCGGAGCGCCGCTGGGCCAGTGATCGCCAATTTATCACAGCCGTGCTCAGCGATACGCCCAAAGACTGTCTGGGCTACACCAGCTGGTTCATTCAAGAAGCCTATCCGTCGTGGGAGGAGCGCGAATCCGTCGTTGATTTACCAAAAGCCGTGAGCGATTTTGCGCTCAGGCTCGAACCGAGTTCCTATCACGTGGCGTTCTTCTATGTCTATGACCCGCGGGTGAGAAGCGTTCTGAAGATCGAGTCGCCGCGAGCGGTCTTACAAGTGCACGATCCAGCAGCCCTGCAACGACAGATTCTGGCGGAGATCGCGCGCGGTAAGGGGGTGCCCAATGTCATTCGCAAGGCCGACAGCCGGGCAAAAATCACCCACGAGGAGCGCGAGGCGCTCATCCGGGCTTGTGGGCTTGATCCTGATTATTATTATAACTTGAGTCGAGGGGCGAGTCTTTAACATTCGACAACCTGCCCTTGGTCATCTATAATCTCACTAGCCTTACTTAAATGAAGCCCTCACCCCCGGACCATCTCCGGGCAGGCAACAGGGGCCTGCCCCTACGGTATCCGGGCAGGCACAGGGGCCTGCCCCTACGGTATCTGGGCAGGCAACAGGGGCCTGCCCCTACAGTAGGGGCAACCCCCCGTGGTTGCCCTGGCAAAGCCGGGGTGCGGGCAGGGGGTTTTATGCCTTCGTGGTTGACGTGGGTTTTGATTGGATTGACCGTGATCGGGCTGTTTTTTGTCTGGCAGGGCTTCAGCCCCCCTCAGGACAATATGGCACTGGTCATCGAGGGGCAGAAGATCACACAAGCTGAGTTCGCGAATCTCTATGATAATCTTGTAGCACAGTATCAACGCGTATACGCACAATACGGACAGGACTTTGGAAGATTGTTGCAAGGGCTTGGGGGAATTGAACGGAAACTCCAGTTGCAAAGCCGTCTTCTTGACGATCTGCTCCGGCGGCGCTTGATCGCCCAAGAGATCGAACGTCGCCAGATAGTCGTTCCCAAAACGGATGTTGACGATCAGACGGAGATCGAGTTCGAACGGGTTCTGAAACAGAACAATCTTACTGAAGAAGAAGCCGAAGAGATTCTCAAAGAACAGGGACGCACGCTAGAGGGCTTCAAGAGAGAACTTCGTCAGGCAATCGAGCTGAATATGCAAACTGAGCGTCTGCGCGATGCTGTCGCCGGAGCCATCGAGCCGACCGATCAAGAACTTTTGCTCTATCTAGAAGAGCACCGTGAAGAATACGATACCCCGGAGCAAGTGCACGCCCGCCATATTCTCATTCGGGTAGCCGAGAACGCCCCTGAAGCTGAAGTCACGCAGGCGAAAAAGCAGCTCGAAGAGATTAAAAAAGAGCTTGAGAGCGGAGCCGATTTTGCTGAACTGGCCAAACAGCACTCCCAAGACCCCGGCAGTGCGCCCAACGGCGGCGATCTGGGCTTTTTCGGCCGCGGCCAGATGGTCCAAGAATTTGAAGACGTGGCGTTCTCTTTGGAGCCGGGGCAGGTCAGCGACCCCGTGCGCACGCAGTTCGGGTTTCACTTGATCAAAGTCGAAGAGAAAAGACCAGCAGAGCACCCGCAGCTTTCACAGGTACGCCAGCAAGTCCGGGGTGATTACATCGAAGCTGAACGGAAAAAGCGTTTTGAGGCATGGTACAAAGCACTGAAAGCGCAGGCCAAGATTGTCATTGCTGATCCTCTCTTGCGGGTCTTCTATCTCTACGAGCACCACGACCGGTTCGATGAAGCATTAGCCGAGTACGCCAAGCTCAAAGACCCCTATCAGCAGCTTCATAGGGCGCGGGTGCTCCGCAAGCAGCTCGACGCTCTCGGAGAAAATGCAGCGTCGGAGCAGGCGCTGGCGCTCAAAGAAGAGATTCTACACGTATGGTTGACGCTCATGACCGAACGCTCTGACCCAACCGAGCGGAGCTACGGTGTATCTCAGATCGTGGCGCTCAAGCCCAACGAGCTGCCGGGACAGGCGTTCTTTCAAGTTACGGTTGGGGCGGGCTTTATTAATGAGACGATCAGCGTGATGGAGAAGCGTTTGAAGGGATACGGGATTCGTGAGAGCGTCGTTTTAGCCGTTGGGGATGACCAACTAGCGATTTGGCTTCGTCTGGGGATCTCAGAAGTGAAATCTTTAGAACGGCTCTTGAGTGTCCCGGGGCGGTTTGAGCTCAAGCGGGTCCTGCGGCAGGGATCAGTGGGAGAGGAACTGCGGGCGACAGGGCTGGGAGAACAGGCGTTACAAGATCGCTCAGGGCGCTATTATTTACTCGCCGAAGCACCAGTGATAGACAAGATTGAGATCAAAGAGATCGCAGCGCAGGCCAATCCGGCGGGACGGGGCCCGATCGTTCGGTTGCGACTGAGCGAAAAGACGGTGCGGAGATTGGCTCAGGCGCTCACGGAGGCAGATCAAGTGCTCGCTCTTGTGATAGACAGCGTGGTGTATGGAACTATCGTTATCGGGGCGCAGATGCGAGAGTTGCTCTTACAAGAGGGCAGTCTCTTCGATGTGCAGTTTGAAGACGTGCTCTCGGCGTCTCTCGAGGAGGCGCAAGCGTTGGCGTTGGTGCTCCAGATCGGACCGCTGCCGGCTAACGTGCGCGTCAGCCGACCGTAAAACCTATGTCTACTATCGGCTCAATCGTCAGAATTCAAGCCCGTTGTGCAAAACTCATCAACGCATAAAAGGAGCGTGTTCTATGTCAAAGTTGCTGCACGTGTCGGATGCTGATTTCGCCCAAGAGGTTTTGCAGTCGCCTCAGCTCGTTCTGGTAGACTTTTACGCCGACTGGTGCGGCCCTTGCCGGGCCATTGCCCCCATCGTCGAAGAGATCGCTACTGAACTCAATGAAAAACTCAAAGTCGTCAAGCTCGATGTGGACCAAAACCAGGAGACAGCGATGCAGTATGGCGTTCAAAGCATCCCGACGTTGCTCCTCTTTAAAGATGGCAAGGAAGTTGAGCGTTTGATCGGCTACATGAGCAAGAGTAAGCTTCTGAGCAAAGTTGAGCCATTCTTAGCTTAAGGGACAGTTTCCCCCTGCTAGGCGCGATGAGACTCCGGAAAGCCGATCTGCTGGTCCTGGTGACGGTCGTCATCTGGGGGGTTGTCTTCAGCGTCATCAAAGGAGCGCTGAAGGAGTTTGATCCCATGGCTTTTACCAGCCTGCGCTTTCTCGCGAGCTCAGCGCTGTTAGTGGTGCTCGTGCTCGTTTGGGAGCGTGGGCTGCTGGTCAAGCCGGGCGATTGGCTCAAGGTGGCCCTGGTCGGCTTGACGGGAGTGGGGCTCTATCAGATCTTTTTCATCAAGGGGCTGGAGCATACGACCGCTGCCAACTCTTCGCTCTTGATCGCGACGGCACCGCTTTTCACGGCGCTCTTTGGCGTCATGACTGGTCAGGAGAGGCTTTCAGTGCGCCAATGGTTCGGCATCCTTCTCGCTTTTGTCGGGGTTGCGTTGTTCATCCGAGCCCAGGGCTACGACTTCGCTTTCAATTGGGATCAGCTTCAGGGCGACATTTTAACGCTCTTCGCCGCGATGAGCGCAGCCGCTAGCGTCTTGTTCTCAAAAGATGTCCTGAAAAGATATTCTTCGTTGAGGGTGATGGCGTTGGGGGTCACCATGGCGACGGTGTTGATCGTGCTCTTTGGGGCCGGCCCCACGCTCGCACAAGATTTTTCTCGCATTAGCAGTGAGGCTTGGCTAGCATTGGGATATAGTGCTGTGTTTGCCTCGGTGTTTGCGTACATTGCCTGGTTCAAGGGTGTGGCTGATCTGGGCCCTACAAAACTGATGCTCTATGCGTATCTCATTCCCCTCGTTGGTGTCATCACAGCAGTTCTCACTCTGAAAGAACCTTTCACCCTATGGCATTGGGCAGGAGCGGCGACTGTTTTTCTGGGAATCGGTTTGGTGCGCTGGCCCGGCGAGCCCACCTTGCAGCAGTGCGAGCGCAAGGAAGTTTGACAGAGGGCCTGAACTTGATTATTCTAAAAGAAGCAGAAAAAGCAGGAGGGTCCCGTGAAGCCCGGCGAGGTCGTCTCCGATGTCAAGCAGTTCGATGACCATATCAAGCTGATCGTCCCGCGCTATGAAGAATTGCACGAGGCAGTCCTGCGGAGCATCCCGCCCGATTTGCCCAAGAACTTAAAAATTCTCGAGCTGGGGTGCGGCACGGGCGAGCTGACTAAGAGACTCTGCGACCGCTATCCCCAAGCGCGCATCATCGGGCTCGACTACTCACCCCGAATGCTCTCCGTCTGTCGGGAGAAGCTCAAACGATTCGGGGGGCAAGTGCAGCTCATCGAGGGGGATTTTACGACCACGGATTTCCCGTGCGGCTGCGATGTGGTCATCTCTACGCTGGCTATTCATCACCTGACTGACCCCCAAAAACTCGAGCTTTTTAAGAAAATCTATAGCGTGCTCAAGCGTGAAGGTTGGTTCGTCAACGGCGATGTCGTGCTCTTCGAGTCGAGTCGGCATATCTTTTTACAGGACCAAGTGCGCACAGAGCATGCCTCGGCCAGCGGGGTAGCTCTCGATGCTCTTGACGCGGAGACGCAGACCGGCACGGGAGATAACCTCTCGACGCTCAAAGCGCAAATCAATCTCTTAGAGATCGCCGGATTTCATTCGATAGACGTGATTTGGAAGTATTATCAATTTGTGGTCTACGGCGGGTTCAAGTATTGTGACGAAGAAGAAGATCGTCGCCGCGCGGCGTCGGCTTTGCCTGATTTTTAGCGGCTGAACAGTGCAGCATCTTTTTCTGCTACAGCGGTCGCACCGATCCGCACTTCTGTCCAGACTCGTTCGTACAACTCCATCGCATCTCCCACGTCTCGAATCCATTCGAGCTTGTCCAGAACTTCGTTCGGTGGGTAGATGGCCGGATCGCTCAGAATTTCGGGCAGGATGTCGAGCTTGGCAGCCTCGTTCGTGCTGGGGTATCTGAGAAAATTGACGATCTTGGCGTTGACCTCCGGGCGCAACAGAAAATCAATAAATTTTTGGGCCAGCTCTTGGTTCTTTGAACTTTTGGGAATGGCTAGATTATCTGCCCAGATCACCCCGCCCTCGTGGGGGATCACATACTGGATATCTGTGTTTTCGAGGCGGGCCTTGGCGAACTCGCCGCTCCAGCCGTGAGCTAATACCAGATCGCCCGTGAGCAAGAAGTCATCGTACGTTTCACTGTCGTAGCGCGCTACATAGGGCTTTTGCGCTATCAGAACGTTCTTGGCAGCTTCCAGTGCTTGGGGGTCGGTGCTGTTAAGCGAGTATCCCAAATATTTCAGGGCCGCGCCGATGGCTTCGCGCGGGTCGTCGAGCACACTGACGCGATTTCTATATCTCTCTAAACGGCTCGGCTCGAAGAGATCGGCCCAACTCGTCGGCGGCGTCTCGACTTTTGCCGTGTTATACCCGATCCCCGTCGTGCCCCACATATAGGGGACCGAGTATCTGTTGTGGGGATCGTAATAGAGCCCTTTGAACCGCTGGGAGACGTGCCGAAAATTGGGAACGTTTGAGAGATCGAGTTCGGCGAGCATCCCCTGCCGAATGAGCGCTTCGACTGTGTAGTCCGATGGCACGATCACGTCATAGCCCGTGACGCCGGCTTGCAGTTTGCTGCGCAGCGTTTCGTTGGAGTCGAAATGCTCTTCGATGACTGTCACGCCAAATTCCTTCTCGAAGAGCTGATAGACTTCTGGGTCTATATAGTTAGCCCAGATGAAAAGATGCAATTCTTTCGGTGTGCTATCGCCGCACGACCACAAGACGAAAGAGCTGAGCAGTGCGGCTGTGAGAAAACCGATGAAACGTAAGAGATTCATTCGTATCCCTCCCGTAAGTGTAGTGTAGCGTATTGTATAGCCAGTCTGTCAACTGCCTCGACGCTGCAATAAGAGCGCAAGCGCGATCAGCACAAGCGAGGCCAGCAACGTTAACGCGGCCAAGGCGTTCATCTGCGGGGGCACTCCGGCTCGGCTTTGCAGGGCATAGATATAGAGCGGGAGCGTCTGGAAGCCGCTCCCGCCTGCCGTCGAAAAGTAGGTGACATAAAAGTCGTCGAGCGAGAGCGTGAAAACTAAGAGAGCCCCGCTCAAGACTGCAGGAGCCAAGAGCGGCAGCGTCACCCTGCGAAAGACTTGTCCTGGGGTAGCCCCCAAATCCATCGCCGCTTCTTCTAATGATCTGTCCAAGTCTTTCAGGCGGGCACGCACCACGACCATCACGTACGAGATACTGAAGGCCACATGCCCCGCGATCACCGTCGGCAGTGGGCCGATCTCCACCCCGAAAGTACTCAGCATGGGCCTGAAGAATTGTGTAAAGAAGAGCAGCAGCCCCACGGCCATCACAATCTCCGGGATCAAGATGGGGAGATACACAAGAGCCTCGACAGCGCCCTGCAGATGGAAGCGATGGCGTTCCAAAGCAATAGCTAACAGTGTTCCCAGCAGGGTGGCGATCAGCGTCGCGGTAAGTCCGACGATCACGCTGTTGACGAGCGCCTGTCCGACTTGTGGGTCTTCTAAGAGCTTTCGGTAAGAATCTAGAGAGAACCCACCCCAGACGAGAGCGTAGCGACTGGCGCTGAAACTGTATACGATTAAGACAAAAATGGGCAGATAGAGAAAGAGATAAGTGAAGAGGGTGTCGAGCACCAGGAGGGCCTCGATAGAACCGTTCAGTGCGCGCTTCACCCGAACCATCGGGACTCCTTGAGTTGTTGGAAATAACGAATCAGCGCCAGAGAAACGACGGCCATCAACCCGATCGCCAAGGCTGCTCCCAAAGGCCAGTCCTGCACCCGCCCGAGAAATTTCTCTTCAATAAGCACGCCGATCATGGGGACTTTGCCACCGCCCAAGAGTTTGGGCGTGATGAACTCCCCCAGTACGGGGATAAAGACTAATATAGCCCCGGCGATCACCCCTGGTCGGCTCAGGGGAAAGATTATTCGCCAGAAGCTCTGCCAGCGCGTGGCCCCCAGATCATACGCTGCCTCAACCAACGAGAAGTCCAATCTCTCCAACGTCGCGTACAGAGGCAAGACCATAAAGGGCAAATAGCCGTAGATCAGCCCGACTAAGACGCCGAGGGGGGATCCCAGAAGGACCAGATCGAGCCCTAAGGGCTTGAGAAACCAAGCGATCCAGCCCTCGGGGCGCAGCACAATAAACCAAGCGTAGATGCGCACGAGAAAGTTCGTCAGAAAGGGGAGTATTACTAGAAAAAGCAAGAGATTTTTCAGCGGTGGGGGCCGGCGTGCGATATAGTACGCTAACGGGTAGCCAAGCACGAAGCAACACAGCGTCGTGAGCGTCGCCAGCCAGAGGGAGTTCCAGAAGGAACCTGTCCAGTAGAGGGGATCGAGAATGCGCAGGTAGTTCTCTAGACTAGGCTGCCAGAGGATCAGCCCGCCGGGGGCACGACGGACAAAACTGATAAAAAAAATAATAGTCAACGGAAGAGCAAAAAAGATCACCAGCCATAGCAGTCCTGGCCAGAGAAGCTTTGAGAATTGGGGGGAGGGACTAGGAGGTAGCATGCTCGACAGGGCGGAGGCTGCGCGGGTCCCAGGTCAAACCGATACGCTCACCCGCACTGATCCCGTTCAAATGCGGGCCGCGCACCACCAGAACTATATCGGGAGCGACTCGCACCCGATAGCGCGTCTCTTTCCCGGAGTAGATAAGCTCCTCGATGAGGCCGGTCCAACTGCCGTTGCGAGGGGAACAGAACTCGATGCGCTCCGGCCGCAGGGCCAGGGTGATCGGCTGTCCCGGTTTCAGTCTGCGCTCGCTTATGACGTGGGTGTGTAGTGTTCCGATCTGCACCAGGGCTCGATCTCCCGCACTGTGGACGACGTGCCCCTCGAAGAAGTTGCTCTCCCCGATAAAATCTGCCACGAAGCGTGTCGTCGGTTGTTCGTAGATCTCGACGGGCGTGCCGACTTGCAGAACTCGCCCCTGGTGCATCACCGCGAGCCGATCAGAGATCGTGAGGGCTTCTTCTTGGTCGTGGGTCACGTAGAGAAAAGTTATTTTTAGTTCTCGCTGCAGTCTTTTTAGTTCCAGCTGCATCTCGTGACGTAGCTTCAGGTCGAGAGCCCCCAGGGGTTCGTCCAATAGCAAAACGGACGGCTGGGTGACGATAGCGCGGGCCAAGGCTACTCGTTGCTGTTGCCCGCCGGAGAGCTGTCTGGGCCAGCGCGATCCGAGCCCGCTGAGACGGACCAGCTCCAGCGTCTGCCCCACACGTTTCCGAATCTGGGCACGCGGCAGCTTCTGCATTTCCAATCCGAAGGCGACGTTCTGCTCAACTGTCAGATGGGGAAAGAGAGCGTAGTGTTGGAAGACGAGATTGACATCGCGCTCGTGCGGCGGGGTGTGAGTCGCCAGCTTGCCCGCGATGCACACCTCGCCCGTGTCTGGGCTCTCAAACCCTGCGATAAGGCGCAGGGTCGTGGTCTTGCCGCAGCCGCTGGGGCCCAACAGCGCAAAGAACTCTCCGGCTCGAATCTGCAGCGAAACGTGGTCCACAACGGTCGTCGGGCCGAAGCGTTTGGAGACTTCTCGCAGCTCTACTGAAAACGCGTCCATCTCACCCCTCACACGGTGTCTTTTTGATTATAGAAAATTGGGAGGGAATGTCAATAGGGGGCCTAGCGCCGCACGGCGATCTTGCCGACGGTGCTGCGGGCCTCCCTTCCATCGCTGGTGCGGGTCAGAAAGATATAGAGATACACCCCATTGGCCACAGCCCTGCCGTCGTCGCGCTGTAAGTACCATTTGTACGTGGCGCCCGGAATCGGCCCGCTCGAAAAGATCCGTTGTCCTGAGAGATCGAAAATGTCTAGGCGAACGCTCTCAATTTCTTCGTTGGCGTTTTGGAAGTGCACAGCTGTCGGGGTCAGAGTCGGCTGCGCCCAGCTCCCGACGCTCAGTGCACTAGCGACCAGACATGTCCATATCAGCTGGCGCATTCTGTTTCCCCGGGCTGGTGGCAGCCTGCGTGATCTGTAGGCGTCCGATCTCCGATCGCCCGATGCCGTTTTTCGATATGCCTATCAGTTGGTAGCCGTACGTTCCGGTTGATAGAGAACCGTTGGCCGCCCATTCGAGCGACGGACCGACCTCCTCGCTCTGATAGACGAGTGCCCCAGACGTCAGCTCATAGAGCTCAAAGCGCATGAGCATTATACCGGACCAGGCAATCGTGAGCAGCTTGTGAGCGACATAAGCGCCGTTGACTGCTTCGTCGCCGTTATAGAAGCGCGCCGATCTCGTCGTAGCGTGCTGCACCAGTTCCCGTGAGGAAGCGCAGAGCTGCTCCCCAAAAACAGTGAAGGCATTAAAGAGCTCAACGGCCACTTGGTATTGCGGTCGTCCTTGGGCTCCTTTGAGCAGATCGCGCAGCTCTTTCGCTAAGGCGATCACGCGGTCGAACTGATCTATCGCCGGCTGTAAAGCCGCGAACGATGCGCTGGCAAGCTTGCGGTTGCTCAATTGCACTAAGCCGCTACGCAGGCCGTAGGCATTCTCCAAGACCCCATCGAAGTTGCCAATACTCAGAGTCCCCCCGATGCGTAAAAAAGACTCAGCCAGCGCGTCGAAGAGGGTAACTAACGAGTCCGCTTCACTGAATTGAGAATGACTCGCGAACACCGGGGGCACAGCACCGCGCAGAAGCTGAAGCTCTACGGAAGAGTTGCGCAAGGCCGATGCCGTGTCTTGCATCGCGCGCACAGCGTTGTCAATGGACGTGAAGACGTTATCTGTCAGCTCAAAATGGAGCGCCTGTCCGGCTTCATCGAGCGAGCGCCCGAAGAGCTTGACTAAATCTAAACTGAACGAGCGCACCCCTGCTGGAGGAGCAACTACAAATTTCACAGAGGCTTTGTTATTCGATTCGTTCGATTCACGCACATTATTGAAGGGCGCGTCGACCAAGACGGTTAATTCATGCATTCCGGCGACAGCCTGCCAGGGAACCTGCAGCTCGCTCGTCTGGTGCTTTTTGAGTTCGAACATGGGGCGGCTAGCTAGTTCACGACCGTCAAGCTCGAAGATGACATCAAAAGCCCCCAAGGCATCGCCTTGGCCTTTGTTGATAATGACCGCGCGCAACTGGGCCTGCTGACCGTCTTCGAGCTCACCGGGGGATACTCTAATGGCCTTGACGGCAAGATCCGGTAACCCTGACTGTCCTTGGCCCTGCTGAACGCCAACTCCAACGGAGAGAAAGACTCCTAAAAGAACACATGCCCCCAGGCGCATAGACAGAAGCCTCCTTGGTCTATCGCTCAAAGTTTTCTTTGTGTGCTTGGGACCGGCCTTGTGTCCGGTCTGACGCTATAATAAATGACGGCCCAGGGTCTTGTCAATACAAACAAGGTGAAATTTCGGTGACTATCTTCAAGCTCCTTTCATTTGTTTAAGCTGGGCGATCAGCGCCGGAACGACCTGATGGAGATCGCCGATCACCCCATAGTCAGCCCGCTGAAAGATCGGCGCTTCGGCGTCTTTGTTAATAGCTAAAATCTTTTTTGCGCTCTTGCAGCCGACCATGTGCTGGATCGCCCCGGAGATCCCACAAGCAATATAGAGATCGGGAGCAATTTGGGCACCGGTCTGCCCGATCTGATCAGAGTGCGGGCGCCAGTTATTATTTGTCGCCACACGCGTGGCCCCAACGGCAGCATTATTGAGAAGACCGGCGAGCTCCTCGAGCATCCGAAAAGCCTCGGCGCTGCCCAGTCCTCGACCGCCGCCGATGACGACTTTCGCATCGGTGAGCGAGATGCCCTTCTTCTCGCTTCGGATGGTTTCTTTCACGCGCACCCGAAAGTCTTTATCGCCCAGCGTCACTGAAAGAGTTTCGATGGCCGGCTCAGCTCCGTCAAACGGCTTGGCGGGCACTGCGTGAGGTTGGAGCGTGAGCAAGTGGGGAGTGCTCAGCACTTCGAGGTCTTCTAATAAGCTCCCGCCCCAATTCGAGCGCGTCACTCTCTTCAGAGCACCATTCTCACAGAAAAACTCGGTGCAGTTGCTCGCAAAGCCCAGATTGAGCCGCGCAGCGACACGGGCCAGCAAATCGTTCCCCGAATCCGTGCCGGGGGCCAGCACGATCTTCGGTGACTTTTTCACAATCGCTTCTGCAGTGATCTTGGCAAAGGCTTCGGGAACGTAGCCGTCTAACTGTTGGTCTTCGGCGACCAGCACGGTTTTGAGGCCCTTCAGCGTCGGCGCGAGTGCACGCACATCCTTGCCGATCAGTAAAACATCGACCGTGTCGTTTGTTTTCTGGGCAACGTCACGCGCTGCCGTAGCTGTTTCCAGCGACGCTTCCGAAAGGGCTTTGTTTTGAGCTTCCAGAATGGCAAGGATCATAACTAGATCGCCCCCAGTTCCCGGAGTTTGGCCACGATCTTGGGCACGGCTTCCGGCCCCTGGCCCAGAATCTCTAACTGTCGTCCCTCTTGCGGCTTTCTCAGGCCTTTGCGCACCAGTTGAGCTGGCTGCTTGGTGAGTTTCTTCTGCTCGATGGGGACCTTTTTGGCGCTCATGATGCCGCGTAGACTTGGGTGTCTTGGAGTATTGATGCCCTCTTTGACGGTGAAGACCGCCGGAAGCGCCATTTCGTAGACCTCCCAACCGTCTTTCACTTCTCGTTTGGCGATGGCTCTGCTGTCTTGAATCTCCAAAGCTTTGATGCCCGTGACACACGGCAGATCAAGCAAATGGGCCACGCGCAGCCCCACTTGGTAGTTGCACGAATCAGCAGATTCGTTGCCGAAGAGCAAGAGATCAAACCCCAGCGGCTTGACGGCTTCCGCAATAGCGTGTGCGGTGGCCGTCGGGTCCCACGACTCATAATCTTCGGCTTCTAAGAGCACAGCGCTGTTAACTCCCTTGGCGATGGCCTCGCGCAGCTGTTCTTGGGCCGCTACGGGTCCCAACGTCAAGACTGTAGCGTTTCCCCCGTGTTTCTCGACGATGCGAATCGCTTCTTCGACGGCACATTCTTCGTGGGGACTGATGGTGAAATCTAAGTTTGTTGTATCCACGCGCATCCCGTCGGCGGTGAGCTTAAAGCCGCCTCCGGTGTCTGGGACGCGCTTGACACACACCAGCACCTTCATACAAGCCTCCTTTAGGTCTTCGTGACGAGTTTTTGCACATAATGTGGCTCAAGTGTCCACAGTTCATCTTGTCGGGTGCGGGCGAACTTCGTAGCTCCCAGTTGAGCGATCAGCGCACCGGATGGCCGGTTCAGCGCGGCTGGCGCGACGGGTGCTATCGGCTTTAAGAGAGCGCGATGGCGTTCTGCTCCTGGCCCGATACACAGAGCAATGGTGCGCGCTCGATGCAGCTCATCTCGTAAAGACTCGATAGTGTCTGATCTTTCAGGTTCGATCTGGGCATCGCGCTCATAGAATGCATAATAGACTAAACCGCGGCGATCCGGCAAGATAACACATACTTTTCCCGATAAAAAAGAGACTTTTTCAGCGTAAGCTGCCGTACTGGGGACTCCCACAAGCGGGAGATGGAGCGCTTGCGCCAGTCCTTTTCCCACGGCGAGCCCAATGCGCAGACTGGTGAACGAGCCAGGCCCAAGAGCGACGGAGACCAGGGCTATCTGCTGGCGTTCGATCTTATTTAAGGCGAGCGTGCTCTCGATGGCCGACAGGAGTCTCTCGCCGGGGCCGACTTCTGTTGAGAAGAGCAGTTCACCCCACAGCTCTCCATCACGAGAAAGTCCGACGCTGCCTTGCTCGTGGCTTGTCTCGATGCCAAGAGTCATCATAGATTTGCTGAAATAATACAATAAATTTGCAATTTTTGCAACCGCGAAAAATTTTTTGACATCCCCCCAGGCCGGCGAGTACACTTACTAGTTAGTGGTCTCCTCAGGAGGCCACCGGGAAATTTTCAAGGACGGGGGTGCCCAATGATGAACGTTATTATTTATACTACACCGACGTGTCAGTATTGTGGTGTGGCCAAGCAATTTCTCGCCGATCGGGGCATCGGCTTTACCGAGTGCGACATTTCACGAGACCAGAAAAAGATGGTGGAGATCGTCAGTCGGACGGGGCGGGCTAGCGTCCCGGTCATCGAGATTGACGGAGACTTGATTGTTGGGTTCGATAGAAATCGTTTGACAAAGAAACTAGGTCTGTAAGCCCTCAAGCATCCGTCTGAGTAAGGCGAAAGCCCATCGCAAGTGCGGTACAATTATAGCTAACTCCGACTTGTGAGCTTTATCGTGCCTGCACAAGGGAACGCGAAAGGGGCTTATACGGGCAGTATATGCGGGTCCATCTAATGGTTGTTAGGCGGCGCAGGGTGACCGCGAATCGGTTCACAAGGGGAAAGATCTATGTTGACCAAACAGATTGACGTGAAGGAAGCCCAAGCGCGATTACAAGAGTTACTCTCCCAAATTGCCTCAGGGGTAGAATGGATTCTTACAGACGGCATGACACCTGTTATATCTGCTCGTGTTACACGCAGGGGCAATTTGGACTAGTCCAGACTTTGACGAACCTCTACCCGCAGAATTCTGGACGGGCAACGCATGAAGTTGCTATTGAACACGCATACATTTATCTGGTGGGATAGTGAACCGGCCAAACTTTCGCCACAGGCTCTGGCACTTTGCCAGGATCGGCAAAATGAGTTACTGCTCAGCGTGGTCAGCGTCTGGGAAATGCAAATCAAACTTCAGTTGGGAAAACTACGGCTGACTTTGCCTTTGAGAGAGATCGCGGCTGAAGCGCAGGCCGTTAAGCTCGCAAGACCGCTTGCGCCGCGCGAATATCCGTCTCGATCTGCGTCTTGAGCGCCTCTAAAGTATCAAAGTGCTGGTCATCCCGCAGGCGCTTCAGCAGCTCGACCTCAAGCTCGGCACCATACAGCTCTTCTTCGGTCTCGAAGAGATGGACTTCAATGCTGGGGCTGGCATCAGCAAATGTGGATCGGCTCCCAATGTAGAGCACGCCGTCGCGCTGAGAATTTTTTAGGGCGACGCGCACAGCATACACGCCCGCTGCCGGCACCAGCACGTTCTTTTCTATAGCCAAGTTCGCCGTGGGATAGCCCAACTGTCGCCCGCGCCCGTCGCCGTGCACGACCGTGCCCCACAGCTTGGGCGTGTACCCCAGCATCGCGTGAGCTTCTTCTGTATACCCGGCCAGCAGGCTCTCGCGGATCGCCGTCGAGCTGATAATTCTCTGGTGAGCAGTCACCGGCGGGACGACCTCGACAGAAAAGTCTAGCTGAGCACCCAGCTGCTCTAAGAGCGTGCTATCCCCCCGGCGGTTCCTCCCAAAACGAGCATCGGGCCCAATAACTATGTGCGCGATTTTCAAGCGGTCGACTAAGATTTTTTGGACGAAGTTTTCCGCCTCCATCCAGCCGACTTCGGGGAATTCCACGACGATCACAGCGTCTATCAACTGAGCAAGCTGCTCCAGCTTCTTGCGCACGGGCATAATGAGAGGCTTGGGGGCCCCTGTATAGTTTTGCGGCGGCTGGCTGAAGACAAACGCAACACTGGGCAAACGATGCTCACGCGCGAGCGCGACCGTGCGCTCCAGCAGCGCCCGATGCCCCCGATGCACCCCATCAAACGTCCCCACGGTGAGAGACGTGCGCTTGATGGGGTGGAACTCAGACAGTCTGACGATGGACATAGAGATGACGATTCAGTTCAGAGAGCACGCGTTCGGTGACTTCGTTCAGCTCGCCGGGGATGACACAACCGGCGGCCTGCTCATGCCCTCCTCCGCCAAAGAGACGGGCCACTCCATTGACGGTTACCCGCCCTTTAGACCGCAGGCTCACTTTGATCTTGCCGTTGTCCAGCTCTTTGAAGAGCACCGCGACTTCGACGCCCTCGACGCTGCGCAGCTCTTCGACCAACCGTTCAGTATCAGTGACCGACGTGTTGGTCTTATGAAAAACTGTCTTGGGGATGGCACTCCAGATGACCCCATCGCTGATCTGGGCGCTCTGGAGGACGTACCCCAAGAGCTGGAGTTCATGCAGGCTCCGGCTCTCGTAGATATTAATAGCGATCTCGCGCGTGTCCACACCGTATGAGAGCAACTGCGCGGCGGTCTCAAGCACCTCGCGGGTGACGTTGGAATTGCGGAATGAGTCTGTATCAGCGACGATGCCCGTATACAGACAGGTCGCGATCTGAGGGGTGATCTCAATGTTAAGATAGCGGGCCAGCTCATAGAGCAGCTGAGTCGTCGAGGCGGCTTCTTTGACGAAGTTGACATGACCGAAGCGCGGGTTATCGCGATGGTGATGGTCAATATTGACGATGATTTGGCCCTCCTGGAAGAGTTTGAGGGCGTCTTCACCGACGCGGCTCAAGTCGCCACAGTCCACGACGCACCAGACTTCGATGTCGTCGCTGCGCAGCTGGGTGGGATGGAGCATCTCTTGAGCGCCCGGCAGAAATCTTAAACTGGGCGGGACGAGATCGCGATTGGCGACCCAGGCTTCTTTGCCCAGCTGTTCTAGCATAAACTTAAGAGCCAGCTCGCTGCCGATGGCGTCGCCTTCGGGGCCGATATGAGAGAGAATGCCAAGTCGCGCGTGGGCGCGGATCACGGCTTTGACCTCACTTAACATTACGAAAGACCTTTCTAACTTAGTGGTCAGTGATTAGGGTATAGTGACTAGCCACTAAGTACTAGCTCACTGTGCTTATTCTACGGGAGAACGTCGCGGATCACCAGTCGCTGGTGGCCGTTGCGCGCGCTGGTATAGACGATGCGCTGGCCGTCGGGGGAGAAAGACGGGAAGCTATCGCGATAGCTATCTTTGGTGAGCCAACGGAAGTTCTGTCCGTCGGCGTCGAGCCGGGCGATGTCAGACTCATCGCCACGGACGGCTTCGAATGCTATCCATCTGCCGTCGCGCGACCAGGCGGGATGCCAGTAGATACCATCTCCCACAGTCAAGCGTTGGCGCACCAAGCCGTTGGGACGCATAGCGTACAGATCCCAGCTGCCCTCGCGGTACGAAGCGAAGACAATCTTATCGTTCTTGGGCGACCAAGCTGGGAAAGCCTCGCGCCGGTCGTCTTGGGTGAGCCTTTCGAGCGCGCTGGTGAGCGGGTCGAGCAGATAGAGATCGGGCCAGCCGTCTCTGAAAGACTCAAAGATAATCTTGCCGTCGGGGGTCCAAGCGGGGTCCCAGTCGGTGGCGACGTTGTGAGTTAACCGCGTGACGTCGGAGCCGTCGGCGTTCATCAGATAGATTTCATAGTTACCATCGCGGCTCGAATAGAAGGCGATCTTTTGTCCGTTGGGGGACCAGCGCGGGTTGAGGTCGCTGGCGCGGTGCGCTGTGAGGCGTTTGAGGTCAACCGTGGGGGAGAGGGTCAGCAAATAGATCTCCGAGTTGCCGTCGCGGTCAGAGACGAAGACTATCTTTGTGCCGTCGGGGGACCAACTTGGGGCCCAGTCGTCGAAGGCTTTGGGTTGGCTTTGTGAAAGGCCACTAAACGTCATTAAGACGGCTCCAGCAAGTAAAGCAAAGAGAACCCTCATACCACCCACGCTGAGAGTGTAGCACTCTGGTGGAGAGAAGTCAAAATTTTGTCTTATCCTCGCAAGATCGGCTCTTTCGCCGCGCGCACGTCGTCCAGGCGGCGCACTGCAGCCCCATAGATAGGCACCGCGTGCGGGGCTTCTTTCAAAACTTGCGGGCTCTCCCTCATCTCTTGCGCGACTTTGATGAGCGCGTCCGCAAAGTGATCTAACTCTTCTTGGCTCACTGTCTCCGTCGGCTCGATCATCATCACTTCGGGAACTATTAAGGGAAAATAGATCGAAGAGGGATGGACCCCGCAGTCAATCAGTCGCTTGGCCACGTCCAAGGTGCGGACTGTTTCCGACATGCCCTTGGTCGTCAGGACGAACTCGTGCATACAGATGCGATCGTAGGGGGCTTTGTAGACTTTGCTCAGCTTGGCCCGCAGATAGTTGGCGTTGAGCACCGCGTTGGTGCTCACGGCTTTTAACCCTGCATCACCTAGCATCCGAATATAGGTGTACGCTCGCACGAGCACCCCAAAGTTCCCGTAGAACGAGTGGACTTTCCCAATGGAGTGCGGGCGCTCGTAGTCGAAAGAATACTTCTTGCCGTCTTGGACGATGCGCGGCACGGGCAGATAGGGTTCGAGTTTTTTGACCACAGCGACCGGCCCAGCGCCGGGGCCGCCCCCCCCATGCGGCGTGCTGAACGTCTTATGTAAGTTATAGTGCACCATGTCAACGCCCATGTCGCCCGGACGAGCCCGTCCGACAATGGCATTCAGATTTGCCCCATCGTAATAGACCAAGCCGCCCACGTCGTGCACGAGTCTGGTGATCTCCAGAATATCCGTCTCAAAGAGCCCTAAAGTATTAGGGTTGGTCAGCATGATACCTGCAACGGAGTCGTCCAGATGGGCCGTGAGTGCTCCTAAGTCTACCAAGCCTCGTGAGTCCGAAGGGATGTGCACCACCTCAAAGCTGCAGATCGCCGCCGAAGCTGGGTTGGTCCCGTGGGCCGAATCGGGCAAGAGGATCTTCGTTCTCTTGTGTAGCTCTTTGGTGTGCTCGAAGTGTTTTTTGATTAAAAGCATCCCGGTCAGCTCGCCGTGGGCACCGGCGGCGGGTTGGAGCGTGATGGCGTCCATGCCGCCGATAGCACAGAGATACTCTCCCAGTTCGTACATCAGTTTTAAAACGCCCTGCGAAAGCTCTTCACCTTGAAGGGGATGGGTGCTGGCGAAGCCGGGAAGCCGCGCCGTGTCTTCATTGATTCGGGGGTTGTATTTCATGGTGCAGCTTCCCAGGGGATAGATCCCGTTGTCCACGCCGTAGTTCATCCGAGACAGTTTTGTATAATGCCGAACGACTTCGACCTGCGAGACCTGGGGGAGTTTGGGGTCTTCTTTGCGGATGAGTTCAGCGGGGATCAGTTCCGTCAAGGTTTTTTCTGGGACGTCGAGCGCTGGGAGTCGCAGGGCGCTTCGTCCCTCTTCACCGATGTCGAAGATCGTCGTTCCCATGAGAGTCTTATGCTCCTTTCAGCGTTTTCACGAAGCGATCCATCTCGGCGCGCGTGCGCTGTTCCGTGACAGCAAGTAAGAGATTGTTGCCGTCAAGCACGTCATACGGTGTTAGGTCAAGTCCGCCGAGAAAGCCTTCGTCGCGCAAGGCTTTCAGTATGCGTGCGGGCTTCTTGCGGGACTGGACAACAAATTCATTGAAGAACGGCCCGGCAAAGCGCAGCACAAATCCCGGCAATCTAGAGATTCTCTCCGCGAGATAGTGCGCCTTCTGGAGATTGATCTCGGCCAGCCTTCTCAGCCCGTGAGGGCCTAGCATTGCTAGATAGATCGTCGCTATCAGGGCCATCAGGGCTTGGTTGGTGCAGATGTTCGACGTCGCTTTCTCTCTTCTAATATGCTGCTCGCGCGTCTGCAGGGCCATTACGTAGCCGGTATTGCCGTCCATGTCAACCGTTCGGCCTGCCATGCGCCCCGGCATCTTGCGCACATAGCGCATCCGAGTAGCGAAGAGCCCCAATAAAGGGCCGCCGAAGCTCTGCAAATTCCCCAAAGGCTGGCCCTCGCCGACGACAATATCTGCCCCCAAAACTCCCGGCGGTGCCAGTATCCCCAAGGAGATCGGATTGACACTCACAATCAGAAATGCCTCTTTGATCGCGTCTTTCAGGCCAGTGAGGTCTTCGATCACTCCGAAGAAGTTCGGGTTCTGTACGATGAGTCCGGCCAAGTCGTTCGCTTCCCTTTGAATGATTGTACGATCGAGCCGACCGTCTTCGGTGAATGGCACGGCCTGCAGTTCTAAGCCTGCGCCCCACGCGTAGGTTTTCAAGCACTCCCAATAATGCGGGTTGATGCTCTTGGCAACGAGGAACTTCGTGCGTTCTGTCGTGTTCTTGGCCATGAGCATCGCTTCGGCCAGGGCCGAGCCGCCGTCGTACATGGAAGAGTTGGCGACTTCCATCCCCGTGAGTGCGCACATCATCGTTTGGAACTCGAACATCCACGTTAATGTCCCTTGAGAGAGCTCGGCCTGATAGGGCGTATAGCAGGTGAGAAACTCGCCGCGCGAGATCAGATGGGAGATGATGCTGGGGACATAGTGATCGTAGATTCCCCCGCCGAGGAAGCTCACATAGTCGTCGGTGTTTGCGTTTTCTCGTGCCAGTGTGCGCAAGAGCTGTTTGGCTTCAAGCTCGCTCAGCGGCTCCAGTCCTATGGGCTTGAATTTGCTCAAGACTTCAGAGGGGATGTCGGCGAAGAGCTCTTCCATGTCGTTCAGCCCTATTGCGGCGAGCATCTTGCGCTGGTCTTCCGGGGTGTTGGGGATGAACTCAAATACAGACATATCAGTGGCTCCCGATATGCTGTTCGTATTGTTCTGCCGTCAGCAAGCTATCTAACTCTTTGGCGTCGCTGACGGCGATCAGCACGATCCAGCCCTGCTCGTGAGGAGATTGATTGATCAATTCGGGTTTGCTCTCTAACTCTGTATTGACAGCGATGATCTCGCCGCTGACGGGTGCATAGATGGGCGAGACGGCCTTCACGGACTCGACCGTCGCCAGCTCTTCCATCTGTTTGACTTTCTTGCCGACCTTGGGCAGCTCGACATAGACAACATCGCCCAGCTCGTGCTGCGCGTGGTCGGTGATGCCGACTCTGGCTCTGTCGCCTTCGAGCTTGACCCATTCGTGCTCTTTGGTGTAGCGATATTCTTTCGGATAGGGCATGGGGTATCTCCTTTATCGTGTTTGATGGCCGTAGAAGTTTAGCGCGTTGTGGGCATGGAGCGCAAGTCGCCTCCCTTCGGGTGGGTCTTAGGCAGGGTGCGGGGTTCCCTGGCGGAACGTTTAGGCGCGACCATCGTTCAGTACAAGGCTGCACCTAAACGTTCCGGACTCCCCCTTCACTCGGCACCCCGCCCGCTTCTCTTTCTGTAATTTGCGGGATGGTCCGCACGCTGCAGCTTCACTCTAGCACCGCTCCCCACCCTTGACCATAAG
>FWWM01005044.1_pt1 | contig 29662 bp, 30 predicted proteins | sample 2228351 | NCBI WGS metagenome assembly FWWM01 (sample SAMEA103939774, study PRJEB20133) | metagenome | reverse complement strand
GGCCAAGGCCCAGGACATCCTAGCCCTGGTCCGGGCCATCCAGGAGGAGCTCCCCCTGGAGCTGGAATGGGAGGTGTGGCCGTGAGGTGGGTCCTTCTGGGCCTTCTCCTCGCCACCTTGTACGTGGGGAGCCTGGCCCTTTTCCCCGTGGAGGAGGTGCGGGTGGAGGGGCTAAGGCACCTAAGGGAGGAAGAGGTGCTTAAAGCCCTCGAGCTCGCCCCCGGGGACCCTTGGCTTTGGGTCCTGCCCGGGCGGGTGAAGGCCCTTGGACAAAACCCCTGGGTGGCCGAGGCCCGTCTGGAAAAGCCCCGGGTGGGGGCGGTGCGGGTGGTGGTGCGGGAGCGGAAGCCCTTCCTTCCCCTGGAGGACGGCCAGGCCCTCTCCGAGGACGGGGTCCTCCTCCCCGGAGGGGCCCCCCACGCCCACGGGCCCCGGGTGGTGGGCCGGGGGCCCCTTCCCAAGGAAGCCCTCCTGGCCCTGGCCCGGGCCTACCCCGAGGCCCGCCGCCTCCGCTACACCCCCGCGGGGTTCTGGGTGGAGCTTCCCGAGGCTGTCCTTTTTGCCCCAAGCGCAGAACTTCTGCTAAAGTATGCCCAAGCGCCCAGGCCTAAGGGCCAGGTTTTCCTGTATTCTTGGGGGGTGAGCCAGCGCCCATGATCATCGCCGGATTGGACGTAGGGACCAGCAAAGTGACCACCGTCATCGGGGAACTCGCCCCCGATGGGGTTTTGGACATCATCGGCGAGAGCACCGTCCCCTCCCAGGGGCTCAAGCGGGGGGTGGTGGTCAACCTGGAACGGACCACCGAGGCCATCCGGCAAAGCCTTTTCCAGGCGGAAAGGGTGGCGGGCATCAAGGTGGAGCGGGTGGTGGTGGGGGTGGGCGGCCCCCACCTGAAAGGGGTCACCAGCCACGGCCTGGCGGCCATCCGCCGGGGGCACACCATCGCCGAAGCGGACGTGGAGCGGGCCATTGAGCAGGCCAAGGCCTACCCCCTGGACGGGGAGATGGAGCTCCTCCACGCCCTGCCCCTGGAGTACCGGGTGGACGGGCAGGAGGGGATCCGCGACCCCGTGGGCATGGCGGGGGTGCGCCTCGAGGTGGACGTGCACCTGGTGGCCGCAGGGCGCGGCCCCCTGGCCAACCTGCGCCGGGCGGTGGAGGGGGCAGGGCTGGAGGTGGAGGCCTTCGTGGTCCAGGCCCTGGCCAGCGGCCTGGGGGTCCTCCTCCCCGAGGAGGAGAACATGACCGTCCTCCTCCTGGACATCGGGGGCGGCACCACGGACGTGGCGGTGTTCAAAAACGGCCGCCTGGCCCATACCGCCGTCCTGCCCCTTGGGGGGGAGCACGTGACGAACGACATCGCCCAGCTCCTCAAAATCCCCTTTGAGGAGGCCGAAAGGGTGAAGCGGAAGTACGGGGCCGCCCTCCCCGAGCTCGCCGACCCGGAGCTGGTCCTGGAGATCAACCAGGAAGGGGGCACCCTGGGAGAGGTGCCCGCTCCCGAGCTGGCCCGCATCATCCGCCCCCGCCTGCGGGAGATCCTCCACCTGGCCCGCCAGAGCGTGGACGAGGCCCTGGGACCCCTGGAGATCCGGGTGAACCGGGTGGTCCTCACCGGGGGGAGCACCCTCATGCGGGGGGTGGACCTCCTGGCCCGCCAGCAGTACAACCTGCCGGTGCGGATCGGCAAGCCCCAAGGGGTTTCCGGCCTCACGGACGTGGTGGCCTCCCCGGCCCACGCGGCCGCGGTGGGGCTGGTGCGCTACGGGGCCACCCTGCCCGTGCGCACCCCGGAAAGGAGGGTGACCAAGAGGAGCGAAGAGGGGCCGAAGGGGCAGGGATTTCTGGCTAAGATTAAAGATTTTTTAAGCAATCTATTCTAGGGGGAGGGTATGGAAGGAGCACGGATCAAGGTCATCGGCCTGGGGGGTGCGGGGAACAACGCGGTGAACCGCATGATCGAGGCGGGGCTTTCGGGGGTGGAGTTCATCGCCGCCAACACCGACGCCCAGGTCCTGGCGAAGAGCCTGGCGGACGTGCGCATCCAGCTGGGGGAGCGGCTCACCCGGGGCCTGGGGGCGGGGGCCAACCCGGAGGTGGGGGAGAAGGCGGCGTTGGAAACGGAAGACCTCATCGCCGAGGCCCTGGAGGGGGCGGACCTGGTCTTCATCACCGCGGGGATGGGGGGCGGCACGGGCACGGGAAGCGCCCCCGTGGTGGCGGAGATCGCCAAGCGGTTGGGGGCCCTGGCGGTGGCCGTGGTCACCCGGCCCTTTAGCTTTGAAGGTCCGAAGCGCATGCGGGCCGCGGAGGAGGGCATCAAGCGCCTGAGGGAGCGGGTGGACGCCATGGTGGTGGTCCAGAACGACCGCCTCCTCTCCGCGGTGGACAAGAAGATGACCCTGAAAGACGCCTTCCTCATCGCCGACCGGGTCCTCTACCACGGGGTGAAGGGGATCACGGACGTCATCAACCTCCCCGGCCTCATCAACGTGGACTTCGCCGACGTGAAGGCCCTCCTGGAGGGGGCGGGCCAGGTCCTCATGGGCATTGGGGCGGGCCGGGGGGAGGCGCGGGTGGAGGAGGCCGCCCGCTCCGCCACCCAAAGCCCCCTCCTGGAGCGCTCCATAGAGGGGGCAAGGCGGCTTCTCCTCAACGTGGTGGGCTCGGAGGACCTCTCCCTCATGGAGGCCGCGGAGGTGGTGGAGAGGATCCGCGAGGCCACCGGCCACGAGGAGGTGGACATCCTCTACGGGGTCACCTACGACGAACGGGCCCAGGACGAGCTCCGGGTGATCCTCATCGCCGCGGGGTTCGGGGAGAGCACCGTGGTGCCCCGGCCCGCCCGCCCCATTGACCTCGGCATGGGCCACGTGGACCCCTACAACTACGAGATCCCCGCCTTCCTGCGCTACGGGGACGGGGACTACCCTCCAAAGCGCGGGAACTAGCAGGATGGTGGTCCTAGGGGTGGACCCCGGCATCACCCACCTGGGCCTAGGGGTGATCCAGGTGGAGGGGGGGCGGGGGGCCCTCAAGGCCTTCCTCCTCCACGGGGAGGTGGTGGAGACCTCCAGCAAGGAGGGGGCCGCAAACCGGGTGGGCCGGATCTACGAAAGGGTGCGGGCGGCCCTCGAGGCCCACGCCCCCGAGGCCCTGGCGGTGGAGGAGCAGTACTTCTACCGGCAGAACGAGCTGGCCTACAAGGTGGGCTGGGCCCTGGGGGCGGTGCTGGTGGCGGCCCACCAGAGGGGGGTGCCGGTCTTCGCCTACGGCCCCATGCAGGTGAAGCAGGCCCTGGTGGGGCACGGCCACGCCCCCAAGGAGGCCGTGGCCTTGGCGGTGCGGGGGGCGCTGGGCCTTAAGGAGGCCCCCAAGCCGAGCCACCTGGCGGACGCCCTGGCCATCGCCCTGACCCACGCCTTTTACGCCCGGCTCTCCGCGGCCAAGCCCCTGTAGCCAAAACCCCTAACGCCCACCCATACTGGGCCTATGCGGAGGTTTCTCGCCCTCCTTCTGGGCCTGGGGCTGGGCCTGGCCCAGGTCTACCGGGCCCTCCCCGGAGCGGAGACCGGCTGGGGCCCTCTAGACCGAAGCTACGCCCTGGTGTACGAGGCGGAGGCCCCCAAGGCGGTGCTCCTCTTCGTGCCGGGCCTCCTCGGGGGGAGCACCAACTTCGCCCTCCTGGCGGAAAGGCTCCGGGCCCTTGCCCCCTGGGCGGAGGTCTGGGCCTGGGAACGGCGGGCCAACGGCCTCGAGGACCGCCGGGGCTTCCGCCGGGAAGACCCCCTGGCCTACTACGAAACCCTGGCGGAGCCCGACCTCAGCCCCTTGCGGGCCTTTGGCCTCCGGGTGCACCTAGAGGACCTGGACCGGGCGGTGGAGGAGGCAGGGAGGCGGGGGCCGGTGGTCCTTTTGGGCCACTCCCTGGGGGCGGCCCTGGCCACCCTGTACGCCTTCCAATACGGGGAAAAGCTAAAGGGCCTCGTCCTTCTGGACGGCACCCTAAACCCCCCAACCCTCACCAGGGAGGCCCTGGAACGGGGGACGAGGACCCCCTTCGGTGCCCTGCCCGGGCTTTCCGACCTCCTCGCGGGCAGGGCCGACCCCGTTTTCCGCCTGCCCTTCCTGGGGCCAAAGGCCCTGGCTTTGGCGGAGGCGGAGGCCTTTTTGGCCGCCCAAAGGCCGGAGGAAGCGGTGCCCCTCGGCCCCCACCGGGCCACCCGGGAGGCCCGGGCCCTCCTTCGGGTGGACGACGACTATAGCCTCTTCCCCCTTTTCGCGGTGAGCGCGGGCCGGGCCTGGGCCCGGGAAGGGTTTAGCCTCCTCGGGCTCCTCCAGGGGCGGCTGGTGCGCACCGTGCGGGGGCCCAGGGGCGGGGCGGTCCGCTGGCAGGACACCGGGGAGGCCACCGACCCCCGGGCCTTCCTGCGGGCCTTTGCCCGGGAAGAGACCGGCTTTTCCGAGTGGTACTTCCCCTTGCGCCTCCTCTTGGAGCTGGGGGGCTACCCCCACGTGCTGCCGGGGCTTGGGCCCCGGCCCCTCCCCTACCCCATCCTGGGCCTGGGGGCGGGCCGGGGGCTTTTGCCCCGGGAAGAGGGGTTCCGCCTGGACGAGCTCTTCCCCAGGACCCCCGTCCGGGCCGAGATCCTCCCCCGCCTCACCCACCTGGACCTCCTCACGGAGCGGGAGGGCCGGACCGCCAGGGCCATCCTGGCCTACCTGAAGGGGCTGGGCCTGCCCTAAAGCGAGGGGCTTAGCCGAGCCAGCCCTTGCGGGCGGCATAGCGGAGGAGCTCGCCCCGGCTTTTCAGGCCCAGCTTCTCCATGCCCCGCTCCCGGTAGGTGGCCACGGTCTTTTCGGAAATCCCCAGGCGTTCGGCCACCTCCTTGTGGGAAAGGCCCTGGGCCAAAAGGCGGAGGACCTCCTCCTCCCGGGGGGAGAGGGGGGCCTCCTCCCCCTCCTTCTGGACCAGCTCCACCGCCAGGCGCATGGCCAGGGCGGGGTTGAGGTAGCGCCCCCCCCGGGCCACGGTGAGGAGGGCATCCAGAAGCTCGTGGTCCACCGCCCCCTTGCTCACGTACCCCTGCCCCCCCGCCTGGAGGAAGCCCCGCACGTACTCCAGGTCCTCGTGCATGGAAAGGGCGAGAAGCCTGAGGTGGGGGAAACGGGCCCTTAGGCGCTGGGCCAGCTCTATCCCGTTCATGTCCGGCAGGGCAACGTCCAGGATGGCCACGTCGGCCTCCAGGCCCTCCAGAAGGCCCAAGGCCTCGAGGCCGCTCCCCGCCTCCCCCACCACCCTCACCCCCCGGGCCTCCAGGAGGTGCTTAAGCCCCGTGCGCACCAGGGCGTGGTCCTCCACCAGCACCACCCGGATCACGCCTTCACCTCCAGGGGCAGGCGGATCTGGATCCAGGTGCCCCGGCCGGGGGCGCTTTCCAGCAGGAACCGGCCCCCCACCAGCTCCACCCGCTCCCGCATGCCCAAAAGCCCCTGCCGGCCCGCCTCCACCGCCTCGGGCACGAAGCCCCGGCCCCCGTCCTCCACGAAGACCCGCACCTCCCCCTCCGCCTCCAAAACCCCCACCGCCGCCCAGGGGCTCTCCGCGTGCCGGGCCACGTTGGTCAGGGCCTCCTGGACCACCCGGTAGATGACGGTCTCCCACTCCCGGGGCAGGGGGTGGAGGAGGTGGAAGGAAAGGTCCACCCGGATCCCCGTGCGCTCGGAAAACTCCCGCACGTAGCGCTCCAGGGCCGCCTTGAGGCCCAGGTGGTCCAGGACGCTTGGCCTTAGGTCCCAGGCCAGGCGGCGCACCTCGGCCAGGGTGCGCCGGACCAGCTCCTTTAGGGGCTCGGACCCGGGAAGGCTTTCCAACCCCAGAAGGAGGCCGGTGAGGGCCTGGCCGATCTCGTCGTGGAGCTCCCGGGCCAGCCGCCCCCGCTCCTCCTCCTGGGCGGCCAGCCAGGCGCTCATGAGCCGGGCCCGCTGGCGCTCCTTTTCCTCCAGGAGGCCGTAGAGCCGGGCGTTTTCCAGCGCCGAGGCCAGGGGCAGGGAAAGGGCCCCCAGAAACTCCCTCAGCCAGGCCTCCTCCACCTGGGGGGCGCCGTGGAGGACCAGGGCCCCCCTGGGCGGCACCGGCACCGCCACCCCCCCGGGGGCCACCACCACCTGGCCCCGGCGGAGGGCCTCCTCGGCCAGGGGGCCCACCGCCCCCAGGGGGCAGAGGCGCTGGCAGGCCCGGCAGTGGACCACCCGGCCCTCCACCCAGAGGTCCCCGCACAAAAAGCCCAGCTCCCGCGTGAGGAGGGAAAGGACCCGCTCGGCCAGCTCCTCCAGCCTTAGGGCGTGGGCCTCGGCCAGGAGGCGGTTTAGGAGGAGGAGCTGGCGCCTTTGCTGGGCCACCGCCTGGCCCATCCCGTTCAGGGCCCGGCCCAAAAGCCCAAGCTCGTTCTTGGGCTCGGGGAAGACCGGGGCCTCCCCCTGGCCCACCCGGGCCACCCGTTCGGTCATGGCCCTCAGAGGCTCCAGGTGCCTGAGGAGGAGGAAGTACCCGAGCCCGCCCCCCAGGCCCACGGCCCAGAGAAGACCGAAAAGCCCTGTGCGCGCCACCTGGCCCACCTCCGCCCAGAGAGGGGCCTGGTAGAACCCCAGGCGGAGCCGACCGATCTGCCCCCCAAAGATCTCCGCCTCGGTCTGGTAGACGGTCTGGCCCTCTAGGCTCAGCGTCCTCTCCCCCCCCAGGGCCCGAAGGGCCTCGGGCACCCCCCCCTCCAGGGTGTGCACCAGGACCCAGCCCTCCGGGTCCAGCACGTAGGCGTAGGCCAGGTCTGGATCGCGGGCCTGGGCGGCGCGGAGCCGCTCCCAGGCGGAAAAGCGGTCCCCCAGGAGGAGGTCGTCCGCAAGGAGGGCGGCCAGGTCTTGGGCCGCGCCTCGAGCCCGCTGCCAAAGGGCCTTCTCCCCCTCCGCCCAAAGGAAGGTGGCCCCGCCCAGGATGAGCACCCCCCCTGTGACCAGGGCCGAGAGGAGCAGGGTGGCGAAGAGCTGGTGGACGAGCCCCCACCTCACGGCAGCACCTCCTCCGCCCGGCGGTACACCCGCACGTAGTCCCAAGCCTCTGCGGGCCGGAACCCCTTAAGGCCCAGCGTCCGCAAAACCCGCTGCCCCTCCGGGGTGCCGGCGTAGGCGAGAAGACCCTTTAGGAGGCGGTCTTTAAGGCCAGGGTCCAGCCCCTTGCGGGCCACGATGGGGGGCGGGGGGTCGGTGGGCCCCCGCCAGACCACCCGCAGCCCAGAGAGGCCCAGGGTTTCATACACCACCCGGTCCACCGCCGCCCCCTCCGCCAGGCCTTGGAGCACGGCCAGGAGGGCCCGGTCGTGGTGGTAAGCGAAGAAGGCCTGGGCGAAGAACCCCTCCCCGAGACCCCGGGCGGCCAGCTTAGGCCAGGCGTGGCCGGTGTTGGAAAGGGGGTCGGTGAAGGCAAAGGGGAGGCCCTTCAGATCCGCCAGGGTACGGTAAGGGGAGGAGGCCCGCACCACCACCAGGCTCTGGTAGGGCACGAACGTCTCCCCGGCCAGGAGCACCTCCAAAACCCCCTCCTCCGCCCCGAGCCCCGCGGCCAGGGTACAGAGGAAGCCCAGATGGGCCCGGCCTTGGCGCAGGGCCTCGAGGACCTCCCCATAAGTGCGGCGGCCGAAGACCTCTACCCGCACCCCGAGCCACTCCCCCAGGCCCTGGAAGAGGGCCCGGTAGGGTTCGGCCTCCTTGGGGGAGCGCATCCCCGCCACCACCACCCGGACCGTCCCCGTGGGGGCCTCGGGGGCGTAGGGCGGGGCCAGCGCCACCTCCGGCGGGCGGGCGCAGGCCGCAAGAAGAAGCGCCAAGACCCCAAGCCCCCGCATCAACCCCAGCCTAGAAGAGGCTAAGGGGTATAAATGTCCTCGCCCCTGTCCGCCCTCTCCCGGACAAGCCCGTCCAAAGACCGCCCGCTACCGCCCCCTTAGGCCCAAGCCTAGCCTGAAGGCGAAAGGAGGTGGGCGATGGAAAAACCCCTGAATCCGGAGGAACGGCGGCGCTTCCTCTCCAAGTTCGCCAGCGCCGTCTTCGCCTCCATGGTAGCCCCGGGCCTGGCCCAGGCCCTGCCCCAAACCCCGCCCCCCACGGGGGAGGACAAGGACGTCCTCCTGCGCATGCAGGAGGACCTGGAGCGGGCGCTTAAAAACCCCAAGCGCCGCTGGGGCATGGTGATCGACCTCAGGAAGTGCGTGGGCTGCCACGCCTGCACCGTGAGCTGCATGGCGGAAAACCGCCTTCCCCCGGGCGTGGTCTACCGGCCGGTGACGGAGGAGGAGGTGGGCACCTACCCCAACGTCACCTACCGCTTCGTCCCCCGTCCCTGCATGCAGTGCGACGACCCCCCCTGCGTGCCTGCCTGTCCCTACGACGCCACCTGGAAGCGGGAAGACGGCATCGTGGAGATCGACTACGAGCTCTGCGTGGGGTGCGAAAAGTGCATCCCCCCTTGCCCCTATGGCGCCCGCCACAAGGACGAGGGCGCCTACTGGACGGAAAGGACCCCAGGCCAGGGGGAGATGCCCTACGAAACCCTTCCCGTCTACGAGTGGGGCAAGAAGGTGGCCCGGGAGGACGAGGCCGGCCCCATGGACAAGGTGCGCAAATGCCACTTCTGCCTGCACCGGATCTCCCAGGGCCTCCTTCCCCAGTGCGTCACCACCTGCATCGGGCGCGCCACCTTCTTCGGGGACCTGGAGGACCCCGCCTCCCTGGTCCACCACCTGGCCAAGTCCCCCAACGCCATCCGGCTTAAGGAGGAAGCGGGCACCAAGCCCCGGGTGTACTACCTGGTGTAGGAGGTAGCCATGGAAAAGGTTTCCCGGCGTGAACTCCTCAAGCTTTCGGGGGCGGGCGCCCTTCTCGGCCCCTTGGGGCTCGCCCTGCAGGAGGCTTCGGCCCAAGGGGGCCTGGCCTACGAGGTCCAGCTCCCCGAAAACACCATCTACTCCTCCTGCCTCCAGTGCAACACCGGCTGCCCCATCAAGGTGAAGCTCTCCGAGGGCGTGGCGGCCAAGATGGACGGCAACCCCCTCTCCCCCTGGACCTTCCGGCCCCACCTGCCCCTGAATACGGACCTAGAGACCCTGGCCAAGGTGGACGGGGCCCTCTGCCCCAAGGGCCAGGCGGGCATCCAGACCGCCTACGACCCCTACCGCGTCCGCCGGGTCCTGAAGCGGGCCGGCCCCCGGGGCAGCGGCAAGTGGGTGGAGATCCCCTTTGAGCAGGCGGTGCGGGAGATCGTGGAGGGGGGGCAGCTTTTCAAGGAGATCGGCGACGAACGCCACTACCCCGGCCTTAAGGAGGTCTGGGCCCTCCGGGACCCCCAGGTGATGAAGGCCATGGGGGATGCGGTGAAGGCCATCTGGGCGGAGAAGGACCCCGCCAAGAAAAAGGCGCTGGTGGAGAAGTTCAAGGAAGACTTCAGGGAACACCTCCACACCCTCATCCACCCCGACCACCCCGACCTGGGGCCCAAGAACAACCAGGTGGTTTTCGCCTGGGGCCGGCTCAAGGCGGGGCGGAGCGAGTTCATCCGCTGGTTCTTCGGCCAGGGCCTGGGCACCGTGAACCTCCACGGCCACACCACCGTCTGCCAGGGCTCCATGTACTTCACCGGCAAGGCCATGAGCGAGCAGCCCACCTTTGACGCTTCGGGCAAGCTCTCCTGGTCTGGGGGGGCCAAGTTCTACTGGCAGGCGGACCTCTCCAAGGCCCGCTTCGTGGTCTTCGTGGGGGCCAACGTCTTCGAGGGGAACTACGGGCCCCCCTTGCGGGTGGGCTGGATCACGGAACGGGCGGCCAAGGGAGAACTGGAGTACGCCATCGTGGACCCCAGGGGGCAGAAGAGCATCAAGGGAGCCAGCCGCTGGATCGCCCCCAAGCCGGGCCACGACGCGGCCATCGCCCTCGGGGTCATCCGCCTCCTCCTGGAGTGGGACAAGATTGACCGCCGCTTCCTCTCTGCCGCCAACAAAGCCGCGGCCAAGGCCATCGGGGAAAGCACCTGGAGCAACGCCGCCTGGCTGGTGAAGATGAAAGACGGCCAGCCAGAACGGCTCCTCAGGGCCAGCGACCTGGGCCTTCCCAAGCCCAAGGCCAAGGTGGGGGACAAGGAGGTGGAGCTGGACGCCCCCGTAGTCCTGGCACAAGGGCGGCCCCTGGCCTTCAACCCCAACGATGAAACCCAGGCGGCCTTCGGGGAGCTTTTCGTGGACACCCGCCTGGAGGGGATCCCGGTGAAAAGCGCCCTCCAGCTCCTAAAGGAAGAGGCTTTCAAACACCAGGTGAAGACCTGGGCCGCCCTCGCCGGGGTGAGGGAGGAGGACATCCGCTTCCTGGCGGAGAAGTTTGCCCAGTACGGCAAGAAAGCGGTGGTGGACGTCCACCGGGGGGCCAGCCAGCACACCAACGGCTTCTACAACGTCTTCGCCTGGTTTGCGGTGAACGTCCTCGTGGGCAACCTGGACCACCAGGGGGGCTTTGTCCAGGCCAGCACCTACGACATCACCGGGGGCAAGGCGGGCGGGCCCTTCGCCTTAAGCAAGCTCCACCCCAAGCCCCTAAGCCCCTTCGGCATCAGCCTCATCCGCCACGAGGTGAAGTACGAGGACACCACCCTCTTCCAGGGCTACCCGGCCAAGCGCCCCTGGTACCCCCACGCCTCGGACGTCTACCAGGAGATCCTGCCCTCCGCGGCCCAGGGCTACCCCTACCCGGTGAAGATACTCTTCCACTACATGGGCTCCCCGGCCTACGCCCTTCCGGGCGGGCACGAGCAGATCCGGGCCATGCTGGACCCGGACCAGATCCCCCTCATCGTGGCCTTTGACATCGTGGTGGGGGACTCCTACCTCTTCGCGGACTACATCATCCCCGACCTCTCCTACCTCGAGCGCTGGGAGTTCCACGGCTCCCACCCCTCCATCATCTGGAAGGTCCAGCCCGTGCGCCAGCCCGCCATCCCCCCCATCCCCGAGGAGGTGGAGGTCTTCGGCCAGCGGATGCCCATCTCTCTGGAAAGCTTCCTCCTGGCCCTGGCGGAGCGGCTTGGGGTTCCGGGCTTCGGGGAAAAGGGCTTCGCCAACGGCATGCCCTTCACCCACATGGACCACTTCTACCTGAAGCTGGCGGCCAACCTGGCCTTCGGGGAGAAGGCAGACGGCTCGGAGGCCCTGCCCGAGGCGGACGAGAGGGAGCTTCAGGTCTTCCGGAAGGCCCGCCGCCACCTCCCCCCTTCGGTCTTTGACGAGAATCGCTGGCGGGAAGCGGTGGGGGACGAGGGGCTCTTTAGGCGGGTGGTCTACCTCCTGAACCGGGGCGGGCGCTTCCAGGAGTTCGCCAAGGCCTACGCCCAGAACGACCTGGTGGCCAACCGCTACGGGAAGCAGGTGAACCTCTTCCTGGAGAAGCAGCTCCTCTCCAAGAACGCCATGACCGGGAAGCCCTACGGGCCCCTGCCCACCTACCTCCCCCCCTACCGGGACGTCCTGGGGAACCCCCTCGCCGACCCCGGTTACGGCCTCACCCTCCTCACCCACCGGGACATCCTCCAGACCAAGAGCCGCACCGTAAGCAACTACTGGCTCCTCAGCATCAAGCCGGAAAACGCCCTCCTGGTGAGCGCGGAAGACGCCCAGCGCCTGGGCCTTAAGGACGGGCAGAAGGTCAGGGTGGTCTCCGCCACCAACCCCAAAGGGGAGTGGGACCTGGGGCCTTTCGGCAAGAAGCCCATGGTGGGGAAGGTGAAGGTGGTCCAGGGGATGCGCCCGGGGTGCGTGTCCTTCGCCCTGGGCTGGGGCCACTGGGCCTACGGGGCCACAGACATCGTGGTGAACGGGCAGGTCCTCAAGGGGGACCCCCGCCGGGCCCAGGGGGTCCACGCCAACGCCGCCATGCGCCTGGACCCTTACCTGAAGGACATGGCCCTCACGGACACCGTGGGGGGTAGCGTGGTCTTCTACGAGACCAAGGTCAACCTCATCCCTGTCTAGCCCAAGTCCCCCCGGGGCCACCCGGGGGGACAAAGCTACTGGGATACCCATGGTAAGGTTTTGCTTGGGGGTAAGGAGGTGAAGGCGTGATTCCCGCTCTGCGCGAAGCAAAAGGCCAAGCCCGGTGGGCGCTGGAGTTCATCCGCACGGTGATGCTCCTCCTCTGCCTGGTGGGCTGGGTCATGTACCCTTTGGAGCTCCTCCTTTTGGAACACTGGACGGAGGCCTGGCAAAGCCGCATCCCCTTCTTCGTGGCGGTGCCGGGGTTTATCTTCACCCTGTGGGTGCTCTTTGACCGGAAGACCTCCTGGGTGCGCTGGGCCTTCCTCCTCACCATGTGGGCCTCGGTGCTCACCGGGGCCTTGGGGGCCTACTTCCACCTTCTCTGGAACTTTGAGGGGGAGGTGGACTGGGACTTTGCGGCCGCCATGGAGGCCATGGCGGGAAGCCGGCCGGTTTTGGCGGCCCTAGCCTTCACCCACATGGGGGTCACGGGCCTCCTCTCCATCTACCGGGCCCGCTGAAGGAGGTGCAGGATGATCGAAGCCCTCATCAAAGCCCAAACCGAGGAGGAGCGCCTCCTGGAGTTCCTGCGGAGCACCTTCCTCCTCATCGCCCTGGTGGGGTTCCTCTTCTACGGCATGGAGCACTGGGTCCTGGACCACTGGACGGAGAGCTGGCAGAGCCGCATCCCCTTCTACGTCTCCCTGGTGGGGGCCCCCCTGACCTTCCTCATGTTCTTCCACCGGGGGCCCTGGGTGCGCTACCCCTTCCTCCTCTGGATGCTGGCGAGCGTCCTCACCGGGGTCCTGGGGGCCTACTACCACCTCCTCTGGAACGCCCAGGACGCGGAGGTGAGCCTTTGGAGCCTCTCGGGGTTCCTGGAGGCTTTTAAAGGAAGCCGGCCGGTGCTGGCGGCCTTGGCCCACACCCACGTGGGGGCCGTGGCCTTTGTGGTGGGGATAACCATACGGGACGGGAGGTAAGCATGGAGAAGATCAAAGGCCTACTCTGGTTCGGGATGGTGGCGTTGGGCCTGGCCCTGGCGCAGGCCCCCAAGGTGGACGGCAAGATCGCCGCGGGCGAGTACGCCAAGAGCTACAAGCACGATAAGTCGGGGATCACCCTCTACTGGAGCATCGTGGGGGATACCCTCTACCTGGCCCTCGAGGGCGAGAGCAAGGGCTGGATCGGGGTTGGGTTCCTCTCGGAGAAGACCAACAAGAAGCAGGGGGCGGACCAGTACCTCTTCTACCTGGAAGGGGGCAAGCTGGTGGCCCTGGACATGTACCAGACCAAGCGCACCGGCGCGCCCGTACCCGACGACAAGGAGGGGGGCAAGAACTCCATCCTGGCCAGCGCCGCCACCTACGAGGGGGGCCGCTGGAGTGTGGAGTGGAGCCGGAAGCTGAAGACCGGGGAGCCCACCGACGTGGACCTCGCCGCCGGCCGGAAGCTCATCCTCCTCCTGGCCCACGCGGAAAAGATGGACCCCAAGGAGGAGCACAAGAAGACCGAGCGCTGGTACGTGGAGGACTTCGCCTTCTAAAGCCCTTTAGGCCCCGGGGGCTTAGGGTCCCCCGGGGCGCGTTTTGCGGGGCGAAACATACCCTTGACTTTAATGTGCTCATATGTATATTGAAGCCATGGCGCGGCGTCCCCAACCCTTACCCCTTCTGGTCTTCGGCCTCTCGGCCCTGGCCCTCTCCTGGGCCGTCCTCCAGGCGGGGGGCCTAAGGTTGGTCCTGGCCTTCTGGCTTGGGGTGTGGCTGGGCCTGGCCCTCTTCCACGCCCGCTTCGGCTTCGCCTCGGGCTTCCGGCGCTTCCTCCTCACGGGGGAAAGCCGCCTGATCCGGGCCCACTTTCTCCTCTTCGCCCTCACCGCCACCCTCTTCGCCCCCTTCCTGGCCACGGGGGTGGCCTCGGGGTTCGTGGTGCCCCTGGGGGTGGGGCTCCTCCTGGGGGCCTTCCTCTTCGGAATCGGGATGCAGCTTGGGGACGGGTGCGCCTCGGGCACCCTCTACCACACGGGGAGCGGGGACACCCGGGGGCTTTTCACCCTCCTCGGGTTCATGGTGGGCTCCCTGCTTGGGGTCTTCCACCTCCCCTACTGGCAGGGCCTGCCCCAGTTGGCCCCGGGCAGCGCCCTGGAGTGGTTCGGGGGGCCTTGGGGGGCGGTTCTGGGCTACGCCCTTTGGATGGCCCTTCTCCTCGGGCTTTACCTCCTGGTGGCCCGGGTGGAGCGGGCGCGCAGGGGGCGGGTGGAGCCCCTCTGGCAGGGGCAGGGCCACCCCCTCTTTGGGCCCTGGTCCTTGGGGGTGGGGGCCTTGGCCCTGGCCCTGGGAAGCCTCCTCACCCTGCTCCTTTTGGGGCGGCCGTGGGGCATCACCTCGGCCTTCGCCCTCTGGGGCGGGAAGCTGGCGGAGGCCTTGGGGGTTCCCGTCTTGGACTGGGCCCTCTTCCAGGCCCCGGAGTTCGCGGAGAGGCTCATGGGAAGCGTCCTCCAGGACCCCACCAGCGTCATGGACTTCGGGCTTTTCCTGGGGGCCTTCCTGGGGGCGGCCTTGGGGGGCAACCTCCGCTTCCAGGACCCCCGCCGGATTCCCCTATCCACCCTCCTCGGGGTCTTCCTGGGCGGGGTGCTCATGGGCTATGGGGCCCGGCTGGCCTCCGGGTGCAACATCGGGGCCTACCTGGGCGGGGTGGCCTCCTTCAGCCTCCACGGCTACGTCTGGGGGCTTGCCGCCCTCTTGGGCACCGCCTTAGGGATGCGGCTTAGGCCCCTTTGCCGCCTAGCACCGGAGGTAGCGGGGCAGGACCTCCTCCAGGGGCGTGGGGCGCGGGAGGAGGCCCTTTAGGGCCTCGGGGAAGGGGGCGGTGTTCCCCAGCTTGAGCATCCGGTACTGGTCCAGGGTGATGGGGGCGAAGGGCAGGGGGGAGAGGAGGGGAACCAGGAGGTCCAGGAGGGGAAGGGGGATGGGAAAGAAGGGCTTCTTCCGGCCCACCGCCTCCATCACGAGCTCCAGAAGGCCCCTAAGGGTGTACTCCTTGGGCCCCACCAGGTCCAAGGGGCCAAAGACCCCCTTTTCCAAGGCCCCCACGGCCACCTCCGCCACGTCCCCCGCGTAAACGGGCCGGAAGGGAAAGCCCCCATCCCCCAGGAGGGGCACGAAGGGGAGGGGCTGGCAGACCAGGCCCCTTAGGATCTTTCCGAAGAACTCGTCCCCCGGGCCAAAGATGAGGCTCGGGCGGAGGAGGGTGGCCTTTAGGCCGCTTTGGGCGATGAGCGCTTCCGCCTCGGCCTTGGTCTCAAAGTAGCGGCTTCCCGTGCCCCTCCTCGCCCCCAGGGCCGAGAGGTGGACCAGGCGATCCACCCCGGAGCGCTCCATGGCCTTCAGGGTGTTCCGCACCCCCTCCACGTGCACCTCCCGGAAGGTCTGGCCCCGCTCCCGGATGATCCCCGCCAGGTAGAAAACGGCCTCCACCCCTCTAAGGTCGGGCACCTCCCGGGTGATGTCCCCAGGAAGGTACCGGATCCCTTCGGGCAGGGGGCGGGGGCGGCGGGCCAGGACCAGGGGGGTGTGGCCCCTTTCCAGGAGGGCCTTAAGGACATACCCCCCGAGGAACCCCGTGCCGCCGATGACCAGGACCCGCATCCCTTTAGGCTACCCCCTTCAGGGCCGGTGGGAAGGGTTCCAGGAGGGCCTGGGCCTCGAGGTAGGGGGCCCTGAAGCGCAGGGCCCAGGCCCGGAGGAGGGTGAGGAGGGCCTCCAGGGAAAGCCGCCCCTCCCGGAAGTCCCTAAGCCTTTCCAGGAAGTAGGCCTTCTCCTCCCGGGAAAGCCCGTCCAGGTGCCCGAAGGCGTGGAGGAGGGCATCCGCCATCCGCCCAGGGCGGGGAAGCTTGGCCGTGGCCCTGAGAAACCCCTCCCGGTAGGCCCGCTTGGCCTCGAGGAAGGGAGCGCTCCGGGCCAGGAGGCGGCCTAGGTCCCGGGCCGCCTGGGGGTCGTAGGCCAGGAGGAGGAGCTTGTAGCGGGCGTGGAAGGCCATGAGCTCCCCTAAGGAGGCGGTTTCCCGCAGCCGGGCCAGGGCGAAGAGGCGGGTGAGGAAGGAGGCCAGGATGGCGGGGTCCCTTAGCCGCCCCTCCTCCTCCACGGGGAAGAAGGGGAAGGCCTCCAGAACCTTCCTGGCAAAAAGCCCGGGGCCCCGGGCCACCGTGCCCCCGCCGGTGGGGTGGGCGTAGACCTTGGCGTCCTTGAGGGCGCAGGAGGGGGGGCGGTTTTTGAGGAGGAAGCCGTCCACCTCGGGAAGGGCTTCCAGGAAGCGCTCTGAAAAGGCCTCCATCTTTCCGGTGAGGTCCTCCCCCGTTTCCGGCTGGACCAGGGCCACCCCTTCCCCCCGGCGCACCAGGCGCACCGTGGGCCGGGGCACCCCCAGGCCCACCCCCACCTCGGGGCAGACGGGGATGAGGTCCACGTGGGGGCGGAGGGCCTCGAGGACCGGCTCCCGCACCCGGCCCCCGTCGTAGCGGAAGGCCCCCAGGAAGCAGGCGCTCACCACCAGCCTCGGCCTCGGCCAGCTCATGCCGCCTCCAGCTGGCCCTCCGCCAGGGCCTCGAGGGCCTTCAGATCCAGGAGATAGACCCGGCGGTAGGAGGTCTCCAGAAGCCCTTCCCGGCGGAGCTCGGAAAGGAGCTTGGACACGGACTCCCGGGTGGAAGCGGTGGCGTCGGCGATCTCCTCGTGGGAGGCGGTGACGTAAAGGCCCCTTTCGTCCCGGAAGGAGGCCGGGGTGTCCGCCAGGAAGAGGAGGTAGCGGGCAATGCGGGCCCGAAGCTCCCCGGTCTGCAGGTGGGCCTCGTAGGCCTGGACGCGGCGCATCTGCCGGGCCAGGTTGCGGGCCACCAGCTGGAGCTCCTCGTGGCCCATGCGCTTGGGGTCCAGGCCCACCACCACCGCCTCGGTCATGGCCTCCGCGGCGTAGCGGTGGCGCTTCCCCTCCAGGGCCTCCTCCCCGAAGAAGTCCCCGGGGAGGATGTGGCGCAGGGTGAGGGTGCGGCCGTCGGGCAGGAGTTCCACGATGCGCACCAAGCCTTCCTGAAGCCGGTAGAGGGTGTCCGCCCGGTCTCCGGCGAGATAGATGGCCTCCTTGCGGCTATAGCGTTTCATGCTCTCTCCTCCCAAACCTCGGGCAGCCTCTCCAGATCCTCCACGTACACCGCCCCCAGCCGCGCCGCCTCCTCGGGGCTCGCCCCCTGCCCCCCCAGGACCACCTTGGGGGCCAGGCCCTTCAGGGCCCCGTCGGGAAGGGCCCTAAGGGGGTCCGGCAGGAGGGCGGAGAGGACCACCCCCCGGGCGGAAAGCCGCTCCGCCAGGTGCTTGAGGTCGGAAAGGGGGGTGTCGGGGCCGAGGTAGAGGGCGGGCAACCCCCCCCGGCGCAGGAAGTAGGCGGCCAGCATGGCCCCCATCTCGTGCCGCTCCCCCGGAGGGGTGGTGGCCAGGATGGGGGGCCCCTTGGGCTGGCCCACCAGGTCCAATAGCTCGTGCATGCGGGCCCGGAGGAAGTGGCTCGCCAGGTGCTCCTGGGCCACGCTGGCCTCCCCCCGGTGCCAGGCCTCCCCCACCGCCCGGAGCACGGGGACGAGGAGCCCCGTGAGCGCCCCTTCGGGGCCCAAAAGCTTTAGGCCCTTGCGGAAAAGGGCCTCCGCCCGGGGGAGGTCGGCCTGGAGGAGGGCCTGGAGGAGGTCTTCCTCTAAGCCCTGGGGCCGGACCCCTTGGGCCAGGTAGCGGCGGATGGCGGCCTGGGGGGTAGCCCCCTCCTCCAGGTAGCGGCGGATGGTCTTGAGGGCCTCCACGTCCTCCTCGCGGTACAGGCGGTGCCCCCCAGGGGTGCGCTCGGGGCGGGGGAAGCCGTAGCGGCGCTCCCACTGCCTCAGGACCTCAGCGGAGAGGCCGGTCATGGCCTCCACCTCGGCGATGGTGTACACCCCGGAGCGGACCATGGCCTTAGGGTAACAGGGTGTACAAGTTTTGTCAAGTATATGTCCATCTACCAAGTGTAGCCGGGGCAAATGTCCCGGAGGCACGCTAAGATGAACCTAAGTTCATTATGGAACCGGATTGGAAAGCCCTGGCCAGGGTGGTGCGTGTCCACTCCGCCACCTTTTACTGGGGAAGCCTCCTCTTTCCCAAAGAGGAGCGCAAGGGGGCCTGGGCGGTCTACGCCGCCTGCCGCCTGGGGGACGACGCAGTGGACCGGGGTGGGGGGGAAAGGGCCCTCGAGGCCTGGTGGAAGGGGGTGGAGCGGGCCTATGGGGGAAGGCCAAGGGCGGCGTGGGAGCGGGGCCTGGCCTGGGCCCTGGAGCGCTGGGCCATCCCCTTGGAGGCCTTCGCCCACATGCGGGAGGGGTTCCTCACGGACCTCGGCCCGGTGCGGCTGGAAACGGAGGAGGAGCTCCTCCTCTACTGCTACCGGGTGGCGGGCACGGTGGGGCGGATGATGGCCCCCATCGCGGGCGGGGGGAAGGAGGTGGAGGAGAAGGCGGTCCGCCTGGGCCAGGCCATGCAGCTCACCAACATCCTTCGGGACGTGGGGGAGGACCTGGGGATGGACCGGGTCTACCTCCCCCGGGCGCTCCTCGAGCGCTTCGGGGTGGACCTTGCGGACCTCCGCCGGGGGCGGGTCACCCCCCAGTACCGGGCCCTCCTCCAGCACCTGGAGGCCAAGGCCCGGGCCCTCTACCGGGAGGGGCTTTCCGGGCTTAAGGGGTTAAGGGTGGGGCGGGCGGCCGTCGCCCTCGCCGCCCTCCAGTACCAGGGCATCCTGGACAAGCTCCGCCTCCAGGGGTACGACAACCTTTCCCAAAGGGCCCACCTGAGGCCCTGGGAGCGGCTCCGCCTCTTCCCCAAGGCCTTCGCCCTGGCCCGCACCTCTGAGGCCTAGGCCACACGGGTCGGAGGGCTTCTTGGGGTAGCCTGCCCCCATGCGCCTGGTTTGGCACCGGGGCGACCTCCGCCTCCACGACCACCCGGCCCTCCTGGAGGCCCTGAAGGAAGGCCCCATAGTGGGCCTGGTGGTCCTGGACCCCAACAACCTGGAAGGGGCCTCCAGGAGAAGGCGGGCCTGGTTTTTGGAAAACGTCCGGGCCCTTAGGGCGGCCTACCGGGTCCGGGGCGGGGCCCTCTGGGTCTTGGAGGGCCCCCCCTGGCTTAGGGTGCCGGAGGCGGCCAAGGCGGTGAGGGCCCAGGCGGTCTACGCCCTGAAGAGCTACACCCCTTACGGGCGCCACCGGGACGCGCGGGTGCGGGAGGCTTTGCCCGTGCCCCTCCACCTCCTCCCCGCCCCCCACCTCATCCCCCCCGACCTGGAAAGGCCCTACCGGGTCTACACCCCCTTTAGCCGCCGCTTCCAAGGGGTAGACCCTCCCCTCCCCGCCCCCGAGGCCCTCCCCCCCTTCCCCGAGGAGGGGGAGATCCCTGAGGAGAAAAGCGACGTCCCCCTGCCCCCGCCTGGGGAGGAGGCGGCCCTGGCACGGTTCAGGGCCTTCCTGGAAGAGGGCCTGGCCCGCTACCCCCTGGAGCGGGACCGGCTGGACGGGAGGGGGGGCTCGAGGCTCTCCCCCTACTTCGCCCTGGGGGTCCTCTCCCCCCGCCTGGCCGCCTGGGAGGCCCTGAGGCGTGGGGGCGAGGGGGCTAGGAAGTGGGTGTCCGAACTCCTCTGGCGGGACTTCTCCTATCACCTCCTCTACCACTTCCCCGAAATGGCCCAAAGGGCCCTGGACCCCCGCTTTGAGGCCCTTCCCTGGCGGGAGGACGAGGGGCTCTTCCAGGCCTGGCTCGAGGGGCGCACCGGGGTGCCCCTGGTGGACGCGGCCATGCGGGAACTCCAGGCCACGGGCTTCCTCTCCAACCGGGCCCGGATGTGCGCCGCCCAGTTCGCGGTGAAGTACCTCCTCCTGCCCTGGAAAAAAGCGGAAAGCGCCTTCAAGAACCTCCTCCTGGACGGGGACACCGCGGTGAACCTCCAGGGCTGGCAGTGGGCGGGGGGCCTGGGGGTGGACGCCGCCCCCTACTTCCGGGTCTTCAACCTGGTGGAGCAGGGCCGCCGGCACGACCCCGAAGGGGCCTGGCTCCGGCGCTTCGCCCCCGAGTACCCCTCCTATGAGCCAAAAGACCCCGTGGTGGACCTTAAGGAGGCCCGAAGGCGCTACTTGGCCCTGGCAGGGGCCCTCTAAAGGTAGGCTGGAACCATGACCGCTACCCTGGACCTGAAACGGGCCCTCCCCGACCTAAAGCGCCTCCGGGACGAGCCCCTGGAGGCCCTCCTCGCCTGGGGGAAGGCCCACCCCCGCCTGCGCATTTCCCTCCCCGGCTTTCCCCTGCACCTGGTCTTTGACCCCGAGGGGGTGGAGGCGGTGCTCCTCGGCGCGGAGAGCAAGGCCACCTTCCAGTACCGGGAGCTCTCCCGCCTCACGGGCCGGGGCCTGCTTACGGACCAGGGGGAGGGCTGGAAGGAGGCCAGGAAGGCCCTAAAAGACCCCTTTCTCCCCAGGAGCGTGGCCCTTTACCGGGCCCTTTGGGAGGAGGAGGCGGAGGCCTTCTTCGCCCCCTGGAGGCCGGGAGAAAGGCGGGACCTGGACCGGGAGATGCTCCACCTTTCCTTGCGCTTCCTGGGGCGGGCCCTTTGGGGAAAACCCTTGCCCGAAGGGATCGCGGAGCTCGCCCTACAGGCCCTGGAGCGCATCATAGAACGGATGCAACACCCCCTAAGCCGCCTGAACCTCCTGCGGGAGAGCGCCTTCCGGGAGAAAAAACGGGCCCTAGAGCGGGAGGCCGAGGCCCTCATCGCCCACCCGCCCCTCACGGGCCTCCCCCGGGAACGGGCCCTTTCCGAGGCCAAGACCCTTCTGGTGGCGGGGCACGAGACCACGGCCAGCGCCCTCACCTGGAGCCTCTACCTCCTCTCGGGGAACCGGGCCTGGCAGGAAAGGGCCGCGGAGGACTTCGCCTTCGCCCTTTCCGCCTTCCAGGAAGCCCTGAGGCTTTTTCCCCCCGCCTGGGTCCTCACCCGGAAGGTGGAAGACCCCCTGGAGCTTCCCGGGGAGGTCCTGCCCAGGGGAACCACCGCCGTCCTCTCCCCCTACGTGACCCACCGGCTCTACTTCCCCCAAGGGGAAGCCTTCCTGCCGGAGCGCTTCCTGGAGGAAAGGAATACCCCAAGCGGGCGCTACTTCCCCTTCGGCTTCGGCAAGCGGCTCTGCCTGGGGCGGGACTTCGCCCTCCTGGAAGGCCCCATCGCCCTCCAGGCCTTCTTCCGCCGCTTCCGGCTGGGCCCTCTCCCCAAGCCCAAGGTCCACGCGGGGGTCACCTTAAGGCCCGAGGGGGGGCTTTGGGCCAAGCTGGAGGAGGCATGACCTACCTGGGGTTCCACCTCATCTTCATCCTGCCCCCCCTTCTCCTCCTCCTCCTTCTAGCCCGGCCCAGGCCCCCCAGGCTTTGGGCCTACCTCCTCATGCCCCTCATCGCCCTCCTCTACACCACCCCCTGGGACAACTACCTGGTCTGGAAGGGGGTCTGGGGCTACCCGGAGGGGCGGGTCCTCTTCAGGATCGGGTACGTCCCCCTGGAGGAGTACCTCTTCTTCCTCCTCCAGCCCCTCCTCACCGGGGCCTTCCTCCTCAAGGTGGCGGGGAGGCCCCCGAAGGGGGGCAAGGGCCTCGCGCGGGTGGTGGGGGGCGGGGCGTGGCTTTTGGTGGCCGCCCTGGGGGTGCTCCTCGTGGCCCTCGAGGGGCGGTACCTCTACCTCGGGCTTATCCTCGCCTACTTCGCCCCGGTCTTCCTCCTGCAGTGGGCCTATGGGGGGGATCTCCTTTGGGCCTGGCGGCGGGCCTTTTTCCTGGGGGTTTCCGTCCCCACCCTGTACCTCTGGGCCGCGGACTTCTGGGCCATCCGTCGGGAGGGGATCTGGTGGATCGCCGAGGAATACACCCTGGGCCTCGAGGTGGCGGGGCTTCCCCTGGAGGAGATGGTCTTCTTCCTCTTTACCAACCTGGCGGTGGTGGGGGGGCTTCTCCTGGCCTGGCACCCCGAGGCCTTAAGGAGGCTTCGGTGAGGCCCTGGGAAAGGCTTTTGCGCCTCTTCGTGGAGGGGTTCCTCCTCCTCAGCCTGAAGGGAAGCCTCCGGGGGGTCTACCTGCGGGGGGAGGTGCCGGAGGGGCCCTTGGTGGTGGCCATGAACCACCACAGCTTCTTTGACGGCCACCTCCTCTGGCACCTGGCGAGGCGGAAGGGGGCCCCCTTCACCCTCCTGGTGGCGGAGGAGAACCTGAAGGCCTTCCCCGTGCTCCGCCTTGGGGGGGCCCTGGAGGCGGGAAGGGTGCGGGAGGCCCTGAGGCGGCTCAAAGGGGGCGGGTGGGTGGCCCTCTTTCCCGAAGGGGCCATGCGCTTTCCCGGCCCCCTGGGCCCCCTGAAGGGGGGGGCGGCCTACCTGGCGAGGAAAGGGGGGGTGCCCCTCCTGCCGGTGGCCTCGAGGGTGGTCCTCCGGGGCTTTGAGCACCCCGAGGCCTTCCTCTGGGTGGGGGATCCCCTGCCCCCGGAAGGGGACCTGGAGCGCGCCCTGGGGGGCCTCCTCCGGGAGCTGGACGCCCTTCTCGCCAAGACCCACCCCCGCGCCCTCCCCGAGGGCTTCCGGGAGATCCTTAGGGGCAGGCGGAGCCTGGAGGAGCGGATCAGGCCCCTGGTGGAGGCCCTAAGGTGACCGGAGACTTCTTCTTCGGGGTCTTCCTCTTCCTCCTTCTACGGTTCCTGAGCCTTTTCTACAACCTCCTCCGCTTCCCCGCCCTAAGGCCCCGCCCCACGCCTCCCTCCCCCACCGCCTCCCTCCTCGTCCCGGCGCGGAACGAGGCGGAAAACCTAAGGCGCACCCTCCCCCGCCTCCTCCGCCAAAACGCCCTGGAGGTGCTGGTGTTGGACGACCTCTCGGAGGACGGCACCGGGGCGGTGGCCGAGGCCCTAGGAAGGGGGCACCCCGGCTTCCGCCTCCTCCGGGGCGCCCCGCCCCCTCCGGGCTGGACGGGGAAGAACTGGGCCTGCTTCCAGCTGGCCCAGGCGGCCCGGGGGGAGGTCCTGGTCTTCACCGACGCGGACGTCTTCTGGGAGGAGGGGGCCTTGGGGGGGCTTTTGGAGGCCTTGGAGGGGCGGGAGGCCCTTTCCGCCCTCCCCCAGCAGGAGCCCATGGACCCCTTGGGGGGCGGGGTGGTGGCCTTCGTCATGGGAAGCCTCCTCTCCACCCTCCCCCACCCCTTCCTGGAGGCCCTGAGGGTGGCCAACGGCCAGGTCCTGGCCTTCCGGCGGGAGGCCTACTTCCGCTTCGGGGGGCACAAGGCGGTGCGGGGCGAGGTCCTGGAGGACGTGGCCCTGGCCCGGCGGGTGGGGGCGTACGGGCTTTTCCTGGGGGTGGGGCTTTTCTCCACCCGCATGTACCGGAACTACCGGGAGGCGGTGGAGGGCTTCGCCAAGAACTTCCTCCCCATCCACCTGAAAAACCCCCTGGTCCTCCTGGGCTCGGCCTTCTACCACCTGGCCCTCTACACCCTCCCCTGGCTCCTCGGCCGGCCCGAGCTCGGGGCCTTGGGGGTGCTGGAGCGGCTCCTGGTGCAAAGGGCCCTAAAGGGGCCCCTCTGGCCCGCCCTCCTCACCCCCCTTCTGCCCCTTCTTCTCCTTCCCATCTACCTGAAGGCCCTCCTTCCGGGCCGGCGCTGGAAGGGGCGGCCGGTATACTGACCCCGGGGCCTTATGGTGACGGTGGTGGCCAACAAGAAGCCCCCTAGGGGCCTGCGCCCGAGGCTTAGGCGGGCCCTGGGAAGGCTCATGGAGGAGCTTGGGGTGGGGGACAAGGGGGTGACGGTGGTCCTCTCCGGGGACCGGCGCTTAAGGGCCCTGAAGCGGGCGTGGTGGGGGGAGGACGAGGCCACGGACGTCCTCTCCTTCCCCCACTACGAGCCCGGGGACCCCTTCATCCCCCCCCACCTCGGGGACATCTGGATCAGCCTGGACACCGCCAAAAGGCAGGCCGAGGCCCGGGGGGCGAGCCTCGAGGAGGAGGTCCTGGTGCTCGCGGCCCACGGCCTGTGGCACCTCCTCGGCCACGACCACCAGAAGGAGGAGGATTGGGCCGGGTTCCACCGCGTCCAAGAGAGGATCCTAGACCTCTAAAGGGGGTCCTGCGCTCCTTCGGCTACGCCCTGGAGGGGCTCCGCTACGCCTGGCGGGTGCAGCGGAACTTCCGCCTCGAGGCCTACTTGGGCCTTCTCGCCCTCCTCCTCGCCCTCTGGCTCGGGGTGGACCCCCTCCCCGTCCTCCTCTTCAGCGCCCTGGTGCTCTCCCTGGAGCTCATGAACACCGCCCTGGAGGCCCTTGTGGACCTCACGAGCCCCGTCTACCACCCCCTGGCCAAGGCGGCCAAGGACGCGGCCGCGGCCGCGGTGCTCCTGGCGAGCCTCTTCGCCCTCCTTGGGGGGCTCTACCTCTTCCTCCCCCCCCTCCTCCGGCGGCTTGGGCTAAGCTAGGGGCATGGACTACGAGGAACGGGAGCTCATCCTTGAGCTCTTCCCGGGCACATCCCCCGAGCTTCTCCCCTTAGGGGAGATTCTTTATTACCGGGACGGGGAGGGGCGGGTGCACATCCTGGAGAAAGGCCCTCCCGAGCTCCACCTCACCCTGGAGCCCTTGGGCACCCCTTCCGCCCCCCAGGTGTGCGAGGCCTGCCGCCGCCACCTTTCGGGAAGCGCCCTGGCCTTCTTCCGCCACCCGGTGGGGGGGCGATGGGAGCACGTGCGCTACCTCATCCTCTGCCAGGACACCCCGTCCTGCGCGGAGCACGCCCGGCCTGAACGTTTGAGGGAAATCCTCCTTCGGGGTATACTCACCTGAGAACTGGGCCTTTGGGCCGCGGGGGTCGGCTGAAGCCGGCCTCCATGACTTACGAGGTGCACTATGGCGCGCGAGGTGAAGCTCACCAAGGCCGGTTACGAGCGGCTCATGCAGCAGCTTCTGCAGGAAAGGGAACGGCTCCAGGAGGCCACCCGCATCCTGCAGGAGCTCATGGAGTCCTCCGACGACTACGACGATTCGGGGCTGGAGGCGGCCAAGCAGGAAAAGGCCCGCATCGAGGCCCGGATCGACAGCCTCGAGGACATCCTCTCCCGGGCGGTGATCATAGAAGGGGCCACCACCGAGGTCATCGGCCTGGGCTCGGTGGTGGAGCTGGAAGACCCCGTCACCGGCGAGCGCCTGGAGGTGCAGGTGGTCTCCCCCGCCGAGGCCAGCGTCCTGGAAACCCCCATGAAGATCTCCGATGCCTCCCCCATGGGCAAAGCCCTCCTGGGCCACCGGGAGGGGGATGTGCTCAGCCTGGATACCCCCAAGGGCAAGAAGGAGTTCCGGGTGGTCTCGGTGCGCGGCTAAACATGAACGAGCAGACTCGGCAACGCTTACTCAACCTGGAAGCCCTGGTGGAGGCGGGTTTTCAACCCTACCCCTACCGGTATCCCAAGACCCACAGCGCAAAGGAAATCCTATCCGCCAAGGAGGGGGCTCCCCCGGAAAGCGAGTGGGAGGAAGAGGTGGCCCTGGCCGGGCGCATCGTGGCCTTGAGGCGCATGGGGAAGGTCACCTTTGCCCACCTCCTGGACGAAAGCGGCAAGATCCAGCTCTATTTTCAAAAGGACCTCACCCCAAGCTACGAGCTTTTGAAGAAGCTGGACGTGGGGGACATCCTAGGGGTCAAGGGCACGGTCTTCACCACCAAGACCGGGGAGGTCACGGTGAAGGTCCTCTCCTGGACCCCCCTGGTGAAAAGCCTCCACCCCCTCCCCGACAAATGGCACGGGATCAAGGACAAGGAGGTGCGCTACCGGCAGCGCTACCTGGACCTCATCGTAAACCCTGAGGTGCGGGAGGTCTTTCGGCGGCGCACCGCCATGGTGCGCTACATCCGCCGTTTCTTTGAGGAGCGGGGGTTTTTGGAGGTGGAAACCCCCATCCTCCAGGCCACCACCGGCGGGGCGGAGGCCAGGCCCTTCAAAACCTATCACAACGCCCTGGACCACGAGTTTTACCTACGCATCTCCTTGGAGCTTTACCTGAAGCGCCTTCTCGTGGGAGGGTTTGAGAAGGTCTTCGAGATCGGGCGGAACTTCCGCAACGAGGGCATCGACCACAACCACAACCCCGAGTTCACCATGCTGGAGGCCTACTGGGCCTACGCCGACTACCAGGACATGGCCAAGCTGGTGGAGGAACTCCTTTCCGGCCTGGTCCTCCACCTCTTCGGCAGCTACCAGGTCCCCTACCAGGGGCGGGTGCTGGACTTTACCCCGCCCTTTAGACGCATCTCCTTCGTGGAGGCCTTGAAGGAAAAGGCCGGCCTGCCCTTTGACCCCTTGGACCTGGAAAGGCTTAGGATCTTCGCCGACGCCCACCACCCCGAGCTCGCCCAGGTGCCCGCCTACAAGCTCCTGGACAAGCTCTTCGGGATCTACGTGGAGCCCAGCCTCCAGGACCCCACCTTCGTCATGGACTTCCCCCTTGTCCTAAGCCCCCTGGCCAAGCGCCACCGGGAAAAGCCCGGGCTTACCGAGCGCTGGGACCTCTACATCGGGGGCATGGAGATCGCCCCCTGCTACTCCGAGCTGAACGACGCCCTGGACCAGCGGGAGCGCTTCCTGGAGCAGGCGAGAAGGCGCAAGGAGGGGGACGAGGAGGCCCCCGAGCCCGACGAGGACTTCCTGTTGGCCCTGGAGTACGGCATGCCCCCGGCGGCGGGGCTTGGCCTGGGCCTAGACCGCCTGGCCATGATCCTCACCGACCAGCCCTCCTTGAGGGACGTCCTCCTCTTCCCCCTCCTCAAGCCCAAGAAGGAGGCGGTGGAAGGAGGGGTTTAGATGGCCGAAAACGCCGCCCGGTTGAGCCTCGTCGTCGCCCTCCTCGTCTTGGGGCTCAAGGCCTTCGCCTACCTTCTCACGGGCTCGGTGGCCCTGCTCTCGGACGCCCTCGAGTCCCTGGTGAACGTGGCCGCGGCGCTTCTCGCCCTCCTGGCCATCCGCTTCGCCCAGCGTCCTCCCGACGAAACCCACCCCTTCGGCCACAGCAAGGCCGAATACTTCTCCGCGGTGCTGGAGGGAGTCCTGGTGGTGCTGGCCGCCTTTCTCATCGCCAAGGAATCCATCCCCCGCCTCCTTCATCCCAGGCCCCTAGGGGACCTGGGACCGGGCCTCCTGGTCAGCCTCTTGGCCTCCCTGATCAACGGCCTTCTCGCCTGGCACCTCCTCCGCCAGGGGAGGCGCCTGCGCTCCCCCGCCCTCACCGCCGACGGCTACCACGTGCTTTCCGACGTGCTCACCTCCGTGGGGGTTTTCGCCGGGGTAAGCCTTGCGTGGGCCACGGGGTTATGGGTGCTGGATCCCTTGCTGGCCCTTTTGGTGGCGGGGGACATCCTCCTCATGGGCTTCCGCCTGGTGCGCCAGTCCGTGGGAGGGCTTATGGATGAGGGGCTCTCCCCGGCGGAGGTGAGCCGGATCCGAAAAACCATCGCCGAGGCCTTGGGGGGAAGGGCCCTCGAGGTCCACGACCTCAAAACCCGCAAGGCGGGAAACCGGGCCTTTTTGGAGTTCCACCTGGTGGTGCCGGGGTCCATGACCGTGGAGGAAGCCCACCGGCTCTGCGACGAGCTGGAAAGGGCTTTGGAGGAAAGTTTCCCCGGGCTTGCCGTCACCATCCACGTGGAGCCCGAAAGCGAGCGGAAGCGCTAAAGGATAGGGCTGCCCCCTGACCACTCGAGAAGGTAGCTTCAGAAAGGTGCTGCCGACAGGCTGGCTTCTCCCCGCCGGCGAAGGAGTCTTCTAACGCTCTTTTCCCTGAGCGTATAAAAGCGTAGAATATGGCCCAAGGGAGGACCCATGCGCAAGAAGCACGACTGGCTCAGGGAAACCTACCAGAAGAGCTTGGAGAAGATGCCCGAGAGGCCTGTGGCCCACCGCACCCTTTCGGACATCGCCCCAGAACCCCTCTACACCCCCGAGGACATCGGGGTCCTGGACCCGGAGTACGAGGAAAAGCGGGGCTACCCCGGGGAGTACCCCTACACCCGCGGGGTCTACGGCTCCATGTACCGGTCCAAGCTCTGGACCATGCGCATGTTCGCGGGCTTCGGCACCGCCGAGCAGACCAACGAGCGGTTCAAGAAGCTCCTGAAGGCGGGCCAGACCGGGCTTTCCGTGGCCTTTGACCTCCCCACCCTCATGGGGTACGACTCCGACCACCCCCTCGCCAAGGGGGAGGTGGGCAAGTGCGGGGTGGCGGTCTCCAGCCTGGCGGACATGGAGATCCTCTTCGAGGGGATCAACCTCGAGGAGGTCACCACCTCCATGACCATCAACAGCCCCGCCAACGCCATCTGGGCCATGTACCTGGCGGTGGCCAAAAAGAAGGGGTACGACTGGAAGAAGCTCGGGGGGACCATCCAAAACGACATCCTCAAGGAGTTCATCGCCCAGAAGGAGTTCATCTTCCCCCCCGAACCCAGCGTGAAACTGGTCATCGACACCTTTGAGTGGGGGCCCAAGAACGTCCCCAAGTGGAACTTCATCTCCGTCTCGGGCTACCACATCCGGGAAGCGGGTTCCACCGCCGTGCAGGAGCTGGCCTGGACCCTGGCGGATGGCTTTGCGTACGTGGAGGCGGCTATTCAGCGGGGCCTGGACATCGACGAGTTCGCCCCCAGGATCAGCTTCTTCTTCGACGTCCACAACGACTTCTTTGAGGAGATCGCCAAGTTCCGCGCGGCCCGGCGCATCTGGGCCAAGGAGATGCGCCACCGCTACGGGGCCAAGAACCCGCAAAGCTGGATGCTCCGCACCCACGCCCAGACGGCGGGCGTCTCCCTCACCGCCCAGCAACCCCTGAACAACATCGCCCGGGTGGCCATCCAGGCTCTGGCGGCGGTCCTTGGGGGGACCAATAGCCTCCACACCGACGCCTACGACGAGGCCCTGGCCCTGCCCACGGAGGAGAGCGCCACCATCGCCCTAAGGACCCAGCAGATCATCGCTTACGAAACGGGGGTCACCCACACCATTGACCCCTTGGCGGGAAGCTACTACGTGGAGTGGCTCACCGACGAGATGGAGCGCCAGGCCATGGCCATCATTGAGGAGATCCGGCGCATGGGCGGCGTGGTGCGGGCCATTGAGGAGGGGTACTTCCTTAGGGAGCTCGCCGAGGCCAGCTACCGCTACCAGCAGGAGGTGGAGCGCAAGGAGCGGATCATCGTGGGGGTGAACGCCTTCACGGACGAGATCCCCCTCAAGGTTCCCATCCAGCTGGTGGACCCGGAGGTGGAAAGGGTGCAAGCGGAGCGCCTGGCCCGCGTGCGGCGGGAACGGGACCCCAAGCGGGTGGAGGAAGCCTTGGCGGGGTTGCGTCGGGCGGCGGTGGAGGGGCAAAACACCATGCCCCACTTCGTGGAGTGCGCCCTGGCCTACTGCACCCTGGGGGAGATGATGGACGTGCTAAGGGAGGTCTACGGCACCTACCAGGAGCCCGC